>Ga0228710_1009933_pt1 | contig 12969 bp, 6 predicted proteins | sample MedpolnodulmetaG_FD_177995 | JGI IMG/M metagenome (GOLD analysis project Ga0228710, IMG submission 177995) | Root nodule microbial communities from Medicago polymorpha collected in Santa Monica, California, United States - pink nodules | ecosystem: Host-associated > Plants > Roots > Nodule...
AGGGTTATCTTATTTAAAGACAAAAAAGTTGCAACATAATTTCATTCGTATATTTATTTGTTAGTTTATTTAATTGTAATATTTTATTTGAACAACTATTTTTTGGACAACCCAAATGACAACTTAAGATCTAGGTATTGACGTAAAACCTATATATATATATATATAGTCACAAAATTATTATACAAATATTATTTCTCATTCAAATATATGTCAATAATAAATTAAAAACAATAGTTTTTGAATTTTCAGGGGACTCACCCTAAAAAAAAAACTTGCAAGGATTAGAACAAACAAGTCATAATTACAAAATAAATAAATTATATTAACGTATTTAAATAAATAATATGACATATCTGGAAATAAACTAACGAGTTAATAGACTAATGGAATTATGCTTCAATATTTTTTAGTTTGTATCATTCAATCTGATATTTAATGCAATTTAATACAATTTTATATGCCATCATATGCCAATTCTGGTTAATGTAGATATGCAAGTTTAACTTCAGTAAAAAGTACTCTAAAATTATTTAGTTATCATGCATGCATACATTCATACTTCTTTTTGATTTCACTCCTTTTGTTATCCGTCCAAGTATGTAATTGCTTACAACTTTTTATAAATTCCACTTTCAACTGTCGGTAGTCTAAGATCAGGACATTGGCAGTGTGCAGTATACACAGAAAGCAATAACACATGCTATGTAGAGAGTGTACAGACAAAGGAAGTTATGCTCAGAACAATACCTTAGCCCTAAACAGTGATTCAACTGATGCAGAAGTCAATACTGCGTCACAATGCTTCAAATTTATAATTTGTATCCTTCTTCCAATTCACTTACACTTAATTGAAAATTGTTAAGTTGAGGAAGTGTCCAATTTGGTATACGGTAGATCGATACTTAAAGGGTTTTGCTAAAAGACACATTTTATGAAGGTGTTTTTTAGCAAGTTATTCTATGAGCATCTGTTAAAAGACACCAACTAATTTTTATGAAGGTGTCTTTTAGCAAAGTTATAACTAAAAAGTGAAAATCACACATTGAGGTGTGGGTTGGTAAAAGACATCTTCATGGGTGGCTTCTAGCAAAACTCATACTTAAATATCGTTTAAACTTCAACGATGATTATTGTCGCCACTTTAAAGTCAAATTTGTAGTCTCCATGTTCTTACGGTTGAACCAATGATTTGATTGGTGTTTTTTTTAAGAGGTTAAAATGGAATATATTACCAACACAAAATCTCCTTCCTAGCATAAGGTGTGCCAAGGAAAAACAGTCTGAAACAATATTTACAAAACAGGAAATAAATGACAACAAGAAAAGCTGAAAGAAAAAACAAATTAACCGTACGTAGTCCAACATTGCGAGGGGATTAAGCCACCAACCGTGATAATTGAAAGAGAACTGAATAATTTCTCCTTCAACCACGAGAAAGAAAGTGACTTTATTTTGTCCACCATACGCATAATTGAGCAATCTTTGTCATTGAAAATTCTGTTATTTCTTTCTTTCCATATTTCCCAGACAGTAGCAAACCAAATGACATTCAAAATTGTGTAAAGCACCTGAGATCCACCGCCACCATAACTGAACTGAGTGAAATGATCTGAAACATCGAAAGGGGCAAAGCTGGAAAGGCCCACCCAGTAGAGAATGCAATTCCAAACCGACCCAAAAAAAGGGCAATGTAAAAAATAAGTGATTAACAGTTTCTAGATAACTGCATCCAGTAATGCACAGACAAGAGTCTGTATTTACAACACCACGCCGAAACAAGTTATCTTTGGTTGGAAATCTATTCTGAAACAGACGCCAAGCAAAAACCACAACCTTCAGAGGGATATTCTTCTGCCATATCATCTTCACACCCACCAGAGCAACAACAACAACATGAGCAGTTTGAAATTTGTAAGCACTACGAATATAGTAAGCGTTAGATTTTTCCAAAATTCCAAGTCCATCTGTCCTCCTTGTCAACCTACAAATTCATATTTTGAAGTAATAAACAAAGTTCCCCACCTGCTCCTCCTCCCACACAAACAACCTCCGCCTCCACTTCCACGCCTCACCATTCACACCCCACCCCAGCTAAAATAAATCAAACACCAACACCCATTTGTCCACCGACAACTTGAACAGTCTACTAAATCTATCCTTAAAGGACACCCCACTAACTCACACATCCGACCAAAAATAAATATGTTTCCCATTCCCCATCAATCGACAGACATGAGTACTAAACCACTTCTCCCTACGCAGGGTAGTAATGACATGCCACCAAGCAGAGGCTGACCTCCCACCATCCAACAACCTTCTTCCCTCCTCCCCATATCTCGCCGACAACACCCTATACCACAAACTCTCCTTGTCAACCAATAACCTACAACACCACTTCCCTAATAAGGCACTATTAAACTCCCTAATTCTCCTTACCCCCAAACCACCAACCTCCTTTCTCAAACAAACATAATTCCAGTCAACCCAAGTTTCTTTTTGTGGTCGTCATTTCCCAAAAAAAAAAACAATTTAAAATAGATTGAGATGATACCTGAAGGAGTCTTGAAGAAAGAAAGAGCATAAACAGGCATAGATGACAAGACAAATTTCAACAGAACCAAGCGACCTCTGAAAGATAAATGTTTAGATTTCCACCATGACAGTCTAGATTTAATTCGATCGGTTTCCAAAAAGACAACCGACGCGCGTCACCACCTATAGGCAGCCCCAAATATACAAAAGGGAGATTTCCAACCTTGCACTTCAAAACTAACACAGCCTTATTTAACCAAGACTCTTGGACATTTATAACATACAATTGACTCTTTGTGAAATTGACCTTCAACCCCGATATCGCTTTAAACAAGTTAAGGACAACACACATCGCTCAAACATTGGCCCAAAATTTTTCAGCTATTAATAAAGTATCATCCGCAAATTGTATTTGAGAGACAATTGTAGGCGCATCTGTACCCACCTTGTAACCGTGAAACAACTGATTATCAAACAAATACTTCATCAAAACACTGAAGCCCTATGCGGCCAAGAGAAAGAGAAAGGGTGTAAGCCGGTCTCCTTGTCTCAAACCCCTCTTCATAGAAAACTCGTCCGTTGGGGAACCATTAACCAAAGCCGTAGCCGTGCCTATGCACTCATTTATCCACTTCCGCCACAGAACTGGAAACCCCATCTTGTACACCACCTCATCTAAATATCTCCAATCTATAGAATCATAAGCTTTCTCGAAATCCACTTTGAAAAGAAGCAGTTCCTTTTTACACTTCCGAGCGTCATCCACAACCTCATTTGCCACCAGAATACCATCTATAATTTGGCGACCTTTAACAAAAGCAGACTGAGTTTCGGAAATAACCGACCCAATAATAGAACAAAGTCTATTAGCAGGGACCTTCACAAGAATTTTATACATACTTCCCACTAAAGAGATTGGACGAAAATCATTCAGACGTTGCGGGATCTCAACCTTAGGAATAAGGGCAATGAAAGTACTACTTATTCCTTTGGCCAGTCTCCCATTTCTATGAAACTCCACCAGAAAACGTATCACATCATCTCGAAGAATATCCCAAAAATCCTTAATGAAACCAAAGGTAATACCATCAGGGCCCATACACTTATAATTATCACAATCTCACACCGCGACCTTCACCTCTTCCACATAAAACAGTTTAACCAGGCTAGCACTCTCTCTATGAGACAACGATGGAAACTGAAGGGATTCCATGCTAGGGTGTTTCAAACTAAAAAAAACGAAAACATATGTTTGAAGTTTGAGAACTCATTTATTTTTCTTTATTTGTTTGTTGATTCAGCATGTTATGATTTACGCTCAGTCTAATCCAAAAAATTAGTCAAATAGATGAGAGAGTTGTATGACTTAAGTAGTACAATGATCATTTTTATATATTCAGTGTGGGACGAGAGCTGAGTCCATGACAACTTTCATATCGACACTGACTCCATAGTAGTCATTTCCTCTTGGGCGCCTTCACTCATCTATCATCAACATTCGATGGTGACCTATAATTCAACATATAGATGTCCCTCGTTAGGTGAAAGAACCTCATAACATAAGTCACGCATCAAACATTTTTATATGCTCAATATGAAACTCTTAACACGTCATCGGTTGATTATCATCTTAGACGTATGGATGAACAATATCATTGGAATTTCAAACAATTTTTAAACTATACTGCACGTTAGACCATATGAGATGTTTTTTCACTCTAAAAGCCACTAATTACATAGAACCCACTTTCGTTTACATCTGATTACTATTACTAATAAGGGTTAAATATGTTTTTGGTCCCTATAAATATGTCAACTTTTCGTTTTAATCCCTCTAAAAAATTTCTTCAACTTTTAGTCCCTCAAAAAAAATTTCATCTTCACTTTTGGTCCCTATTTTAAAGTAAAATCATATGTAAAATTCATATTTTTGAATAACAATTTGCAGAAAAATTCATAATATTATAATAATCTCTCCCAAAAAAAATTAGAATTTTTTAACAAAACATCAATTTAATATGAATTTTTATATTTTTTACGGTTAAAAATTCATATTTAGTTAATGTTTTGTTAACAATTCTAATTTTTTGTGGGAATTGTTTTTACAATATTCTAGACATTTCTGCACAATTTCATTAAAAATAAAAATATTTAATTAAAAATAGGGACCAAAAGTAGTGATTGAAAAATTTATGAGGACTAAAAATTGAAGGAAAATTTTATAGTGACTAAAACGAAAAGTTGACATTATAGGGACAAAAACATATTTAACTCTACTAGTAATTAGCAGAAATATTCCTTATTTAGCATTCATTTCCCAATTAATAATTTAATATATCGTGTGTGTACAAGGTGAAGATCCTCTCCATTTTCTAAATAAATGGAGATTGTCAATTACTATATATATAGTAATTGACAATCTCCATTTATTTAGAAAATGGAGAGGATCTTCACCCGTGTGTGCACTACCAAACAACTTTGCTAATCTCCATGTGGTCTCTAATAATGAGACTCAAATTAAGGATCAGTAAAATAAAATTAACCTAATCCACTAATCACTGCAAGCCAAAGCAAACACTACACTCTCTTCCTCTTTTCTTTATAGTACAAATCATTATTCTTTTTAGACGTGTTCGAATGTCATTCCCTCAATCACTGGCTCCAATCCCTAGAATCATATTGTTTATATGATTCACAAACACCAGATGAATTCCCCCTGGCCACTATTGATAACATTTGTTTTGCCTTTTCTTGCTACATTCTCAATCAAATGAAATATATTTGTAGTTTTGCTATGTCTAGTAGTACCATAAAGTATATTAAAATATTATTTAATTATGGTATGATGATAGTACCTGCACAAGATAAGATAACGATGACTTCAATTTAGTAAGCTAGCTAATGTTAAAATGTGTCAATTATTGAGCTTCAAAGTTAGAAGAAGTGCAAAAATTAGAGCCATTCAACTAACATAGGATTCTAAACTTCATCACATGGGTTGTCTCTTTACCACATGACTCTATGAGCAACTACGTCACAAAAGAATTTAGAGGGGAACCTTCTCACTCTAAGCATGGGTATTAGGCAAGGGGAGGGGTCACTTACATTACATATATACATATTTATTCATGTTCTTTTTAATACTCCATCATGTTCTGATCAACAAAATTTAATGTATGTACACTGAATTTTGAATCAAATACATCAATTTTTTGTTGATTTAACTTTCTCTTATAAATATAACTGGAGGAAGTAGTATTTTAACGTATGAGAATTCACTTTCCTTTAAATTTGTTTAGTCTTCTATATTAGTAAAAATAATTTGCATATAACAATTATAAAATGTCTTGTTAACTAGTGCCCTTAGAACAATGATTAAAAGTATAAATTTTAATTTTTAATTAAGTAATAACTACACTATTTTTAATAAAAAATTATTTATTTTAGTTGTTTAACCAATACCAGTAAGCATTCTCCATTATTATATCAGTAAGAAAAAAATTGCGTAGACTTTTAGACTAGATAGGTTGTTGGTGGTGCACTAAATGCTGATGAAAAAGGCTATTTAATTTAGATGTAGGGTACCATGTAGGAAGACCCTGAACTCTAAAAATAGAAGATGACAATAGACTTTGAATTCAGCTAATTGGGTCTGTGGAAACATGACTGTCCAATTGGTCTTTGGTCTCAACCAATCAAAGATAAGAAGCATATCCATGCAAGCATCTACCTACCCCATTTGCAAACAAAATGATCTCTCTCTCCCCTACTTTTTCGTTTTTCAAATTCATTCACATTTAGCTGTGCTTGATTGCTTTAATGCTTTAATTTATTTTCTATTTCAATCTTGATTGAAATAATTTTCGACAAAATCTTATATACTTCTCGATCAAACTCTGAATTATAAGAATCTTTTTCCACCGGAGACGAGAATGTTAAGACCAAAGAAAATTGCTTTGATATTTTTACCTAGGATTTCGGATTCCTGCTCCTATGTTCATGGATAGTGACACACATGCATACATTATAGACACAGCAAGCTACCATAGACTATAGTACTGTTTCATTTTTGTACATTTGAATAAATCAACAATAAGGAGTACAAGACTCAATTACCATATCAAATGAAGCAGATCACAAACATGCTGTAGACAAGTTCAATTATTTGACATCATGCTTCTTCAGCAGAAAGAATCTCTTCATGTTTAGAGACACAAAATCAAAAGAAATACAACCCAAAACTAAAAGAAGATCAAACATGCATGGTAAAGATGTCATGTTTATTTCTTTATACAAAAACAACATAATCTCTTAACTACCAAATTAAGCTCTAGCTAGAGTAAGAGAGGAAACAACTAAAACATAGAAATCACTAAAAAAAGAAGAAAAAGTTACATAACTTAACCAAATATTCTAGCTAGCTAGCACTATTTTTTTGGACGAGTTCTGAATCTTAGTGGATCGTGACAACAAGACCACCATGCACCTACAATACTTCATGACTAGCTAACACTAAGATATATAAAAGAAAAATTTAACTAACTAAAGTTGACATACATAGTTATATTTTTCCATCTCTATGATCAATTAGCTATAGCTCTTTCAACATGGCGTATGAACACAGTTTCTAACTCAGGTGGAGTGAAAAACTCTCTTGCTTTACCGCGATAATTCCATTTCAAAGAAGCTTTTCGTTTCCTCGGAGCCGGTGGACATATCAAAGTTGTTGGAATCCTTGATCCTTCCCCTTTTGGTGTTGTTGAACACTCTTCCTCCATGTCACTCTCCTCTTGTTTACTTTTCTCCAAAGGGATTGTATGTATTGGCTTCAAATTCAATGGTGTTCTTAAATTGATCACCCATTTTCTATTTTTCTCTGAATTTTCTAACCCTCCTTCCACTTGTGAATTGTCAGATAATAGCCCCATATTTAACCACAAAAAAAGTGTTGTGTATGAGGGAATAAAGATTATGGTTTTGCTTTTTTCTTGAGGAATATAATGAACCTAGTGGGAAAGTGAAAAGTAGCGAGGAGAAGAAAGAATAAAGAGAGGAATTGGAAAAGTTTTTTGCACTTAGAAAGAATTTAAGGAAAAAAGAAGTTTGGTTTAGGTTAAGTGGAAAAGAGCTTGTTTGAGAAGTTTGTAGAAAAGTGAGGGGACAGAAGGAAAGTAGGTTGAAAGAGTTTGAGGACTTTTTTATATATAGGGAATTTGGTGAGCGTGTAAAAATGATTGTAGTATTTTTTAAGATATAGAAATGGAAATTACTTTCAAGAATAATGGCACATGCAGTTGTAATTTATTAGAAATGTGATGATGGCAAAATGATATATTTGTGACATTACCTTTTATATCCACCGTAAAAAAAATATGCTCATGCTGTAATTTAATGACTTGCGTTGTATAAATTAGTATAAACCAAACCAAAATATAAGAAGAGATTCATGACTTGCTTGCTCCATAAGAAACTTAGGGTTTGTTCACTTTCTAGAAAGATTTTCTATTTTTAGTTTCTAAAATTTGTATTCATTTTAAATTGTTAATAAAGAGATAGAAGACTCAATTAGCAAACACTTGTGATTAGGGTTGTCACAAAAACCAAAATAAATTGAACTGCTGAACTGAATCGAACTAAACAAAAAAATAACTTAACTATTACTAACAATTTTAAAACTGAATTGAAACACTTAGGTTCGATTTGAAATAGGTCGGTTCAGTTCGATAGCTAAAATTCAATTTCGTTTGTTTTTTTATATTTTTTTCTTCAATAGTACTTATAATAACAGTTCGGAACAATTTAGTTCGATTTAGAACAATTCGATTTAGTTCAATTACTTAAATTTAGGAAACAATTAAATTCGGTTCGTTTCAATTTTCAACCTGATCCACCATGAAAAGCAAGCTAGTGTTTTGACATTTTAATTATTATTTTTTAAAATGTTAGATCTCCTTCCAAAAATTGTAATAAAAAGCAATTGGAGAGAGAGAAAGCTGAAGAAGGTTAGGTTGTGACGTAAGGGTGGTGGAGAGTATTGAATAGTAGTGAGAGACAAAAGAAGCAGCAGATGAATGAAGAAAGAGTGAGATGTTGGTGCCGTGACAGTAGCTGACCATAGACCAGGACATAAGACCACCCAAATATTGTTGTCCCATAACTATATGTTTCATAGGGTAAAAAAATCCTCAGACATTAATTTCATATATTAGGGTACAAAAGTTTGAAACTAAATTTAGTGTGTGAGAGTTCTAATATTAGACTATTTAGAAAAACAAAGAAAAAGCTATTAAAAAAAAAACAAAGAAAAACTACTTAATATTTTCCACTAAATTTTATCTAAAATATTTGGGTGCACCACTACACCATTTTAAAACAATTCCATGGTAAAAATATACTATTCTACCTTAGGCATTCCTATTATTTTCTTTCTTTTACAAAAGGATAAACAAATTAATGAATTTTATGTAAATACTAAAAAAACAAAAAGGATAAGAATATATATGCATATAGTGTAAAAACAAACATCAACATCTGTAGGGTTTCATACAAAGTAACTTTTTTTGTACATACTTTAAAATGTTCTATATTCCATATTCCATTTTAATAACTTTACCATATTGGGTTCTCGTAGCTTTACAACTTGGAAAAAGAAGGTCTTTTTTATCCCAAACTTTATCTGGTTTTAAATGTGAATAATAAATAACCTCACAAATTTGAAATAAGAAAATGAAAGCATCATAGAAATTTCAAAAGAAACAAAAGGTGAATTACAATGTACCTTTGCAACTTCTGGAAGCAATTATGGGTCATTTGTTTATTGCTTGAAACTATCAGTGACCAATTTAGTGCAGGGAAGCAAAAGGACAAAGCTTACCTACATTACTATATTTGTTGCTCTCTCCTAAAAAATATAATATGTGATCACATAAAGCTTTGAAGAAAGTATGAGTTTTAAATTAATTTGTATTATGTGTTTCAAAATTAGCCATATATTTTTTAAACACTAGTTACAACATCTATGACACTAGCTAATTTTATATCTGGAAAGAAAAGGATGAAAACAATTACAAATGGTTAAAAAATTAAGATGATTATGTACAGGCATTATTTTATTCAGTTTTCTATGATATCACTATTCTCCTTTTAGCTTCATGTTTCTTCATCCAATTCAAATTTTAATTGGTTAGAAATTCAAATAAAATGTATGTGAAAACAGGATTTTGACATTAGAAAAGCTGTTGGACACCATATTTTATACTGTCTTCAAATTATACCAACACTTGTTTTCTAGGAAAAGATACTGGAACAATGGAGAACAGATTTTCACTTCAACACCGTATAAAATACAGTCAGTTACAATTTTTGAAGATTTTCCGCCAACCACGGCGTGCAAAGACTGAGATGATTGCTGGGAGCCGCGGATGATGTACGGTATCACTGGGGAGATGTAAAAACTGTGTACAAATGGCACAGCTCTATTTATGGTGTATTTTTGTACAGTGTTCATACACAATATCGGTTTTCTGATGTCAAAATATCAGTGTTCATGTGAAAAAGTCCTAAAAATATATTCTATTTAAAACAAAAAACTTCATCATCTCCCAAATAATAAGGTTGAAGCTTTTCTTAGGACTTGTAAAACACAGGAGGACGACGACGATAACAACAACAAAGCCTTACCCCACTAAGTGGAGTCGGCTACATGAATCAAATTACACAATAATGTTCGATCATAAATCATATTTGCAAAACACATGACATAGAGATAAATTTATTTTTTTGACAGGAAAAGAAGACATGATTATTATATTCAAGATGATTGTTTGCCATCATGGCACAACATATAATAATACAGGTGCAATAGAGATTAAATATACATAGAAGATTGTCAGTGATATATAGAGAAGAAAAAAAAACTAAGGTTTAAGGAGGGTATGTTTTTCGATGGGATCGATTGAACTTTTTGAACGATTTCATTACAACCTTGAATAACCTCTGTGGTCATCATATTGTTCCATGAAATCATCATTGAACTTTTTGAAACTATCCATAATAGCAGGCATTTCTTCCTCAGCTGGTAATATAGTTGTCCTCAAATGGAACACCCTATACAAAGTTTAGCACAAAGAAGCGTAAGAAACTCGAAAAAGAAAACTAATAGAACGTACGGTCTGATTGGTCTGAGAAGACGTTTTCTGTTTGCATTTCTTATATTTGCTTTTAATTGCAAAGTTATACATTGTTTTCACTGTTTTCAGTATAAATCTTTTAAAAAGAGAACAAAGTGAAAACAATGAGTAGTTTTACAGTTAAAAATATAGGAAAAGCAGAAAACTTTCAGTACAAATCTTTTAAAACAGAGAACAAAGTAAAAACAATGAGTAGTTTTACAATTAAAAACAGAAATCATTTTCTGAAAGGTTTACTTGTGAGATGTATTAAGGCTCCATTTGGTCTGACACATTTTTATCTTATCTTCTCCTCTTAAAAGAAGTTGGGCCAAACAGTATTTTTTAAAAGATCTTAGTGAAAAAATGAACTTGTCTTGTATGAATAATTTGGTTGGTTTGAGAAGACGTTTTCGGTTAACATTTTTTGCTATTTTTACTTTTAATTGCAAAATTGTTCAATGTTTTCAGTACAAGTATTATAAAACAGAAACAAGGTGAAAGTAATGAGCAGTTTTACGATTAGAAGGAAAAATAGGAAATAAAAGAAGAAACCGTTTTCCGAGAGGTTTACTAGTGAAGTATTAGATCATATTTGGATAAACAACTTAATTAAGCGCTTATAGAACAACCACTTAAGATATAAGTGCTAATGTATAAGGCTATTTATATAACAAAAGATAAAATAAAGTCAAATTATTTTTATATAGGCTATAAGTTGTTTTCATATGCTATCCTGGAGAGCTTATGGAAATAAGCTGAAAGCAGCTTATGGACATGTCATAAGCTGTTTTCATAAGTTTTTCTAAACAATCTCACATGTGCTTATGCTAGTAGATAAGCTCAAATAAGTCAATCCAAACAGACCCTTAGAATGGTGGAAAAATAATTCTGATTTAGCCTAAAAATGGCATAGAAAAAGGGATAAAAGAAGAAAACAAAGTAATGATTGTGTACGTACCCTTCTTTCTGTCCAAATCCTGAACCAGGAACAGTGGATATGCCAGTGGCTTCCAAAAGCTTGAGACAGTAGTAAACATCTGCAGCTTTTCCAGCCTGTTTAGCAGTCTCTAAAGCTTTTGGTGGCAGTTTTATTTGAGGGAATGAATACATGGCACCTGAACACAACTCAATGGATCAATAATGGTTTACCAGGCCAAAACAGTTCAATAATGTTGCTGTAACATGAGAATACATGGAATGTGTTTCGAACACCGTCATTTATTTATATACCTTCTGTGAAATTACAAACAACATTCCTGCAGCTGTTGAATCCATCAGTCATGATCCTTGCTCTTCTTCTTAGTGATTCAAGTATTCCTTTGCTGCATAATAACATAGAGAATTGTCAATTTATTACTACCTAAAGAGCCGTCTTTTTATGACTTAGATCAGACATTTGAAAAGGTGTATGAGAGAAATGTTGATTTCTAACTATGTAGCATCAACACTTCAAATCAAATGTGCGTCTGGTGTCTGACATGTGTCAGTATCGGACACTAACACAATACTCACACGTGGTTACATTCAATCACTTTTATTTTCTTAAATAATTAGAAGTTAAAACATGTATCAGTGTCGCTATTGTGTTCGGAGTATGTGTCAGTGTTTCATAGATTTCTAATGTTTGAATACAACCCTACAAAAAACGGAAGTTAACCGAACGAAAATTTTGATTTTGACATTTAGCAAATTAGTCTTTAGGATGATTACCTCTCCCTAACAAATTGGTCATAAGAAATATCTCCAGGTTTGGGTGGATTGATCATTAGTCCCATCTGTAGAACATAGGTAAAAATGGGAAAGGGTGAGGAAAAGGAGAGAGGGAAAAGAGAACAAGTCACAATAAACTATCCAACAGAAAAACATAAGTGCTAACTCACAAATATTTGTGCTGGAACATTTGGACTAAGTGATATTGATGCAACTTTATAGATCTCATCAACTGTCTGCAAAAGAAAATGAGGATAAAAAGAAAAACATCAGCAGTGTAGCTACAACAAAAATTGAAGGTCAGACAATGTGCTTAAACACTTGCATGTTAAGTCAGATGGTCCTATATATCTAGACAACAGGCAATGAGTGCAAAAAGCTATTTTACCATAGCAAAAATATTCAGTTCATTAAATTACATGCGCCATGTACTGTTTCATGATGTCTCAGCTCAGTGGAAAGAGTTAAACTTTGAACCTCAAGGGATGGAGTTCAAATTCCTTCAGGGACGGTTGTAAAACGATCATTGGATTCATTTTAATTAATGAGGGGG
>Ga0228710_1009934_pt1 | contig 12968 bp, 7 predicted proteins | sample MedpolnodulmetaG_FD_177995 | JGI IMG/M metagenome (GOLD analysis project Ga0228710, IMG submission 177995) | Root nodule microbial communities from Medicago polymorpha collected in Santa Monica, California, United States - pink nodules | ecosystem: Host-associated > Plants > Roots > Nodule...
ACTTGATATACAATCAGAGGTATTCACAATACAATACGAAACAGAACAGACTCTGTTTTTCTAGACACTTAAGAATTCTAAGATATGAACAATTGAAAAAATTCTCTAAGTTGTTGATGTTTTGTTTGCGACGTTTTGCACAGAATATTGGCCTTGTATGTGTATGTCTAGATGTATATATGTTCTCTAAGTCTTCATCCCTATTTATAGAGGAGTTGAGAGACGTTGAGAATTTAGCCGTTACATCAACTTGTCTTGCTTTGAAGCTTTGATTCTTCACCCTTGATCTTTTGCCTGATTTGATAGTTGTCCTATGAAGAACTAATTTCAAATCCATTCCATTACAAAAGGAACAACGTCTGCAGCAATGTTACTGTTATCCTTGTCTTGATGTAGAGACAAAGATTGCAGAGATGGTGGTTGCAGAGTTAGTGGTCGTACACTTCGTACATTATCCTTTGTCAACTCTGGTGAAGTTGCTTCTGACGAGATATGCTTCTGATGACCATTGCTTCTGACGACCTTGCTTCTGATGACGTGTCTTCAGGAGCTCTTCTTCAGACCCGTTTCTTCAGATGCACTTCTTCAAACGCAGTTCTTCAGATGCATTCTTCCAGACGCTTCTAAGCTTCAAATAAAATTCCTTTGCTCTTGAACTTGTTCAATCAGGATCTCTATGAATAGTACTTTGATTATGGATCCTGTACACTTGAACAAATTGATTAGCATATCCAATTGATGATTTTTAATCCCTTGTTATTATCAAAACTCAAGAGGTGATTTTGAGAAACACCCTTTGTTCCAACAGGAGTATGTTTCTTTCTATCAATAGCAGCTCCTTTTTCATCAAGGACCCAGTCACCAACACCATCTTCAAGAATATCCCACAGTTCTTCATCTAAACCCAAGACATAACTGTAGAAGTTAGTTTTCCAACAAGAAAATTCTTCAGGATCTCCATTAAAATTTGGAACTTTTCTAGAGTAAGCTTTCTTATCACCATAATCATATGGCACAGCATTGTTGTTCTGACCAGTAGAAGATTCCACACTAGACATGTTTTTCTCAAATCTTTTTCTGTTACGCTGTTAAGTGTTAAGACAACAAACCAGGCTCTGATATCAATTAAAGATGAGAAAAACACAAGAAGGGGGGTTGAATTGTGTTTTCTTTTTCTTCATTTTCTCCTAAGCAGAAAATCACACTTAAGAATCTGATAGAGTTCAGCTTCTTAAATGATGTTCAGAATCTAGTTGAAGTGGATAAAAACAGATAGAGAGAGAGAGAGGGAGAGAGAGAGGGAGAGAGAGAGAGAGAGAGAGAGAGAGAAGAAAGACACACATCAATTATACAGGTTCCTTCCACAAACCGGAAGTAGTCTTGTCCCCCTTGGACTTCCAAGGAGAGTTCACTAAAAATGTAATATCTGATTACAACTGCTCACTACTAAAACTAGCACGAGACTTCAAACTACTCAAGCACAACTGCAATAGACTTCCTATGCTCAAGAACTAAATCAAGAGACTTCCTATGCTCAAGAAAAACTGCAAGAGACTTCTATTCAAACAGAATTACAAAGAAATTTGTTTGAGGTTGAACACTTGATATACAATCAGTGGTGTTCACAATAAAAATCAGATACAAATTCTTTAAGACTCTAGAATTTCTAAGATATAAACTTTGTTAAGAAATTCTAAGTGAACTATGATGTGAAACAATTTCATCAGAGTTTTGGCACTAGTAAAATTGTTGTATTGAGTCTTGCAATTCTTTAGGTCTTCACTCCTTTATATAGAGGTGTAAAAGAGACGTTGTCGATTGCCAGCACATAAAAAAAGAGTTGTTTGAAGCTTGATCAAATTCAAATCCATCCCATGTATGGATGAATACCAGTGTAGGCACATTTGTTGTTCTTGTACTAGCAGACACAAAACAGAGTAGTGGAGATAGTGGTTGTACACTTCGTACAATTGTCCTTTTCCAACGATCTCCAAAGAGTAGCATCCAATGCTTTCAAATTCTTTTTGAATTAGTCGTTGCTTCATGTTCTAGTCTTCTGCAAAAAAAATAAGCGTGATTACAACATCATTTGAACAACATTTGAAGTCTTCAGTCTTTCAGCTTCTGATGATCTTCAGCTCCTGATGATCTTCAGAACCTCTCATGACGTCAGCTTCTGGTGAACAGCTTCTGAAGAGGTACTTCTGATGATGTTAGCTTCTTCAGAACCTCTTTCTTGCAGCACAAGCTTCCTTTTTGTAGTTTCCATTGCTCTCATTTGTTCTTTAGAACCTATGCTTGAATTAAAGACACTAAATTTTTGTCTATGGTCCTGCACACTTGAACAAATATTAGCATATCCAATTGACCAATTTTAATACCTTGTTATCATCAAAACTCAAAGGGTAATGTTAAACACATTTTGTTTCAACATGCTTTTTGTAATTGGCCTTATTTTGTTTTAGCCAAATATTTGCCAAAGAGGGAGATTGTTGGGTATTTGTATTGGATGCATTATTGGTAAAAATAAATATCCTTGTTTGGGTTGTTGGATACAAATGTTCCAACATGTTGTAGGCATCTCTGTAAGATGTTGGATACGATGTTCAGTGTGCCTGGTTCATGCCTATTTGTTCGCGCGCTTTATATTATTTAAGGAAACCATATTTCCTTATCTTATTGACCAAGCAATGGGCATATCTTTTAATAATCAGTTGAGGAATATTCCTAAAGGTGTGATTATATGTTAGGAAATATTTGAAGCCACTTTGGACGTTCCTAAAGATGTTCCTACATTTTAGGACTTTCCATATTTGTCTCTGATTCTTGTTTGTAGTTCAGCTGAACGATCTGCAATTTGTTCTGAAGCCCAACAAGGTTAATTGGCCCGTATTGCTTCAGTATAAAAGGAAGACTTCAAGACCTAATTCATCATTCAAGCCATCATTTCTAAAATTTAGTTTTTAGGGTTTTGAGTCTTTTGTGTGTCTACTCTTGTATCGTGTTGATGTAAGTTTTGTACTGTTTATTGTGAGCCTTTCATGTATCATCTTGTTACATGTTAAGGACTGTTTTTTGAGTTGTAAACTCGTTGTGCTAAACCAAAGCTTGTAAGCAAGGTCGTAGTTGTTTGTTTGAAGGTAACTTCACCATTGATTTGTTTTTTAGTTTGATAATCACAAGGGCTGTGGTTAACTATAGGATAGTGAGTGCTATAGAATAAGGACTACACATTCATGGCTTGGTAACACCTAGAGTAGGTGTGTTTGTCACCGAACTGGGTCAACAAACTCATTGTACCATTTACCTTCTTGTCATTTATTTTTCTTGTTTTTATTCTCTTTACTGTATGATGTTGGAACCTTAAACGAAACATCATCTATTTGTGCATTAAACGTTGAATCATAGCATAGAACATCTTAAAACAAGTACGCTAGAATTTCACTATGGAATAGGAAAAAGTTGAATTCAGAACTTGAGCTAAAGCGACAACATATACTGTGTGTGAATAAGAATTTAACTTATCAGTTGGTATATTTATCAAACCAACCATCTACACATTTCACTCAATGGGATCCAGGAGGGTCGTCTCTTGATCATCGGAGGAGTCAACATGTTTGGGAAGTTCTTTATCAGAATGAGAACTCGGGGTCGAGTTCTTCAGAGGTGGAGGAGACTGATGCAGGAGGGTTTTATTATTAATTTTATGAGTATTTTTAGTTTAGCCAAATTTTCTAGAACTTTGTATTTTGTTTTCAGTTTGTTATTTAGGCCCATTAGGGTTTGTTATTTTCCTATTTAAGTTTAACAGTTGTGACCTACGTGGCAACATATAACTTTTTGATTCAATAAAATTATTCGAGATTTTCTCTCAATTCTAGTGGATTTCGGAAACCCTTATTTGATAGGTTTGTCGCTTGCAACCTGTCTCTTTATCTTTTAGGTTTAGTGTAACACCCCGTTTTCCCAAATTATAAAATAATACATTTAAATTAGAGTATTCAACGTAAAACGGAATGCCACACTACATTGAAGTATAAATAGAGTAAAGTTACTATTTATTAAAACAACTTTCTCAAAATTTCAATTACATCGCAGCGGAAAATTGATTCTTTATTTAACAACTTTGGCACTACGACCTCAACATAAACAACTTTAATGAAAATCCTGGTTCAATAGTTTCAACAACATAGTTCATAAAATAATACGCAACAGTGGAAAACATAGCAAATAATCTCCATCCCGTTACGTATCAGACCGACCCTAAGACGACGCATGAGAGAGTCAACTCACATTAGCAGCTAATCCCAGTTATCTGCACGTTACCCACGTAGAGGCAACATTCAAACAGAAGGGGTGAGATTTCACATTCAATAATAATAAGCATATAATTCATCAACGGAATTTAACAACATAAACAACAACAACTAAACAACAATAATACTTCACATTATTTCTACTTGACATTAAAACAACGACAACAACTCGACAACGACGACGACAACTTAAACATCAGCGACAATGCAACGACACAACAACAACTTGACTATGCAGTATGCATGTGGTACCAATCAACGTATTAGAGCATGGGCTCTCAATTCAACGTGTAGAGCGTAGGCTCTCAAATCAACGTGTAGAGCATCAACTCTTAAATCAACGTGTAGAGCATAGGCTCTCAAATCAACGTGGTATGAATGATTAAACATTCAACAGGGCATGAGCCCCCAACTTCATATGAGTATGCATGGACTCAACAACATTTTCAACAACCACATACAACTTCAACGACATTGACGACATCGACGACAACAACAACAACAACGACTCCACATCATAATTCCATAATTTATCGTTTATGAGTAACATCATGTAACATCATATTAATCAACATATGCATTCATATAGTCATTCATCAATATATATTCATTCATAGAATAATTCATCAACCAAAGTTATTCATAACAAACAAGCCATTTGAAAACTGACAATATTACTTAAAACTTTCATGTCCACACCAAAGGCTAATAACAGAAATGTATGAAAACGACACAAGAACATGAAAAGGTGCACTGCTGCTGAGTAACACGCCTCGCGGGATGGCTTACTCGCCGTGGCGAGCTAGTTCACTCGCCGTGGCGAACGGATGGCGAGCAAACACTGCTCTCTGTCACGTTACAGCTCGCCGTGGCGAGTCGTGACAAACTTCTGTCGGGAAGAACGATTTTTCACCCCAAAAACCCAATTTTTATCTACCCCAAGCCCAAATTTGATAGGGAACTCAACCTATGATAATTCTACAACCTGAACATCAATTATACACGAATTCAATGGATTTTCTACTCTATTCACAACCAATTTCTACCCCAAAACCTAATTCTCAAATTAACAAAACAACAACAACAACTAAATGCTAAACTCAATTTCAGAATTATATAACCTAAGATTAGAGAATGATAGTCCCACCCTTACCTTAGATTAGGTGATTACAAGATTCTACAAGCTCTCCTCTTCCCTTGGTTCTCCCCTTCCCTTGGTTCTCCTCTTCTCTCATAAAAGCTTTTCTAAACCTAACTTTGTCTGAATCTTAGTTTTTATATTTCTTAACCTCAACATTATTTCTAATTAACTCCACTTATTTCTAATTAATTCTAATTCAACCCCTTTAAGTCTAATTATTCTAATTTCCAACATAACCTACCAAATAATAAAATAAAGCCACTTAATAAAATATTAATACACAACAACATGTCACTTATCAACATAAATCATATAAGTCATATAAAAGACTCTAAACTCAACCAAAAATAATCAAATAAATAGATAGGGCGTTACATTTAGCGCTTGCTAACCCTTGTTTCCGTACTGCGTCATAAATATAGCCATAAAATTTTAAAATAACATTAGACCTATGCGTTTGCACGGGTCGATGATCTAGTACATTAAATGAGACAATTAATATTTCATCAAATACTAACATGATTTTGCATCTTTTGTAAAAAAATAAAATGAGACTACTTGTAACATTATAATAAAATCAACTGTATAATATGTCATATTTTTAGGATCCGATTTTTTTTATCAAAACAAATGACTAGAAATAATTTGAATTAGTTAAATTTTAGAAGCAATTCAATGTTCTTTGCAATGACATCGGTTAGTTTAAATAAATAAATAGGGTACAAATCAAATGAAATACTTAAGTCCAAAAAGAAATTAAATTAAATGCAATGAACATTTTTAGAACATATATTTATACAATAGATTAAATTAAAAAAAATCTATTTTAATTAACAGAATTTTTTTTATTTTTTATACCGAAGTGATTGTCTCATAGTAAGCAATATAAACATGAGTATGAGGTATATGATACGAAACGAAACCATGAGTATGTTTTGAAAATAATGTAATTACATTTCCTTGAAACCATTAATTTATGACACATTCTTTAAATAGCTAGAAGCCGCGATTATGTGCCATAAAAAATCGTGATTATTGCTTAGACCATCCACGATGGTGGGTGCTTCACCTATTTAGCACCACATTAAATAGGCACCTCCATTGCGGAGAATAATATATGGGTGTCTGTGGAGAATGGTGGCTATGGAAGCACCCTCTCTCGTCATTTTCATAGGTCTCATTTAATAAATTTTAATAAAATAAATAAATGTTGTTAAAATGTAATGATATAAAATTATTTGTGGGACCTATTTAATAATTTATTTTGAGGTGCTGAGTTGGAGAAAAGTGGTGCTTATTAAGTATTACCGTAAAATAAGTGATGTTGACTTATGAAATAAATGTAAGCACCTAATTTAGGGTGCTCTGTTGTGGATGATCTTAATGACTTATTAAAGCTTTTGATACATACAATTAAAGATATTGTTATAAGTGAAAAACTGTCCTAATAAATCAAAATGACATTAAGATGTGTTCCAATTACATAAATCTTGCCCATATTACATGATTTAAACCAATTATATGTTTTTTTTAAATAGCGTATTATATATATATATGGGTTAATTAAGTAAATGATCCCTATATAATATTAAGAATTTTATTTTTAGTCCCTACAAAATAAAATTACACTTTTTAGTCCCTATAACATTTTCCATTCACATTTTAGGGACAAAAATGTTAATAGGAATTTATTACAAGGACTAGAAATACTAATGGAATTTTTTACATATGGACTAAAAATTATGACATAAACTTTTACAATGACTAAAATGTACAATTTTATTTTGTAAGGATTAAAATTGAAATTCTAAATATTTATAAAGAATTAACTATATATATATTAAAGGCCAAAGGCTGCACAAGAAGTACAAGACAAAGTCAAAGCTCCAAAATACAATCACCAAACTTGCACCTAAACCCCAAAGGCTGCACACAATAGAAAACTACAAGCCAAAATCTGCACTCATTGCCCCTCAAACTAGAGCTAAAGAATTTGTATGTAACTTTTTAAAACACACAACATGCCTTTATTTTTATGAAAGGAAGAAGCAGATGAAAATAATGAAAAATAAATTATATATATATAAATAATGTCATTATCCATTTTGATTGGCGGATAAAAAATAAATAAATCATGATTATTTTAATTGAGTAATAAAAAATAAATGAGTCATGATTTATTTTGATTGGTTCATAAAAAAACATTAAATGAGATGAGAAATGTGAAGATGTCACATGTAGTTTAAATTTTTAATTTTTAAGAAGACATCTTGTAAAGATAGAGATATATTGGAGAAATATTCGTTTCGGGACAAACTCAAATCAAAAAAGTTTATGCATACTCCCATAAATGATGTTTCTTTTTAAAGATAAAATGTTTTAATAATGTTGAATGAAGTGACTAATTTAATTATCATTTAAATTTTTTTTATTGTTGTATGTCTAAATAATTTTATTTGTATTTGTGTTTATGCAGGACTATCTCGATATATAGATAGATATACATACATGAGTGTTTTCTTATCTACAGTTGTGTGATCCTAAACGCTTCAAAGAGATGTTTTGACCATTTCAAAAGGTCGATTTCATGACTAGTCTCCCGTGTTAGTTCATAGAAATTTCGTTCCTACCTCATAATTGTGTGTAACAATAAATAAAGGCAACTTATAGCATCCCAAACCACAACAACAACAAAATCTACTCCTTTCCCTCTCTTCTCACACAACTATGGCAAACTCCATAAACACCAAAAATAACACCAAAAATAACACTAAAATCACCCTACTATCTCCCCTTTTCCTACTGTTTCTTTTAGTAGCTAAATCATACGAATACAACCCTGATTTCAGTTTAGCCATCAGTTGTGGCTCCTCAACAAACACTAACTTAGATAAACGAATTTGGGTTGGTGATAATACTGATAACTCCAATCTCTTTACTTTCAATGAACCAAAAACCACAAACCAATCTCTTAAAACACAACCTAATTCCCTCTCAAATACCCAAGTTCCATACACATACGCACGTGTCTCTCCCTCAAATTTCACATACTCATTTTCTAACATCATCGCTAATTCCACTGTTTATCTTCGCCTTCATTTTTACCCTACATCGTATCAAAATTTTGAACCTTCTAATAACCTTTCAAATGCACTTTTCTCTGTTAACGTAAACAACAACCTTACCCTTCTTCAAAACTTCAACCCTTCATTTTGGATTCATAATGATGAGGAAAAACTCACCAAAGAATATTGTATCCAAATCAATCCAAATGAGAACATAAACATAAATTTCATTCCCAGTATCACAAATCAATCAAATGCTTATGCTTTCATCAATGGCATTGAGATTGTTTCAATGCCTTCTTTTCTCTATTACACAAACCTCAGTGACCCAAAATATGATTTGATATCACTTGACTTTGACAACACGGACTACCAAGTTCTTAACGACAAAGCGTTAGAGACGGTTTACAGAGTCAATGTTGGTGGCAATCAAGTTCCACCAAACCAAGATACTGGTATGTTTCGTAATTGGGACAATGATTTTCCTCGTTACTTGGAGAAACAATATCCACACAGCATATCAAGTGATTCTAAAGAACATTTGAACTATGAAAACAACACCATTCAAAATTACACTGCACCAGAGGCTGTATACTTAACTGCAAGAAGTTACGGAAGGGATGTGAAAGAGGATTACAAATACAATGTAACTTGGAATTTTCAAGTTGATTCTAGTTTTACTTATATGGTAAGGTTACATTTTTGTGAGTTTAGTCTGAAAGTACAAAATCGAGGTGATAGAGCCTTTCAGATTTTCATAGCTAACAATTTGGCTGAAAAAAACGCTGATGTAATATTGTGGAGTGGTGCTCGTTTGGTTCCTGTTCATAAGGATTATGTTGTGTCTCAAGAAGGAAGCTCTCAAATTAAAAGAGTTAATCTTTCCATCAAACTTCAACTAGCACCAGAAACTCTCTTCTCAAAATACCCTGATGTTACCTTGAGTGGAATCGAGATTTTTAAAATAAATGATAAAAATAATAATCTCTTTGGAATGAATCCAAAAGCCATCATTCTATCTCCCAAAGAACATGGTTTACCAACCCGACAATCGAAGAAGTCATCCACAGTTATCCTTGTTGTTGTTGGAGTTTCATGTCTCTTGCTAGCATCTGTTGTTGGAATGGTGGTTTTTGTTCGAAGGAGAAGAAGATTTGTATCTAATCTTGAAATGGAAGAAAGTTCATGGAAGACAAAGAAAGAAGGTTCCTCAACTTTACCGTCCCATTTGTGCCGCTATTTTACAATAGCCGAGATAAGAGCAGCTACAAACAACTTCGACGATATTTTTATCATCGGAGTTGGAGGGTTTGGTAACGTGTTCAAAGGTTACATCGATGAAGGTACACCCGTAGCAATAAAACGTTTGAAACCAGGTTCTCAACAAGGTGTAGATGAGTTCATGAATGAAATAGAGTTGCTCTCTCAACTTCGTCATATTCACTTGGTTTCCCTCATTGGATATTGCAATGAAGGTGAAGAGATGATTCTCGTTTACGACTTCATGGAACGTGGCACTCTTCGGGAATATCTCTATGGTTCGGGTAATGAACCTCTTACTTGGAAGAAGAGACTCGAGATTCTATTGGGTGCAGCGAGGGGTTTGCATTATCTTCATGCAGGTGCGAAGCAAAATATCATACACCGTGATGTGAAGAGTACCAACATATTGTTAGATGATAAATGGGTGGCTAAGGTTTCTGATTTCGGGTTATCAAAAGTGGGACCAACAGGAATGTCGATGACCCACGTCAGCACTAAGGTGAAGGGTAGTCTCGGGTATTTAGATCCCGAATACTACCTTCGTCAAAGGTTGACTCTAAAGTCCGACGTGTACTCCTTCGGTGTTGTGCTTCTTGAGGTGTTGTGTGCGAGAGCACCTTTGGTTCGTTCTTTGGAAAAGAAAAAAGCGAGTTTAGTGTTTTGGTTCCAAAGATGTTACAATGAAGGTGTGATCATTGAAGAGATGGTGGACCCGTCCATAAAGGATTCTATAACGGCTGAATGTCTGAAAAGTTATTGTCAAATGGTGTTGAGTTGTTTGCATGATGATGGAAATCAAAGAATGTCAATGAGTGATGTGGTTGGAGCTTTAGAGTTTGCATTGCAGTTGGAGATGAGTGAGGAGGATACTAAGTTTGTTTGGACTCATGATAAGGAAAAAAGTGAGGAAAGACAACAAGTGTCGCAGTTTACAAGTGAAGATGGAAGTGATGTTCGTTTCACAAGTAGCAGTGATGATTATGAGACTCAAACAAGCAAGGCAAGCACCAATTCAGCCAGTACTGAAGAACAGCCTTTGTTTTCTGCGACGGTGTTTTCTGAGATTGGGAATCCAAAAGCACGATAGATAATTGTCACTCATTCTAAAATTTCCTAATGTATATTTTATTAAAAAATATATATAATAGGAAAAATAATATTGTGTGTGATCAACAAAAAAAAAACTATATTGTAGGTAATTGTATCATTTGAAATTGGTTGTTGCATGTGATAATGTCTAAATATATGTTATAAGAATTGAAAATCATACTTTACAAACCAATTATGTGAGGATTACTTAAACTTAATATAAAAACTAAAGTTGTCATTCCCTAAACTACTATTACATGCATGTCCAATTTTTCATATATAAATATATACACTATTTCAATTATAGTATCTACATTGTCTAGCAAAAGATAAAGAAACATATGTGAGGTTATACTTTAAGTTTACTGAGTTTCATATATGTAACTACTCCTAAAGTTTATGCAAACACCGTTTTTTGTAAACAACTTGATATATATCTCTAGATTGAGATTAGAAAATCATCTAAGTTGAGGCAACGAAATCTACTACAAGGTTGCCTTGGTGGTGTTATTGTAATTAGATTTTATTACAGTGAAAAATCTGTTGGAAGTGGAAGGAGACTGAAAGTAATCTTAGATTGTGAGGTGAACTATAATAAATTCTTTTTGTTGTCTCTTTCCTTATCTCTTTACTTTCCGTTGTTATATGTTTTTTTAAAGAGATGCAAACGAATAAAACACAATTCAAACACCCCTCCCATTCTTGTATTTTTCTCACTTTTATGATATTGTTGAGTTTTAACTCAAAATTTGATGTTTGTCTTCCTGAAAAATTGTGGCACGATTTAGTGAAATCGTGACACGATTTGGGGATTTTGAAAGTCCTCGAGAGGTTGGAAGACATTCTGAGGCTTAAAGAGGTAAAGGTGAAAACTTGTGGGACTAAAAAGTGTAGTTGTATGAAAGGAGAAGAATCAAACATGGAAACTTATGGACCTACCAAGGGTGGTTGGATGCAAGTGAAGGTCGGTATGTAAATCAAGGTTCAATCGAGGATTTCGACTTGATTATTTTCTTGAGGAATAGTTCAGGCAAGGTTAAGGAGCAAGGTGGTTATAATTAAATTGGCATCACCATAAATTTAGAGTAAAATTGGAGAATTGTTGAGTTTTGACTTAGAATTTGATGTTGTACGTGCTCCTAAAAAAATTGTGGCATGATTTGGAGAAATTGTGGCACGATTTGGTATATCTAAATTGGCTATTTTTGGAAAATCGTGCCACGGTTTGAGAAATTGTGGTATGATTTGAGAAATCGTGACATGATTTTGGATCAGGTTTCAGTACTGTATTGATGTACGAGTGAAAATCGTGGCTCGATCCAGAAAATCGTGGCACGATTTCCTGGATTTGAAACACTAAAAATGAGAAAGTTTTAGAGAACTTAAAAACCAAAGGTTTTACCCATTTGTTGTGGTATCTTGAGAATCTCATGGAAACCAAGTGAGAAAGTTTTAGAGAACTTACGCTGTGTTTGGTAGGAGAGAAATACGAAAGAGAGAAAGAAGGGAGAGAGAAGTTGGAGAGAGATGGGCAATCTCTTGTGTTTGGTTTAGAAGAGAGAGTGAGCAGAGAGACAAAATATGGTGGGACCCATGCCTATTTAACTTCTCTCCATAAGTGGGAAGAAACAGAGTGGAGATACAAACTTTTTTCAATTTTCCACATTTCTCCCTGGTTTCAATGATGTATACAGTAGCTCCCGGTGTTATTTATCATTTTGTTTTCTTGTTTTTTTGTTGTTGTTGTAGCAGGTCGAGAACAAAAGTTGAGAAGGAAACTATTGGAATTTACCGATTAGTTAACTAATGAATTAATTTAATCTAAATGACTATGTAATAAAGAATTAATTTAATGGATTAAATTCAAATATCTTAAAAAATTAATTAAGTAAATAATTTACTCAATTTCTATGTAAAAATGTGGTTTAATTATTCTTAATTAAATTAATATAAAAAACTTTATTAAGTTATTAGCTTTTATAGTATAGGATATTTTAGTCTTTTCAAAAAATGAACACACTTCTTTCTCTTCTTTCTCTCTTATACCAAACAATATCTCAAATCTACTCTATTTCTCATCAACTTCTCTCTTTT
>Ga0228710_1009935_pt1 | contig 12964 bp, 7 predicted proteins | sample MedpolnodulmetaG_FD_177995 | JGI IMG/M metagenome (GOLD analysis project Ga0228710, IMG submission 177995) | Root nodule microbial communities from Medicago polymorpha collected in Santa Monica, California, United States - pink nodules | ecosystem: Host-associated > Plants > Roots > Nodule...
GAAGCCTCAAGAATATCTCCTGAGTACAACAAAAGTCATTGTTACTCTTATTTATTGTTTAATTAAGTTGATGTATGAATCAATGTTTTTTTAAGAGGTGTATGTGTATGGATTGATGTTACTCTTGAATGAATTATATGAATGAGACAAGATTTAATTATGTATAGTTGTATATTTTGCATATTAGTTTGGTGGCAATTCTCTCGCAAATAAGCCCATTATCTTGTTTGAAAAGTGTTGAGCATAGAAATTTTAAAGTCATCATTGAATATAAGGATTTTCTCAATTCCGTTTGAAAACTGTTGGAATATTTAATTTAATTCCGTCCGAAATCCGTAGGAAATTTTAACTTAATTCCGTCCGAAATTCGTAGGAATTTAAATTTAATTCCGTCCGAAATCCGTCTGAATTTTAGTCCAATATCCCACAAACTTTAATTTTAGAGTTTGTGTGAAAACCGTGCGAAATCCGTCTGAAATATATTTGGGACGGAATTTGGGACGGAACTATTATTTGCGACGCGGTCTTTTCGGACAACGCCCTATCTGTCCGAATTCCGTCCGAAAACACATTTCCGTCCGAATTCCGTGGGAATTGTCCGTAAATTCCGTCCCAAAACCGTCCGAAATTTCGTCCGAAAATGACTTTTTTTTAGTAGTGTCTTTGAATTTCAAACTAAAAAATCTGAGAACTAAACCAAACCATATATGATTGAATATTTTTTCAGTTTGGTTTGTATTTTCTTAATTTTGTTGGTATTTATTTGAGTTGCTTATACCAGGAGCGACATACTCCATTCATTTTTAAATGAGTGTTAGAAAGAAAAGTTGTTTCAAAATGTATGTCCTTTACACTACTACCAAAGCATAATGGGAAACAAACCAATTTTCCTTTTTTGTTACAATATTCTTTCTCATAATCACGCTATATTTTTACTTTATTTCTCTATTGTTTTGATTTTTGGACCAATACCTACTTTTTTTTATAAATCTATGGTTGTCTCATGATTTGTCAACCAAATGGTTGTTTAAATAACACGTATCTTTTAATTAGTGTGTGAAAATCTTAAATGTCACACATTTTAAAACAAATGGAGTAGTAAAATGAGGGAGTAATTGATGTGTGTTCGTTTCAAAGTTTTAGAAGTTCAATTTTACGTGGTGTCAATTTCGGTTGATTAGTTTGCATTTTTCAAAAAAAATATAATAATAATTAGTGAGTAATGTTGGTTTTTTTGGATAAATGAAATTTCAACGGGCATTAAAAATTCATACATGAGTCAAAGTTATATCTCAACTACGATGTTTAGATTTAATGATTTCAACATTTTTGACCATCATTTCCTTTAAAAAAAAAAAAAATTTTGACCATCATAATAAAAGAGTAATTATTATTTAATTACTATTACACCTACGTGCAGGAATTTGCTCCACGTGTACAGTTATGTAAAAGGAGAACGTATCCAAGCAAAGACAAAAAACATAGGGAATTAACTTCGACAAATCTAATAATCATCAAACAGTGTTTCAATGTCCTTTCCTTAAATTCATCACACACTGACAAAAACACATCAACACTCACAGTTGATGGACGAAAACTCAAGCAATTGAATCAACTTCCTCATCCCTTCATATTCCAATCACAGGTTTCATTCCTTAATCCTCTAAACCCTCCATTTTTTAGTGACGGTGAATTCAGTTTCAATTTTGCTACCAACCCACATATTCATTTTCTTTTAAATTCTCTTAATTTGATTAAAAATCAGTTCTTTTTTATGAAATAATTCGATTTCTCATTTTTCTCACCGACCCTTTTGTTATATCAATCAAAATTCAACTTGGGAAAAAAAAAAGTTTTTGGTTCTTTTTTTTTTCTTCCCCTAATTTCATTTGTATAGCTTATATTCATAGTGTGAGGCTAAAAGGGTTTTTTAGTTTTTAGATTTAGCTGGTAATTTGGGTTTAAGATAGTTCAAAATGATAGAATTATATCATAGTTTTGTGTATTTATGATTAAGATTTAAGAATTCCTTTGGCTAAGGGTTTCTTTGATATGATGCATTTTTGTAGGATTTTGAAAGAGTTAGAGACAATGAACAAAGATACAAGTAACTGTATGAATGATGGTAGTGGCACCAGTAATGAATCTAGTGGAAGTGGAATGGATGGAGAAGGAGCAAGTTATCTTGTTCATGAAATTGCACAGATCACAAAACTTAGGTCAAGTCCACATGAGAATTTGAGTCGTGTTGAACCTGGTAAGGGGAAATTACCTGCATCAACTGTGAGAATGTTGGTAGGTAGAGAAGGTAATTTTTCTGGAAGAGGGAAATTTTCAGCAGCTGATCGGTGTCATATGTCGAGCCGCTATTTGCCTACCAAAGGTCCTTGGATTGTCGATCGGATGGGAAGTCGTGCTTATGTTTCACAGTTTTCAGATGATGGTTCTCTTTTTATAGCTGGACTTCAGGTTATTGCTACCACCATTCTGATCGTAACTATTTATGTATAATTGTGTCTGAAGTGAAGCTGAAATATGAATCACTGACATAGACACTGGTCACAACACTGACACGTCGACACTGATAGTATTTTGAAAAATGGAAGAAATTGAAAGTAACTAGATATGTTGGTGTTGTGTTGGACACCGGACACACCCTTAATCGGAAGTGTTGGTGATGCATACGAAGATGATTTTGTTAAAAGAAACAGTCTTGTATTTCTGAAACTATAATTATGGGACAAAAGGGTCTTTAAATCCTTGTGGTTTTTTCTTTTGACAAAAAATCCTTACTTGTGGTTGTTTGTGCTTTGTTATGAAACAGGGAAGCCACATCAGAATCTATGATGTTGACAAGGACTGGAAAGTTAAAAAAGACATCTCTGCTAGAAACTTACGGTGGACAATTACTGATACATCTCTCTCACCTGATCGACAATATCTTGTAAGTTCAGCTTGTTTTCCATATGAGGTGGCATTTGCCGGCTTTCTAGGATGGCGGATTTCCTGCTATAAACAGCCAATTCTGACCATGGCTTGTGAATTCATCTAAGTTTGCGCTATCATTTACAACTGTCTCTTTTAACTTCTTGCATTTTGACAAATTGTTAATTCATCATTGCAGGTTTATGCTAGCATGTCACCAATTATCCATATTGTCAATGCAGGATCGGCTACAACAGAGTCAGTAGCAAATGTGACAGTATGTGCTTGAAATTTCTCACCTTCGTTCAATTATCAAATTGCAGTTCAAATTGTGATCCAACCAGCTAATTCTCATATTGTTAGTTGTAAATTGTTCGATTTAGTCGCATGACAAAAGTAGCTTGAAGTACGTCATATGAATGATTTATAATGGTTAATGTAACAATCTTAAATCATACATTGACAAAAAAACTCAACCGCAAGGCTATAAAATTTAAGGTAGCAATTGAGTTTCTCTTTGAACTTAATTATAAGCTAATAAATAAATAAAATTATAGCACATAAGTATCCTATTAAACTCATAAGTTGTCATTCTCTTTGTATTCTTGCTAGATGGTAGTTCACTGCAAGAAGGATGCATAGGGGGAGAGCAAGGTCCTTTTCCCCCTTTGTCGTTTTCCTTGTAAAAATTATATATGCATGAGATGAGATCAATTAACACCAGGTGTCAAAGTTTTACTTTGACACCAAATCTTGGCCGTTATTATCAATTTAATCCAAGGCCTCTCCATAATTCACTTAAGTTCTCACATGTTGTTTGACGGTCCACCCTTAGCAATTACACGTTCTATCTCCTTTTAGTTGCTTGCCGAAGAATCTGTGATCATCACATCTCTCCTCTTGAAAATATTTTATGATATGATGTCTGTATTTATACATATGCATATAGGTCTTTATCTGTCTCTATGTGCATATACACACTTCAATGATTATTTGCTTTACATTCATAACCTTTTCTTTCATTGCAGGAAGTTCATGATGGATTAAATTTCTCTTCTGATAATGATAATGATGAATTTGGGATTTTCTCTATCAAATTTTCAACGGATGGGCGAGAGCTTGTGTCTGGAACTAGTGAAAGTTCAATATGTGTATATGATCTTGGAGCAGACAAGCTTAGCCTCAGAATTCCTGCTCACCTGGTATTACATATTATTTTCCTATAATTGGTTGCTGATTTTGCAAAATTCTAAAAAAAAAATGTATTCTGATATTATTTTCCTATAATTAATTCTCTTTCGGATTATTGATCTGAATCTGCTCAAAATATCGAGTCTTTTGGTCCTGTTAGTAAGAAGTTTGAGGTTTCAAGGAAGTAATGGATGCACAAACACTTAAAAATAGTTTGACCTTGTTTGACATGTATCTATATACTGTTAGAAATGATTTTTATATAGATTGTCAATCTTTTTGTTCATCACCTTAAAGCCACTTAATTTCTTAGAATTATTTCTTTATATGTCAGTATGGATGACAGTGGATTATATCTGATGTTCCTTTTTTATGTTGCAGTCTGATGTTAACACCGTCTGCTTTGCTGATGAATCTGGTCATCTCATATATTCTGGAAGTGATGATAGTTTCTGCAAGGTACACTTCACCTTATAACTATATGAGACTTTGTTAATATCCGCAGATGCTTGTGTCACTTTTGATATTTTCATTTGATGCATGTCATTATTCCATTGTTGGTGAGTTAAATTAGCTCTAATCTCATTGACGTGCGTCATATTTTGTTTGAAATATTTACTTCCAATTCATTGATTTGGTATTTCTGCTTGATAAAGTAATTCTTAGCTGTTATTATGACCTGTGCAGGTGTGGGATAGGCGTTGCTTTGTCGCAAAAGGACAACCAGCTGGCATCTTAATGGGGCATTTAGAAGGCATTACATTCATTAATAGCCGCGGGGATGGTCGCTATTTAATTTCTAATGGAAAAGACCAAACTACCAAGCTATGGGACATAAGGAAGATGTCTTCTAATGCCATGAAGTAAGACTTTTTTTTTCCTGCACTTTGTTTGATGGATACAGACTTATTCTAATAAATGGATTATTCAATGATGATGCTTATTATTTAAACCTACAGTCTGGGCCTTGGAGATGACGAGTGGGACTACCGGTGGATGGACTATCCTAAATATGCAAGAAATTTAAGGCATCCCCAGGACCAGTCATTGGCAACATACCAAGGCCACTCCGTGTTGCGTACTCTAGTTCGGTGTTATTTCTCACCATCATATAGGTAACTTGTACTTTTGGAACATTTCCACTCTCGTATATCACCACTCTTTACCATGATATATGATTTTAAATTTCCAAAATATTTAGGTTTTGAACTGCTAATGATATTCCAGATTTCTTGACATAAAATATATATTTTACAATAATGAATTAAGTCCATAGCTTTTAGCTCACGGTGACTTGAATATGTTTTGCTTAGTAGCTAGGAGTTGGGTGGTTAAATTGCTATCCGTGGGTTCAAATTTTTGATGTTTGTACATCTTATTTGTTAGATAAATATTAGTTTACAATATCACTCAAGGATAGTCTTGTCTTTTAAGCTTCGTATATACACTTTACTTTAGCCTTGTACTCATTTGTCGTCTTATCTTGCAATACTATTGGAAAGCTAGCCTCCTTTACTTCTCTCTTCTCATTTTCTTTATGCACTACTGTTACTTCTAACATTATTGTGTATTTGTGTCATTAGATTACATTATGCAAAAGCCATATTTAAATGACCACAAAGTTTCGTCTGAAACAATTACAATTTTTTTCTTGGAATAATAAAATAGGCTTTTGTCATTTTTGAATAGTTTGCTTCAAGTCAGCGTATGCTTTTGGAAATCCTGATGAAAGTACCCTTTTGACTTAGGTTGCCATGTTTTATTGATGTTATATCATCTTGGAGAACTGGTGCCCAGAATTCGATTGAGAAATAATAAACATAATTAGATTGCCATGTTGAAATTGATAAATGCTTTTCCCGATAAGTAATATTTTAATTGAATTTATTTTAGTTGTTGTTCTAATCATGTGCGATTACCATGTTCGGACCTCAAGTCTGCGATATTAATTCTAAATATTTTTTACCATGTTCTCTTAACTCTTTGCATATGATGATTTGAATAATGCGAATAACATCTCTTGTATTTCCTTTTGCAGCACTGGTCAAAAATACATTTACACTGGATCTAGTGATGGCTCTGTCTATATATTTGACCTGGTAAACACTTGCTTATATATTTTTTAAGAATTTAATTTTGATACACTGTCAATGTTAAAAGTTTTACGATGTCAACAAATCACGACTAATCATGTATGATTTTAATAGTAGTTACGATTCTTGTCAAAAGTTCTTAACGATCGGTATTCCAAAAAAAAAAAAAGTTCTTAACATAAACTAAATCCATTTTTAAAATTGGTTTAACATTGTCTAAATTTTTAGTTTCACATTCTTTGTAGGTAAGTGGAGAACAAGTTGCGAAACTTGATCATCATGAGGCACCTTTAAGAGATTGCAGCTGGCATCCTTTCTATCCAATGCTGATATCTTCAGCTTGGGATGGTGACATTGTTAGGTGGGAATTTCCTGGAAATGGTCAACCTCCTGCTCCTCCTCCAAATAGAAGATCCAGTGGAGTTCGTATTAGAGGTTTGTATTATATGTAGTTTCTTTGTACATATTTATCTCTCTGGATCCATATATTTAGGTAGCTAGATTTACATAATTTATTATGAATCCATAGAAAGGGTTCCAAAAGTTTGTTACATTTATTTATACCTTGTTTTTGTAAGCTTTGTAAAGCCTATCATAAATTCTTAGATTAAGTTCTGTATATTATTGTCATTAGATTCTCAAATTAATTAATAAGTGAATCTTATATTTTAGCTTTTGTCGGTTAACTTGGTATAAGCTTACTCATGTAACTCATTCATATGAGTTGGACCCTTCTTTTTTTTCCCGGTCAAGTAGCCTAGTGGCTAGAATTCACCTTTTTCAAGATGAATAAGTGGGGTGTCCGGGGTTCGAACCCCGGCCCCTGCATATAACAATGCATGTCCCTGCCAACTGAGCTATGCTCACGGAGACTGAGTTGGACCCTTCTACTCCCTACTTAATACTATTACATTTACTATTGAAAAAAAAAAGAAACTGAAATATTGCCAAAACATAAAAAGTATATATAGCCATGATACAAATTACAACTAAACATTGTACCAAAAAAAAAAAAAATTAAACTAATCAGAAGCATTAACCAACTTCAAGCCAAAAGTATAATCCTTACAATGTCTAATATAAGGAAAAGAAGAACCAACATCTTCAATAGGCTTTCTGTTGCAATAGTGTAAAGGAGGATAATGATAACAAGGCTCCAATGTAAACTCACGTTCACAAATCTCGTTACTATAAACCGGATTATAAAGAATCCATGGTCTTGAATTTCCCAAAGCCTTAGCAACATAACCGAAAGTAGATTGATAAGTAGTCACCAATACATCCGATAAACTTAGTAAATAAATATCAACCCAAGCCTTCATATTATGCTTATTATCATTAAACTTTTGTTGCTCTTCACCACTTGGTTGATAAACCTCAATTACTTCCCCGCTAACTGTTGATTTATTGATATACATCATCTTTAAATTTTCACCATAATGTCGATATAGAGACGATACAAGAACAACCTTCATAATAATCTTGTTTTTGTCACTAGAGGACAATGAAATGTTTTTGGTACCAAGTACTTTTGGAAGTAACTTGTTCCCTAATGTGCAATTCAAAATTTGATTCATAACAACTTGGTGTGGAGTTAATTTAGGATCAACCACTCTAATTTGAAGTCCTATTCTCTCATTTGCTTTAGCGAGGTTTTGTTGATAGAAACTAGTGATTAGTTCCCATGCTTCATTTGAAGGGTGAAAAAGGTAACGTCCCAAATGGTGAAAAGTTGAGGTGATTTCTGGAAACATTTTGTTTAACTCTTTTTTGAAAATTGGTGTCATGAAAAAAGAAGGTACAAAATACTGACCGGCTTCCAAAAACAAAAGAGGTATATTACTTAGAAGAAATTGGTTGCGGTCACAGTGGAAAAATCTCTCTTCAGATGTAGGACTATATCTTAAATTCACATGCATAACCGATGGCAAATCTCCATTTAACATATTAGTCCTATTCATCTTAATTGTGCTTTGATATGTTTGAACATTTTCTGCATTCCAAAAAGGGAATTTTTCTGGTAACAACCAAGTTGAATTCAGAAATGGTTCGCAAAATAAACCTTCTTTGTCTTTCCCAAACTGTACGAGCATAACGCGTTCCGTTAGGAGCGCGTAAAGAAATGATGAAGCCATGCTAATTATTTGGTTACCTAAACCATTTGCAGGTAACCAAATAATGTATTTGCATGTTGTTGTTGCAGCAGAAGTACCATTTTTCTTAGATTTTGTAATTTTTTTCATGTCTTCATTGTAAGCTCTAGTGTTAGGTCCACACCTTCTATGAAGTTCTTCATATTTTCTTAGTTTAGATATCAAATATGGAGAAGGTTTGTGATAGAAATGAGATTGTAACCTGCTTACACATGATGCTTGATCAAATCCAGAAACTAAAAGTCCGTCAAGCAATTTCTCTTTCTCATCATCAGTGATCTCTTTTGGTGGAGTTGAAGTTGAATTTGTCAATGAAATATTTTTGGAGCCTGTAGATTTTGTAGAGAATATCTTAGTGAAGTTCTTACTGAAGTCAAATATACATAATGCACTTGTAAACTAGATTGAATTTTGGTCCTTAAAAATCATAGTAATAGACTGAGTAACCGAAGTTAAATGAAAACAAACAATCAGGTGACAACTAGAGTACCCATGGAATAATGATGAGTAATTTACCTCAACCAATGAACATTCATCTTTTTAGATGGTATCCATGAACTATCTTGACCCCACCAATAAATTACTCATTTTTATTGGTTGGTGGGTAAATTACCCACAATTTTTCAAAGGTAATCTAGAAAAAAAACCAAGCAATTAAGAAAACTTATGCACAAAAAAGTGTTATAGAATACTTACCTTTGAAATTTGTGTCATTCTTGTCTCTTCCTCCAAAGTTGTCATGTGTTACATTTTGTCTCAATCCAAAATCATTAGGTGTAACATTTGACCCTCCACTTGTAACGTTCTTATGAGTCATTCCTCCCATTGACATGTCTTTTGAAAACCTCTCAAATTGCCCAAAAAATGAGTTTTGGTACATCAAAGTAACCATGATAACCGTAGGGAAAGCTATCAAACACACAATAATTGACTTTTTGAGACTCATGGAGCTTGCTTCCATCTTGTGCTTCATGGTTTTAAGCATTTGACGTGCCCTTTAAAATTGCCAAGAACAATATGTACATAATCAAGCTCCAAAACTAGTAATGAAAACAAAATGTAAATACAGTGGACTGGAGGGAGAGGAAATCAAACCATCATTTAAGAGATAGCATGAAATTCACACATCGAACAAATCAGAGAGATTAAATCAAGATCACAAAGTTTTTGTTTTTATAAAAAATTTAGGGTAGGGGAATGATATTCTGGTCAAAGTTTAAAAGACCACTCAAAGAACACTTGGAACATTTATCTCCTCCAAGGGGATTAGTAGGTCTCGAACACGGACCTCGTATCGAAGACATTCTTTTTATCACTACGTCAGCCCTTTTGAGTTTGAGATCACGCTGTTTTGATTTTTAGTTTGTTTTTAAAGTTGATTTTACTATACTTCAACAACACATCAAACTCAATATAGAAAATCCAACTTCGAATGAATGTTTTAGTGATAATATCAATAAATCATGTGTAAATGTGGTTTTACATGTTAACAAATCACACATCTATGATTACGGACATCGAACACAACAAAAACACTGATACTCCGATACAGCTAATAATTTTAAAAAATTACATAATTAAGTGTAATTACAAGTGTTGGTGTCGTGTTGGTGTCTAACACGACTCGTGTCCGACACCAAGACATGCCTAATTTGAGGTTTGTCCGTGCTTCGTTGTCACACATGTAACAAGAAAAAAAATCACACTGAATGAAGAAAAACATAAATCAAATCAAGGAGGCAAAAGGGGATGATTACCTCAGCTCCACAAAACAACCTTCTTGGTTTTGCAATCAACTTTTTCCAAAATACACAATTGTATTGAAGGCTACTTCATATTTAACATTTTAATTTTAATTTGTGTGATTTAATTTGAGTTATAGAATAGTGATTGCCATCATTAAATGTTTATACGAAATATCCTACGCTTTTAATGAGGTCACAAATAAAAAATATTACAATTCTTAAAATATACTCGTACATATAAAAATTAAAGCATAATTTGTAGATTTACCATGTTTGAAAAACTACCTTTTATTTTCACAGTTTAAAATAGCATTTTATTAATGAAAAAAACGCACCTATGAAGCATTGTCCAATGCTTCAAAAATAAATGAAGCATTGTCCAAGAATTCACATAATTGCGTAAATAAAAGATTCACATAATTATTCCAGTTAAAAATAAGGATTCACATAATTATTCCAGTAAAAGAACAAGGATTCACATGATAATTCCAGTCAAAAAAATAAGGATTAACTTTAAAAGTCCCACCCACATGCTTGGCAATGACGATCAATGGTAGTTTATACTTTATATACAAATATTCACTCCTCAACCCAATCAAACGTCTTTTATAAAAAAAACAAAATAGTGAATGGCTTATACCAAATGAACAATACTTTAAAATATGGTGTAACTTACTTGAGGGTGAAAAACAACATTAGCGATTTCACTGGGGTACTTTAAGGTGTACTTAAGCAATAATAAATCACTTTTTGTTAAAAAAAAAAAGCAACATAATAATAAATCACTTACTAGAGAAAGGGAAATACTTGCTCCTGCGTATCCCCCGATCGGCACACCAGAAAAATCAAAAGAAGCAAATTTCTGTTTTCGGTATCTATACTATATATAAAGAAAACAACATTTCTGTACTTTTGTTTTGAATTTTTCTTACCAGAAATATCCTCAATTTTCAATACAAATAACACACGTAACAAATAGATATGAATATTTTATTTGTTTCTTTTTTTACCTTTATCATTTAAAAAGTGTAACAATATATTTATACTTACTTTTTCATCATTCCAATTATACCCTTAAACAACTTTTTCTATAATAAAATTGTTGTTGGTGTCATTAAAAAAAGAATTTAGATTATATTTGTTTTGTTATATTGTATTATTGTCGGTGTTGTTGAAATAGATAATCATGATTAATTTGATTTTTTATAACTTGAAAGCAACAAACATTTATATTTTTTTAGTTTTAATCAAAACCAAAATTTCATAAAAAAGTACCGTTCATAATTTTCAAACGTTAGCGCAATAATTTTTTTTTTAGTTTTAATCAAAATCAAAACTTCATAAAAAACACCGTTCATAATTTTCAAACGTTGATGCAACAAAAAGAGCGGAAAGACGAGCACGTGAGTGCCTGTCTTTTCGCTAGTATAAATAAACACGGTGCTTGGAGAAAATTAAAAAGTCGTGGGTTGATTAATTTTTTATTTTCTAATTTTATTTATAAAATAAAAACATATAGCATTGATAATGAGTACGTAACAAAAAAAAATCATCATTCCTCTCACAAAGCATTATCATTATTTGCTTAAGTTTTTTTAATTTTTTTTAAGATGAATATTGTACATTATCTATCTATCTATTAGTTATAGATCCAAGTTAGTCTTGCTCAGGGCCGGCTGAAAGGGGCTGAATATAATTTTGGAAGTCAAATTTTTTAAACATTTTTGCGTCTACCTCTGTTCGTAGTTGTTAATGGAGAGCTGTGTACTTGTAGTTTATGTTGCAAATTTGATTTTAAAAGGAGTTATTTTATTGGTTATAGTATCTTAAATTCCTTTTTTCTCTTAAAATTTCTATTAGTATAATGTTAGTTTTTTGAAATATATTAAGACATATCGTATGTAACCAAAATATGCAAAAGTAATTTATATTTGTATTAGAATTCAATATTACCTTTATATTTCAAGGTTTAACGATTGATAAACAATGTTTATATTAATGAAACTAAATTTTTGTTTAAAAAAGTTTTTGTACTAATGGGGTTGAGTCTAACGAACGGAGTTAGACTCTCGTTGCCTTACCAATCAATGTTTGAACTCTGATTGGAAGTGATGTCCATATTTAGTGTCCAACATGCCTCAAATAAAATTACAGATTAATGTTCTTAATTTTTATGTTTACCTGTCAAAATAATTAAAAAGCCTCAATTTAAAATTCGTTTTAGACCTACAAATGCATTGGGCCGATCTGGTCTTGCCACCCTAAACCATAACCTTAATGCACAAAACTCCTAAAAACATGTGCACTTAAGCCTCTAATCCTGCCTTCTTCCATCAGACCCTCCTTGGCACATGACTCTGAGGTTAATTACGTGCATGAATAGCCACACCAATCGCTCCATCAGTACTTTTATGCTTGACTCGTCGGTTAAGGTGCAATCACAAATGATAAAGTAAACAGGGTTGAATAATTCAACTGGTTTAAGTTATTGGTTAAGGGATTGGGAGATCAGGGTTTAAATTCTGACAAGAAAAAAAAAACTCAAATGACAAAGGAGATACTTCTCTCTACCATTTCATATAAATCAAATCAAATATGTTACAATCAGAAGTATTGTTTAATCTCTTCAGCCTTTCATTTACTTTTTTGACATGTCTTTGTGCCTTTTTTTATGTCAATCTAATATTATTTTTTTGTCGTCATAGCTGTAGGGGAGATGTTGCTGGAGTTTCGCTCAATGCTGGATGACTTCGCACCATGGTACTTTGCTAATACAATCAACTCTCCTGTGAATTTTAATTTAGAACTCTCTCTTGGCGTTTTGTTTCAAAAAAATTATGGTGTTTTTATTTCTTAC
>Ga0228710_1009936_pt1 | contig 12963 bp, 16 predicted proteins | sample MedpolnodulmetaG_FD_177995 | JGI IMG/M metagenome (GOLD analysis project Ga0228710, IMG submission 177995) | Root nodule microbial communities from Medicago polymorpha collected in Santa Monica, California, United States - pink nodules | ecosystem: Host-associated > Plants > Roots > Nodule...
TAAGAATAGTTTTCTTATTTTTTTAACGGGGTCTCACAATTAAGTTATACTTAATGTTCCATTAAATAGACTAACTATTCTAGGGACTTTATTATTTTGAAACAAAACAAAATCAATAAAGAAATGCGTTATTATTTATATATTCACAATATATATTTATAGCAATATCATGATACAATGCCAAACTCAATCAATATAGATTGGCTATTAGGGCTTACTCCAACATGTCTGTCGAAGCAGAAGTAGGAGCGGAAACTGAAGTTGCAGAATGTCAAAGGTGGACATCACGAAAGAAGCAGAATACGTCGACGAGATTGCTCCAGAGCCTCAGTTCGACGAGAAGTTAAAGACAGCCTATCCTACATCTGGAGAAGAATTGATTGACTTCATCAATCGATGCAAGCTGAAGAATTCTGAGGTAATGCTCTACCCTAGATGTAGTGTTGTGTTTGACAAAGAGGCAACTAAAGGCCTCGAAGGTTGTATCCCAAAATCTAAGAAAAGGGGGAAATGGTCTGCTGATCATAAACCTAAGTTTTCCTTTACAAAGAGTTACTTTCCTTTCATCAATAATTCTTCGACCATCAATTATGTCAATCAGAGTGGTCAGGGAAAAATTTGGTCCCTTATGCACCAAACCAAAAATGGGTTCAGTCGACCCACAAGAATGTGCAACATGGGAAGAACAACGTGGTGAAAAGAAACACCAGTGTTGTGGATAACAACAAAAATGGTATTGTGGATAACAACAAAAATGGTATTGCCTTTGAGTCGAAGAAGTTTCCTTATAGCAACAAATACAAGGGAAAGAATCCCATGACAAGAACTCAGTGGAAGAGGTACCAGAGTTCTAAGAAATGCATTTCTACAAGCTTTGAAGATGAAACTGTTGACCCAAAGGGTGATTAAAGAATGGTTGAATCCAATAGGAGACCAGCAAAAGAGAGGTTATCTCTTCCTGTAGTCGGAGAGGATCCTAATGAGGATAATGAGTTAGGATCGGGATTTACAGACTCAGAACCAGACTTCGATGTCATATGCAATTTAGTTTCCATTTTACCAGCTTAATATGATATGATATCCGAAGTTGATGATTCGGAGGAAGAGTTCGATCCCAAAGACATGGGGGAATACAAACCCATGTGTTATTTTGTGAATGATGGCTCTGAAGATAATCAGAAAGCCATATTTGAATAGCCTGATGATTCGATTAGGAGTCATCTCAAACCTTTATTCGTCCAAGCCAAAGTGGATGAGATTCGGAGGAAGAGTTCGTTCCCAAAGACATGGGGGAATACAAACCCATGTCTTATTTTGTGAATGATGGCTCTGAAGATAATCAGAAAGCCATATTTGAACAGCCTGATGATTCGATTAGGAGTCATCTCAAACCTTTGTTCGTCCAAGCCAAAGTGGATGAGATTGGTATTAACAAAGTGTTGGTCGACGGTGGTGCTGTTGTCAATCTAATGCCTCAATCCTTAATCAAAAGGATTGATAAGACCCTTGGTGCTCTCTAAGCAAGCCAAATGGTGGGAACTGTGGTTAGACCAACGTTATTCATGGTGGTCTCATCGAGAGATAACTTCAACTTGTTGTTGGTTAGAGAATGGATTCATGGGATAGGTGTTTTTCCCTCATCCATGCACCAAAGAACCTCGATCTGGAGAGACGATGGTATAGTCGAAAACATTGAGGCTGACCAAAGCTATTTTCTTGCTGAAGTAAATCGCATCACAAGGAAGACTTTTGACAAAAGTTTAGCAAATATCGCTCCATGTTCATCTGCAAAAATTGATAATGCTAATCAAGCAGATGCAAGTTCTGTGAAACTCCATCCAACTCATGGCTTTATGTGGGAAAGGGAGACGTTCGACACAAAATCTGATATGGAGGATATGAATTCCCTAACCTTGGGGAATGGTGAAGATGATCACCACATCTAAGCAAGATGCTTATAATCAAATCACGGTTGTGTAGCGGGAATATGAAATCAAACAGGCCTTAATGGCTAGAACTTATCAAAAGATGGTTAAGAAACCATTGATGAAGATACTATCGAAACACTCAAGTTTAGACCTACGGGAACTTTGGTCAATTGACCATAAATTTGATTGTATCTTTGTTAAGGAATGGATGTAATTCCTTAGTTGAAAATTAAATGGTGAAATTTGGCATTAGTTGCCTTAAAGATTCGAAAGTTTAAGTATGAAAAACCATAAGCAGAGGGCGAAACTGAGATAAATGTAATTCTTGTTTAAAACCTTTGTGGCAAATTTGTCAATATCAAAGTTTGAGGGCAAGCAATTATGTTTATTGAAGTTTTAATTACAACTTTGGTTTGTTTGCAAGCGTTTACTCGGGTTGTAAATATTTTTTATCTTAAACAATTGAGGTTCTTTACCATTTTTACAAATCATCAAAGGAATTTGATTGCTTTAATAAATACGTCGAAATAAAGGCATGTATCAAAAGTATAAGCCGATTTGTGTGAAACAAAAATAGCACGAACATTACAGTTCGACAAGACAAACATTCGACTTTGAAATTTAACAAAGCAATACAAAACATTGTCAAAACATTACACAAATTTGGACATTGTTATGTCATACCACAATACATAACAACACCAAAACAAAAATAAATGGCATACATTGCTCTTGTTTAAAACCACTAAACACACCAAAACGAAGTGTCGCAATCCTAGTGGAACCTTGAATTCTCCATAAAACGGAAATGAACAAGGAACCAAGTGATTATAAGGTCAAGGCGACAAAAAAGATAGATGTCAGGCATTCTGTATTCTTCGTCAGGTCCAGGAAGCGGCCAAACAAGCTTCGACTTAGGTTTGCTGCCTTCACAAGTTCCACCAGATTCACAGGTATGTCGATACACTTACCCTCAAAGAAGGAAAGCTAAATCAGGATGGACTTTGAGGTTCATGAGGGATCTCCTACAGCGAGTCAGTTGCCTATCGACGAAGAGATCAATGAACACCGAGAAGACGCTACCCACGGAGAATCCACCTTCAGCCTGTACATCCAGTATCATCAAAAAGTACTTGGCCCCATTTGATCCATGGCAGGTTGCTACATCCAAAACCCGTCTAACTTCCTCCAAATCTAGATCTGGATTTTGAAAGAGCTGAGTAGCCAAAGCAACACAGAATGTTGAGTGCCCGTTAGCTGAAAGGCGCTGCATGTAAGCAATTTTTTCTGTGCAGGGCTTAGGATCAAAGAGGTAGAACAAACAACTCCTTGGTAAAGCCCTAAGGACCTCGGGTTGCACAAGAAGCTTCCAATGGTGAAGTGAGATGGCCCTAAATCTGAAAAGGTTTCTAATACTGGATTTAGCGACCCTAATGGCAATAGGAAGCAGAAAGTGATCTGGTAAATTGTCCATATGATCCCTCAAACAAAGGTCACAGGTGAAGATGGAAAAAGAGAGTTCCTCAAACCTTTGGTTGATAAGACCTCAATGGACTATTTGAAGGATGTGAAGACAGGTGCAATGGCTTCTAGAGATTCGGAAATGGGAATCTCAATGGAAGAAGTGCCATGATTAGAAGAGAGAGGAGTAAAGTGAAGATTAAAATATGCCATTAATCTCAATGGACCCATTTAAAGATTGCCACATGCGTGGCTTGGTGGATTTGATCAATGACTGACAGGTGGTATGCATGTTGCCAAGGTGTCCCACTAACTCTTCAACTGCAAAAAAGGACCCTCTAAGACAATAGAACGGTATCAACCATTAAGAAAGAAAACATTGTCGGAACAAGTGAAATACTTTCAAAAAATGCCAATGTTATCCTCGCGAGAGTTGTGTCATCCAAAATGGCATTTTTTGGGGGGAATTTGTTAGCCTGTAAATTTGACAGGCTCATTTAATATGGTCGACATTTGTTTGGACTTTAACTTTGCAGGAATCGAAGAGCTCTCGTATACGAATTGAAGAAGCTTCGACGAAGCTCGAAGCCTAAGGCGTATAACTAGGATCTCGACAAAGCAAGGCTGAAAGGTTAGTTTCGCGTCGAAGTCAAGCAAAAGGGAGGGAAGCACGATTTCTAGCAAGGAAGCGGTTTCCTTTTACTGGAAAACGTGGGACAAGTGGTTGTCAAAGATGGAAGAAGTGCTGATCATGGAGTTAGTGGTTCACCATCTAGTTTTTTAGTATAATTAGTAGTTTCCAAGCCGGAAAGTGGGTCGCAAATTATATATAGAATTCTACAACACTCAAACTACCGTCGTCTAGGAAAACAAGTTATACAGAATATATGTAAACTGATTTGTAGACCACCCCTTTTATTTTAATGCATTGCATTTTACCTTTTCCTTGAATTTACGTGTGTAAACTTACTTTTATCTTACTTTATTTTAAGCTTTTAATCGCATTCTCAAACCTGTCGAGACACAATGCCTTTTTATATCAAACCTGTCATCCTCTCTAAGTAACCTGAGTACATTTCGTGGCCTTTTTTTAAACTCTTTTCTGATAAAAATCTTTGCACAACGGTCTTGAGATTTCTAGTTCGATCTCACTTGCAATAATCAGATCTAGCCCCCGTTTACCAAAATCACAGGCAAACAACCTCTACCTTTATGTTTCTTCTGATGCGGTCAGCGCCGTTCTAATCAGGGAAACGCCGAAAGGACAAAAACCAACATACTTCACCAGCAAAGCCTTGCAAGGACTAGAGACGAGATACCAGAAGATTGAAAAGGTAGCTCTCGCTAAGGCAATATTTCTTGGGTCACCCTGATGTAACACCCCGTTTTCCCAACAATGTAAATAATACGTATAAATCAAAGTATTCAACATAAAATGGAATGCCACACTACATTGAAGTATAAATAGAGTAAAGTTACTATTTATTAAAACAACTTTATCAAAATTCAATTACATCGCAGCGGAAAATTAATTCTTCATTCGACAACTTTGGCACTATAGCCTCAACATAAACAACTTTAATGAAAATCCTAGTTCAAATAGATCGACCACATAGTTCATAAATAATACGTAACAATGGAAAACAAAGCAAATATCCCCATACCGTTACGTATCAGAGCGACCCTAAGACGACGCATGAGAGAGTCAACTCACATCAGCAGCTAATCCTGGTTATCTGCACGTTACCCACGTAGAGGCAACATTCAAACAGAAGGGGTGAGATTCACATTCAATAATAATAAGCATATAATTCGTCAACGGAATTTAACAACATAAACAACAACAACTAAACAACAATAATGCTTCACATAATTCTTCAATTATTTCTGCTTGACGTTAAAACAACGACAACAACTCAACAACTCGACGACGACGACTACGCGACAATGCAATGACACAACAACAAATTGACTATGCAGTATGCATGTGGTACCAATCAATGTTTTAGAGCATAGGCTCTCAATTCAACGTGTAGAGCATCGGCTCTTAAATCAACGGGTAGAGCATAGGCTCTCAAATCAACGTGGTATGAATGATTAAACATTCAACAGGGCATGAGCCCCCAACTTTATATGAGTATGCATGGACTCAACAACTCATTCAACAACAACGTACAATTTCAACGACATTGACGACATCAACGACAACGACAACAACAGCGACTCCACCTCATAATTCCATAATTCATGGTTTATGAGCATGCAACATCATATTAATCAACATATGCATTCATATAGTAATTCATCAATATATACATTCATATAATAATTTATCAATATATACATTCATATAATAATTCATCAATATATACCATCATATAATAATTCATAAACCAAAGTTATTCATGACAAACAAAGCCATTTGAAAGCTGACAATATTACCTAAAACTTTCATGTTCACACCAAAGGCTAATTCAAAACAGAAACGTGTGAAAACGATGCAAGAACATGAAAAGGTACACTGCTACTGGGTAACTCGCCTCGCGGGCTGACTTACTCGCCGTGGCGAGCTTGTGGCGAGCAAACACTGCTCTCTGTCACGATACAGCTCGCCGTGGCGAGCAGATTACTCGCCGTGGCGAGTCGTAACAGACTTCTGTCGGGAAGAACGATTTTTCACCCCAAAAACCCAATTTACATCTACCCCAATCCCAAATTTGATAGAGAACTCAACCTATGATAATTCTACAACCTGAACATCAATTATACACGAATTCAATGGATTTTCTACTCTATTAACAACCAATTTCTACCCCTAAAACCTAATTCTCAAATTCACTCAACAACAACTACAACTACATGCTAAATTCAATTTCAGAATTATATAACCTAAGATTAGAGAATGATAGTCCCACCCTTACCTTAGATTAGGTGATTACAAGATTCTACAAGCTCTCCCTTCTCTTGGTTCTCCTCTTTTCTCCCAAAAGTTTTGTTAAACCTAAACTTGTCTGACTCTTAGTTTTTTTTTATATTTTTAACCTCAACAGATTTCTAATTAACTCCACTTATTTCTAATTAATTCTAATTTCCAACATATCCTACTAAATAATAAAATAAAGCCACTTAATAAAATATTAATACACAACAACATGTCACTTATCAACATAAATCATATAAGTCATATAAAGGACTCTAAACTCAACCAAAATAATCAAATAAATAAATAGGGCGTTACACCTGAAGGCGCAAGCATTCACATACTTTCTAGCCGAAATGACTTTCCCCGCAGAAGAGAACACGGAGGAATGAACCGTCTTCGTAGACGGATCATCCAATTCCAAAGGGAGCGGAGCCGGGGTAATCATTGAAAACACCGAAGGTATCATCATGGAAATATCCCTTGGTTTATCCTTTCCTGTGACAAACAACACTGCAGAATATGAAGCCTTCTTGGCCGGCTTGCGGATCGCCCAGGATCTAGGAGCCAAAAAGGTAAAAAAAAATTACTGATTCTCAATTAGTGGCTTCCCAAGTTACTGGAGAATACCAGGTCAGAGAAGAGCACCTACAAGAATACGTCCAACTATTACTTACAAAAATGAAAGAATTCAAGTTTGTAGAGGTAACTCATGTTCCCCGCGAATAGAATACCCGAGCAGACATTCTTTCAACACTTGCTAGCACACGGACTGAAAACGGAAACAAAACCGTGATTCAGGAAGTCCTCAACGAACCTAGCGTCCAGAGGCAAAAAGCTCAACTTCATTAAGTCAACGCGATCATCAGGATCGAGGACTGAGGGGGACCTATGACCCGCTACATAACTAGCGGAGAATACCCTCCAGATCCTAATGAAAGAACAAAGCTGAAGTGAAGGGCTTGCTCATTCACTTTAGTGGAAGGAACCCTCTGCGAAAGGGGTTTCATCACACCACTTATCAAGTGTCCGAGACCAAATGAGACCCAAGAATTCCTTGCCGAAGTACACGATGGCATATGCGGACAACATCTTAGTGCAAAAGCTCTCGCCAAAAAGGTCCAACGAGCAGGATATTTTTGGCCCACCATGTTGAAAGACGCCAAAGATTACGTCAACCTGTGTGACAAATGTGAATGGCACGGAGATATGCACATTGCAACTCCTACCAAGCTGACGTCTTTAGTTTCTCCTTGGCCTTTTGCTTGGTGGGGCATTGACCTTCTAGGACCATTCCCTGAAGCTGTCAGATAACTCAAATACCTGGTCATGGCAATCGACTACTCAACTAAGTCGATCGAAGTTGAGCCTCTAGCGAAAATCACAGCAAAAAACGTACTCTGTTTCTTCAAAAGAAACATCTTAGCAAGATTCAGAGTACCGACCCTAGTGATCTCCGACAAGAGAACTTAATTCACGGATCACAAATTTCAAAACTACCTGAGAAATATTGGTATCAAACAAAGCTTCACTTCCGTCGAACACCCTCAAGCTAACGACCTTACGGAAGCAGCGAACAGGGTCATCCTACGAGGAATACAAAGAAGGCTAGATGAAGCCAAAACTAGTTGGGCGAAGGAACTACATAGCGTCCTTTGGGCCTATAGAACAACTCCCCACTCTACAACTGGCGAGTCACCTTTTCGACTCACGTATGGGACAGTAGCAGTCGTTCCCATTGAGCTAAACGAACTCACTTGGCGAACTAGCGCCGACACTGACTTCCTAGCCAACATGCCAAACTTGCGTGAAAAACTCGAATTCGTTGACGAAGTTAGAAGCAAAGCAGCCTTGCGAGAAACAGCGCTAAAACAAAAAATAGCCGCTCTCCACATCAAGAAGGTCATCAAACGAGAATTCGAAGTTGGCGAACTCGTTCTTCGGCTAAACCAGAAATATTCTAAAGATAGGTAACTCGTTGCCAACTAGGAGGGACCCTATAGAGTCCGAATGAAAACCGGAATGGGGGCCTACGGTCTCGACGACCTCAGAAAGGGCCCAGTTCCAAGAACTTGCAACGCCGAAAAGCTCAAAAGGTATTACACTTAGATGGCAAACAAAGCCAACAAACTCTACTGTACATACCTAGTTCAAAACGATGAACTTCATGCTCTCTAGTAACGAGCAATTACAACGAAGGAGGAAAGTCGTGCCATTCCAAATCCAAAACAGTCAAAAAGGATAAGTGAAATCTACACAACAGAATCACTTAGTCCTCAGTATGTTCGCTCACAACTACGACATCACAGCTCGACATGTTAGGTAGAATCCCAGCTCGCGATGGTTGATTCACGCCTCGGTGCGTTGAACTTAAATTGATTTTTTCGTTCATCCGCCGTTATACGGCCGAAACACAACTTTGGACATACATTCAGATAAACGATCTCTTGGATGTGAAATGCTTCTAACAAATACCCCGCGTAAAAGTTAGAACTCTCACGCTCGAATCCCCCTTTCTTTGCAAAACAACGCAGAAGGTATTTGTTCCAACCGAGCAACGAGACCGAGGGGAGGAAGGGAAAACCTTTAGTACAGAACAACAAGTTAAAGTATCAATTCGATGGCGAACGTCAAAAAACTCCCCAGTCATTGCTTCATTTCATCAAAAGAACGATTGTTGGGGGGTAGACCACACCGCCTTAGCGATTTTATCTTTGTTTCAGCAGTCGCTTAAAATAAGCATCAAGAAACAAAGATAATCGAGCATACAGATTGTTATTTTTTAAACATACAAAAACTAATAGTTTGCTCTCGGAAATACTACAAACAGTATGAAAGCCTCACGCAACGAACACTCAGTTCGAACATCATACTTGAAAATAAAAACAAACATTTTTGAAACAAGTGTGATAAGAGGAAGCAAGCCAAAATAAAACAAAGCAAAATCTTATAAACGAAAGTGCTAACCACGAAGGGCGCACAATGTTAGTGGCACAAGGGCCGATTACAAGCAAGGGTTGTTAAAGAAGAGATTAAATTACAAGGCCTCTCCGGCCTGGGCATCATCAACATGCCCTATGTCTTCGTCAAAGGTTGGGGGGACTTAATCACTCCATTTTCAACAATGTTGAGGTGGTGAATTCCATTGACACATAAGTCAGTGTCGGAGTTCATCACCTTCAACTGAGCTACTGCGGGTCAAGTCTAAGCTTGACAGCTTCCATCAAGCTTCCTTCCAGCACGCTGACCTTCTGAACCAGGTCAGCAAGCTTCGGGACAGCTATGTCCTCCGTCTCATCTTCCCCAAGAAGGTCTGCCATCTTCAAAGACTCCTCCAAGGCTTTCTTCTCCTCAAACAGCTTGCCGAAGGCCTCAACTGCATGCTCTAGGGCCGTTCGAGCATCCACCAATTGCTTTTCTAAAGCAACAATACGACGATCACGCTCCTCAACAACTGACCTCACAACAGCACCACCCTCAAGTTGGGAGACCTTGGCAGCGAGAGCGTCCCTCTCCTTCACCAGCACATTCGCCTGGACTTCGCCCTCCATCGAAGCATTGTTCAAAACCTTGGCGACCTCTAGAGCCTTCATTGCAGCAATAACTCCTTCTGTTATTGCCTTGCTCCGGCCAGCAGGACCAAGGTCATGAATAACCTTCAGTTCAGGGTCATCCAAGAAAAGGGTCGAGTGGGGGCTGTAACGATCTGGCTCAAACCACACTCTTGGGAGCTGAAGGAGGTCCCCACTTTCAAAATGAATAGGAACGGCCCTGATAGGCGTGACTGGATCCCGGGAAGGCATCTCCACCCTTTTTCTTTTTGCGGGCTCATGCACCCTCTCCTCGGAACGATCCTCCCCTTTCAGGTCCACCACCGGGCTAGAGGTTGAGCTAGGGTCGGCTCACAGACTGAGTGTTCTTACGCCGATTCTTGACGGCAACCTTTTTGCTCGTTTCGTTCACAAGCGCTTGAAGATCTTTCATTTTTCCTGCAAACATAAGTACATGAAACAATTAGACATGAAAGATTATAAACAAGACAAAGCTAGAAAAAAAAAAGCAAGAAAGGGTGTAACTACCAAGATAGTCATTCGGGTCCTCAAACACCACCAGGTCATAAGTATTGATGAAGCGGGGCTTTGTTACTGGTTTTCCCTTCGCACTCATCATTGGGTTTCCTCGTTTGTTAGTCTTAATACCCCGCAAAAAGGACTGAACAAACGCCCAAAGTTTTAGGTGGACGTCTTTCTCCTCCTCCGTCAAGCTAGAAACACTTCGGCCAAAATCTTTCGATTCATAGCCAAAGTGGTCCCTGCTCCAGCACAGAGGGAAGAAAGGACGTCGAACCAAGGCTTTACCCTCCACCGCCTGCAAAAGAGTATTCAAAGCTACTTCACTCCTTGGCCTTACCAAGAAGAATCGCTCTTTGAAACTCCGTACCTTCCCCGCAAAAATATCAAAAATCTTTTTATTTTGGCGGAAGGACACCCAAGCAGTTCCCCGCTGGACGGTGAAGATGGTGAAGAAGACATTGTTAGAAGCGGAAAATCTCAAGTACTGACACACCAACTCAAACGCACTCATAAAGGCGTAAGAATTGGGATGGATTTGGGAAGGAGATAGCTTCGTCCACCGTAGTACTTCCCTTTGGAAATCAGAGAAGGGAAGGCAGAAACCCATGTCTTTAAAAACCACCTCATACATGGGAAAGACATGGTCCTCATACGACAAACACAACCTATCAGATTTGCTCGGAAGTATAACCTCCCAATCCTCGATTTCGTCGACGGAACTGAAAGGGATTTCTCCCGTTCTGGCCAAGGCAAAGGACGACTCCGTTTCTAGAGGCTCGTCTCCCATCCAAGAAACATCTGGCACGGCAATCTTTTGTTCAGCCATGGAAAACCTGAAAGATCAAGGAAAAAGTGAATCTAACATTCAGATCCACCCTTCCCTCACCTATCAGATCGACCATGGCGAGGAAGGGATCGAAAATCTTCGCGTAAACTGGAGCGAAAAAGCGCGAAAAAGTTAACGCCTTCACAGAATTCCCTCCCAAATGAGAAAAAAAACCAACGGCGGAGCTACACCTATTACGACGAAGAAACCTCTTTTTAGTGGCAAACAGAACTGAAGCTTATGAACCAAACTACAACCTGTCACCAACGTTTTCTCTCAAAACGCAGAAAACAGACAACAAACACCTAAAAGCTCCTTCACACGCAGTGGAAATCGCCATAACGAACGGTATAAACCATTGTGTCGGAGTAACATCTACCCTAAAAACAGGAACTTGTATGAGTTTTTAAACAAAAGACTAAAGAAATCAAGCATTAAGACAAAGGAAAGGATGTTGTTTAGTAAATACATGTTACGATGGATGAAGAACTTGACTTGAAGTTGAAAATTTGAAGGATCGGAATGTTTTGTTTTTGAGAGAACCCTTAGAAAAATTCTTAGTTTCTAAAATGTGAAGTGATGAAAGTATTCCAAACAGGCGTTTGAAACTACTTATACCCGCTTCACAACCTTTCAGGGTCATACACTTACAATCTGGTGCAGTCCTTCACATGCAACTTTTCACTCAATGATAAACTCACGGTCTAGATCAAATCTAATCACGCATCCAACGGTCCTGATCAATAGTAGCGGTTCTTGAAACGTCATGGTTAAATCAACGGTTCTGACGATACCTTGGAAATACAAACCAAGAACACTCTTCAGGCATTAGGTACTCAAGTACCATAATAACCTTTACACGTGTCGCTCAAAAAAAGGTCATGTCTCCTCAATATTTTCCTCGAGACGTGGGCATTAATTGTTGAATGACAAACGACCAACTTCCTGACGGGGGCATCTTTTCACCTGATCAAGACCAAGCGAACGCTTGTATGCCAAACACAAACTACTCACCTAACGAACTTATCTGGCTATGAAAACAAATGTGCCAAAGATGTGGTGAGCGCGTCCTCTCACACGCCCGCCCAACCTTAATGGAGACATAGCCGCCAAGGATAACTAGTTCTGAGGTTCTAAAGGTATTTTCATGCCTCCCATCAGCTCGACTCACTCTTTGCTGTAGAACTTACGAAGCACTCCCACTGGAAGAAATGTTCTCTATCACGGGGTGTCGAGGAAGCTTCGAACATAAAAGACGAGCTTAACCCTCTCATTATTCACTTGCTAGTAAAAGAGCGATCTTCATTATGCCATCCACGAGCAATAACCTTGCCCGCCCTTGAGTCGTCACTCTTTACCAAGAGCAACGACTTGGGGGGGCTACTGTTCTAGACCGGTCGAAAAGATCTAAGGGCCATTTACTTAGGCCCAATACAATCCAAGCCCAAATATCGCATTTGGCAACATTACTCGCAATACACCCCTTCCCCGCGAGGGGGGTGCACGGAGCAAAGGAGACCAGTTCAAACGAACTGCAACGTCTCTTTACACGTTCCCGCAAATCTCTCTCCGGCGGTTACATTTCCAACGATTTCGTAACCGCCGGACACACGTGTGCCATTACAACGGCTCTGCAGCCACCCACCTCTATATATAGGGGACTCTAAACAGTCCCCAAGGTAGAATCTACTCTCCTTCTAAACCCTCATTCTCTGATCTATACTGACATGAGCGTCGGAGTGCCTGCAGGTATAC
>Ga0228710_1009940_pt1 | contig 12961 bp, 8 predicted proteins | sample MedpolnodulmetaG_FD_177995 | JGI IMG/M metagenome (GOLD analysis project Ga0228710, IMG submission 177995) | Root nodule microbial communities from Medicago polymorpha collected in Santa Monica, California, United States - pink nodules | ecosystem: Host-associated > Plants > Roots > Nodule...
TTATTTAATTTATCATTTCCAAATAATAAAATATATATCAATATATATTTTTTCTCTAGTGCTTACTTCGTTCACTTAATTATGTACCCCTATTAGAGGTACACCCCCACTATATAAACACTACTAATGTGTGTGTTCAATCTGATGTGGAACTTCCATTTTTTTCAATTCACACAACACTAGTTCTACCCAACATGGGAATTTGTGTTTAGTCTTTTAACTCAATTTCCACACATGTTCCAACACCTTCCATTTGTCCCGTGAGCATAGCTCAGTTGGTAGGACAATGCATTATTATATGCAGGGTTCGAACCCCGAACACCCCACTTATTCACTTTATAAGGTGAATTCTAGCCACTAGGCTGCCTGACCAAAAAAAATAAAAAAATACCTTCCACTTTAGCGGTTGAATTTAAAATAAAAAAAAATTGGGAGCAAAAGGGTCATCTGCTGCATACTGCAGTACTCCAATCATATCATATATTAAAAGAGAAAAGAGTACGTAGTATAAAATTTCAAATTGTGAATTTTGTTTTTAAAAACAGTAAAAAAAAAATATAAAATGATAAAACTTGTTAAATAAAATACAAAAATACCACCAAAAAATTTTAAAAATCAAATTAAGCTAATGCAATTTTATTTTTTATAGATTTTTTTGAGAATATGAAAAATAAAAAAAAATAGAATAGGTCTAAACAATAATATTATGGACTTTGAGAGGTGGAGTCCAATAAGAAATCCCTTATATGAGAGTCTTGTTCCTTGATTCGTTTTTGATTTTCTAGACAAGTTTCGAAGCAATCTGATCAAATATTCTGATAACCGAAATTTTGACTAGGACACGGCGGAAACAACTAACAATGACCTAAAACAATAGGATGAAGGTTACGATGATTAACATGGTTCTTTAATTGAGTGTCACTGTTGCAAACTTCTGTATGGGGTATCCAGATGGTGAAAAACTTTTTTTCACCCAAAAATAGGGAGAAAACTCTTTTTGGATTATATAATCCGAAATGCTCAATGACATTTATGGAAAAAAAAATATGGTGCGCTATAAAAGTATACGGTGAAAAAAGTATTGGTCCAATTTTATTTTATTTTTGGATTTTTTTCTAAGATAAAAATATAAAAAAATATTTTGGATTTAATTTTTACGTGTACAAGGTTATTCGTTTTATTATTTCGCTTTGTTCATTACTAAGATAATCTTAGTAATACCATGGAAACAAAGGAAGATATCCGCAGGATCCTAATGGAGTATTTCAAAGACATCTTTACTACTTAGATATTTAGTTGATTTAAGATATCATTAAGGTGTGTTTCAATGACATCTTACGTTTTTTTTTTATAGACATTATAATCTATCTGTAATTTTTGTTTCGGAAATTTCGGTTACTGTTTGGAAAATTTTGGGCAGTCAATAAAAATTTGAAGTAATTTAAGAGGGCAAAACTGAAATAAACAACATTTGAGGATGTGGGGTATATAACATAATAAGTGAGGTGATAACAAGTAGATTCCTCTTAAAGTTATAGAATGAGGCCCAAGCCGTAAACAATGAGGATAATATGGGTAATAATACGATCCACCCACCCAATCATGAACACTTGCTAAATGCTATAACATCATATGATGCAATATACCAGACTTTTATTCATGAGCAGTAGCTAAGCACTATAAGAGGATAAGACAATAATATAATTTGTGTTCATAGTAGAACTTGGCCACAGATACAAGAACGTGAAATGGGAAGCTTTGGAATGCAACGTGAAAAACTTGAGATGTTTGAAGTTGGACCATGCAAAGATTCATACGAAATGGGTTTCTTAATTGGCCAAAGATTCTCCCAACGGATAAAAAATAGAGTGGCTGCAGACACCATACTTCAAAATCAGCTTCGACCCTTTGCTCAAAGTCAAACTCCTCAATCAGCATCACTTCTCAAAGCACTTTTTCATAATAATCAAACCAAATTCCCTATGTATTGGGATGAACTCTTGGGCACTGCAACTGGAAGTGGTGTGCCTCTTCTTGATGTAAGTTAAGTTACTTCTACTAGAAACATACACCGATGTTTTTGCATGTATATATAATTAATTAATAGTAACATTTTTTTGTTTGTGAGCAGATTTTACTTATTAATTTCAAGAAGGAGATTCTTGCATTTGTTCCGAAAGAAGGATTGAAAAGTTTAGAAGATGATTCCTCAAATGAGTGTTCTACAGTTCTTGTTGTTGGTGAATCTATGGCCATTGCAGCACACAATGAGGATGCAAATGTTGTCCTTGTTGGTCACACGTAAGCGTTTATAGTCATTTTTTGTTTTGGAATTTGAATAAAATCGCTTTATAAGTATTCTTTCCTTTTTTGTTTTTATGTTATGCAGCTACTTAATTAAAGGAATATTGCCAAATGGGCTATTCTTTGTTGCTTATACATATGCTGGGGAGCTTCCAAGCTCTGCATTTGCATTTAATAGCAATGGATTGGTAAAAATTCCCTATTATTTCAAATGATCTCAATATAAAAAAAAAAATGTAATGTAAGTATTAAGAACAAAATTTGATTTATGATCCTTAGGCATTCACTTTAAATTCAGTACCACCAGCTGAAGATGAAATTGTAGCTGGCGGGATTGGGCGCAACTTCAATTCGCGAGGCATTCTTGAAGCTACTGGCATTGACGATGCTATAAATGTTTGAGTTTAGAGCCTTTGCATTTTTTAAATTTTATTGAACTCTTATGAATTTAATGTTTATAATATGTTATGCTCTTGTTTTAACAGAGGATTCGTTCATCAGAAATTTCGGTGGGGCATTCTTATAACCTAATTGAAATAAGTACTCGTAGGATTGTTAATGTTGAAACTGCGTCTAAGAAGCGAACTTCAATTCATGAGGTCGGAGAAGAACCTTTCTTCCATGCAAACATGTACCGTCACCTACATATTAATCAGGTAAGTTTTTCAGAAAATACAACTCTTGTTTTCCTGTTTTTTTATTAAGACCATTTTATCCCACACACACATGCACCCTTGTTCTTATATTGAATTAACATTGCATAGAATTACTGACAGATACCTAGCCATTTTCTGAGTCATGGAAATATCTCAATCCACTTTATATTTTGGGGTGACTTTAAGTCACAGATACAAGTCTTGTGAAGTTCAGTTTTAATATTGGGGCTGGTGTACTGGTTTAATTGTACAGGCGACAGGCCTAAAGAGAGCATGATTAAATTGTATTACTCACATAAGATAAGATTTGATTTTAATCATCATGCACTGTTTTAGGTTTTACACTGTCAGCATTTTAGATTGTCAGCAAATTGCAACCATTCATATGCATGACCTTAGAGGTGGTTATGATTAAAGTCGAACGTTTGTTATGATCTGACGATCAAAGATTGACGGTATAAGGACTTTGTTCATTAACTATTTTAATAAAATATTGAAGAAAAGCGGAAAACAAATTATAAACATATCATATGTTGTATTCAAAAGTCATTGGATTTTAAATTGAAGGCACAAGATGAGAGTTCAATCAGCAGGCAGAAAAGGGCAAATGTCCTAACAAAAACAACAAAAGAGGATTTTCTGTCAATCTTAGGAGACGCAGATGACGAAAAAAATCCCATCTATATGACAGGTAATTTGGATACATATGATTATGAACCCTTTCTTTTGAATTTTCTTTTGATCATCACATTTTTCTTCTTCCTTAATCTTAGGTCCATCGCTTCACACGCTATGTACCGCTGTTATTGATTTGGACGAAAAAACACTATCAATAATAGAAGGTAATCCGAAGAAAGAAGATGTTTCAATTGTTTTCTCCCTCTCCTCAAAGAAGTTGATCAATGGCCATCCTGATAATCACTTATAATGTGAATAAAAGTTTCAAATTTTAATTAAATGAAAGGAATCATTGTCTTTCCGTGGATTCAATATTTAGTGCATGTAGAACCCCAAGCATCTATGTATCTTTTAACAATTTTATTTTATTTTATTTTTCTATAAAAAAAAATAAAAAAAACAAATTCATTTTTTTTCATTCAAATATGATTCCAATAAACAAAACCTTGGTAAGAGACACTATGATAAATCCACACCCTAACATGTACCACCATGATAAAAGCTTTTGTGCTATATGCATACTCTTCAAAAATCAAAACACTATCACCAAACAAAACCACACAACACCAACATCGGAACCATGCTTTATCTTCTTTACCCATCTCTTCACCGACATCCCATAAACCGTTCTCCTCATTGGTTGTAGGCTCATACCTCTTGAGCATATATTTAGTTATCGGCAGCCAGTGAACCACTCTCTTCATTGGGTGTTGGCTCACACCATTCAAGTTGAGCCTAGATCTTACATCTCCACTGTCATGAACATAGGAGGAAAATGAATAAGTAGATTCAGGACTATGGAGATGATACCAAAAGTTCTGCCGTGCTCGCCAGATTTCATGGGGTTGCCGTTGGTGTATGCATTAGAACGTGGTGTTGTTTTTGGCTATTTGGGTTTTTGTTTGGGTCAAGAAACATACACAGCTATTTTGTTTGGCAAAGTATGTTATCTAGTACTCTACCAAGCAGACTAGTTGTGGCTAGTCCTGAACTCAAACCAAAACCAAAAAGGCCGACAATGACAATGCGTTCTATTCCGTACATCGGCGACGACCCATGAAATCTTGTGAGCTCGGTAAAATGCTTGGTATCATCCATGGAGTAGATTCTGAATCTACAAATCGATCTTCCTACTCTCTTCACAACGGTGGACAAATAAGATATAGATCCAAATCGAGTGGAGTGAGCCAACAACATATGTGGAGAGAGGTTTACAAGCCACTAATGACAAGATCTAGGCTCAATTTCAGGTGATGGTAAGAGAGGTATATAAGTCGTCGATGAAGAGATTGGGTAAAGAAGTGAAAGTAAGGTTTATGGTTCTGAGGGTTGGGTTGTGCGGGTTTTGGTTGGTGATAAAGGTAGCATTATGTGTATTATTTTTTAGGAGTATTGTGTGTGGCATATGAGCAATAAAATAGGGATCTTAATGGTACTTGTAAGGGTTGAGATTATCATAGTGTCTCTTGATATGACTTTTTTTGATGAGTTAAGATAATCCTCGTAAGTTATGTCTCTATATTAGTTTTGAAACAAGCTTAGATCTTGCTTGAATATTTAATTTTTTTGCTTATGCTATTGGGCCCTTTATGTTATAAGTTACGAGCGTCATTTTAGGTTTTGATATATAATCTCTTGTTAAAATCTTTTACTTCTTTCCTAGTGCAAGTAGAACTCCAAGTGAATCCTTATATGTATCTTTTAACAAACATTTTTTTTTTCAAATATGATTCCAATTAACAAAGCCATGGTAAGAGACACTATGATAAATCCACACCTTGACATTTACAACCATGATCTAAGCTTTTGTGCTATATGCATACTCCTTAAAAATCAAACACAAAATTGCTACTATTATCACCAAACAAAACCACACAACACCAACATCAAAACCCTGCTATATCTTCTTTGCCCATCTCTTCACTGATGTCCCATAAACTGTTCTCTTCATCGGCTGCAAGCTCAAACCTATTGAGCATATATTTAGTAACAGGCGGTCGGTAAACCGCTCTATACATCAGGTGTTGGCACACCACTCAAGTTGAGCCTAGATCTCAAATGTCCAACATCGTGAAGATAGGAGGAAGATGAATAAGTAGATTCAAGATCTACTCCAAATATGATACCAAAAGTTTTACCGAGCTCGCCAGATTTCATGAGGTTGCCGTTGGTGAATGGAATAGAACGTGTTGTTGTTTTTGGCTATTTGGGTTTTGGATTGGGTCAATAAACATACACAATTATTTTGTTTGGCAAAGTCTATGATCTAGTACTTTACCAAGCAGACTAGTTGTGGCTAGTCCTCGACTCAAACCAACACCCAAGAGGTCGACAATGACAATGCATTCTATTTTGGACACCGACGACGACCCATGAAATCTGGTGAGCTCTGTAAAATGCTTCGTACCATCCCTGATGTAGATCCTGAATCTATATATCGATCTTCCTACTCTCTTCACAACAGTGGACAAATAAGATATAGATCCAAATCGAGGGGAGTGAGCCAACAACAGTAGTGGAGAGAGGCTTACGAGCCACTAATGACGAGATCTAGACTCAACTTGAGTGGTGTGAGCCAACAGTTGATGGTAAGAGAGACATATAAGTCGTCGATGAAGAGATTGGGTAAAGAAGTGAAAGTAAGGTTTATGGTTTTGAGGGTTGGGTTGTGTGGGTTTTGGTTCGTGATAAATGTATCATTATGTGAATTATTTTTAAGGAGTATTGTGTGTGGAATATGATCAATAAAATAGTGATCCTTGTGGTACTTGTAAGGGTTGAGATTATCATAGTGCCTCTTGATATGACTTTGTTTGATGAGTTAGGATAATCCTCGTAAGTTATGTCTCTGGTTTAGTTTTGTAACAAGCTTAAATCCTACTTGAATTATTATTTTTTTTTGCTTATGCTATTGGGCCCTTTATGTTATAAGTTACGAGCGTCATTTTAAGTTTTGATATATAATCTCTTGTTAAAATTCTTCTACTTCTTTCATAGTGCAAGTAGAACTCCAAGTGAATCCATATATGTATCTCTTAACATACAATTTTTTTTTCAAATACGATTCCAATTAACAAAGCCTTGGTAAGAGACATTATGTAAATCCACACCTTAACATTTAGCACCATGATCAAAGCTTTTGTGTTATATGCATACTCCTAAAAAATTAAACACAAAATTGATATTATTATCACCAAACAAAACCACACAACACCAACATCAAAACCCTGCTTTATCTTCTTTGTCCAGCTCTTCACCAACGTCCCATAAACCGTTCTCCTCGTCGGGTGCAAGCTCAAACCTCTTGAGCATATATTTAGTAACAGGCGGTCGGTAAACCGCTCTATACATCACGTGTTGGCACACACCACTCAATTTGAGTCTCGATCTCACATGTCCAACGTCATGAAGATAGGAGGAAGATGAATAAGTAGATTCAAGATCTACTCCAAATATGATACCAAAAGTTTTACCGAGCTCGCTAGATTTCATGGGGTTGCCGTTGGTGAATGGAATAGAACGTGTTGTTGTTTTTGGCTATTTGGGTTTTGGTTTGGGTCAAGAAACATACACGACTATTTTGTTAGGCAAAGTATATGATCTAGTACTTTTCCAAGAAGAACCCAAGAGGCCGACAATGACAATGCGTTCTATTCCAGACACCGGCGACGACCCATGAAATCTGGTGAGCTCGGTAAAATGCTTGATATCATACCTGGAGTAGATCCTAAATCTACATATAGATCTTCATACTCTCTTCAAAACGTTGGACAAATAAGATATAGATCAATCGAGTGGAGTGAGCCAACAACTGGTGAGGATTGCGGTTTACGAGCCACTAATGACGAGATATATGCTCAACTTGAGTGGTGTGAGCCAACAGTTGATGGTAAGAGAGGTATATAAGTCATCGATTAAGGAATTGGGTAAAGAAGTGAAATTAAGGGTTTTGGTTGGTGATAAAGGTAGCATTATGTGTATTATATTTTAGGAGTATTGTGTGTGGCATATGAGAAATAAAATAGTGGTCTTGGTGGTACTTGTAAGGGTTGAGATTATCATAGTGTCTCTTGATATGACTTTGTTTGATGAGTTAAGATAATGCTTGTAAGATCATGCTTAGAATTTGTTTGTTTAGTGATTTTCACAATTTGTTTGTTTAGTGAGTCGAGTGCTCACAATTTGTTTGTGAAGCATCATAATATTGTGTTTCTTTTGGACAATGTGACGAGTATAGATAATGCTCATAATTTGTTTGTAAGAAGTTTAAAGTTCATTAAGCTTAAACTTGAGGGGTAGTATTAAATTATATTTTTGTTTTTGTTTTATATTTTTGAATATGTTTTTCGTTTTTTGTTTGATAAACTCTCGATGTTTCACGTTGTTGCATAGTGAGTTTGAGAGGGGAGGTGTTTGATAAATTGGGCTTAGTGGACTTATGCTACTAGACCCTTTATGTTATAAGCTAGGAGAGCCTTTCTGGATTTGTAGTATAATCTCCTGGATATGCTATGACATTGTGATACAATATTAATACCCTATTCGTCACGGTTCTTCTTTTATAATTATCTATATTGTTAACATGAATTAATTAAAGTAAAAAATCATACCTTTATATACTGCGATTTATTCTTTCTCATTTGAGGATTTCTTCCAAGGAAAAATGATGGATGATTTGTTGTTTCACCTTTGGATAGCAGCGAAAACAAGAGAGAACCAACCATGGTTCAAGTTGCTATTTCTAGAGCCAAAAGCCATGCAGAGGTTTTGTATCCCCTTCATGCTTTAATTCATGTTCATCCAGCTTTAGACTGATGTTTTTGTTTCTCTACTGGATGACCCTAAGCTGGTGAAGCTCCAGCTGTGAAATAATAATTAATTGTTAGATCTAATTCTAAAACAAGTTATAGTAACAGTTAAGGGTAAAAAGCATATTATAGTAAATCTGTAATTATATTATGATTCAGATTTATGACATGTCCACGAAGATACATGCTAATTGATTTTTAGATTTTGAATGCAAAATATATAATATTTTACGTACCACATTGAACTTTAGTCCGCTGTTTTACGACTTTGACACGCAGAGTTCACGTTTTCTAGAGGTTAATTAGAATGCCACATGCCCTTCAAGCAGCTTATACCTATCGAGCCGAAGTTATGAAGGCAACCTATCAGTCAAACCATTGGACTGCATATTTCTACAAGAATTCAAAGAGTCTTCAATAGTTAATAATTTTGTCACAAATTCAATAAAGTTTTCTGGATGAGAATCATAACACTTTAATGAAATAATTCACATTAGTGTTAATACTATAAAATATATTTTCGCGAAATTTTAGTCCAAAAAATCTTTATAATATATGATTTAAGCTTATATACGATTTCACATTAAACAACACCAATTTTTTTTTTAAAAAAAAAAATTTATGATTGCATGTTATAATAACATTTCTTTTATGAGTGCATGTTTATAATAACAAGAGAATAAAATGCTACAAAAATTTTCCACATTTACAATCACATTAGAGATGGCAATTGGACCCAAGCCCAGTGGACACCCGCAAAAAATACCCATGATGGACGGGTAAATACCCGCATTGTTGGGTATGGGCATGGTACGGGTAATTACCCGTAAATTTGAACGGGTATGGGTGCGGGTACGGGCACTCTAGTGCCCACCCCGTCCCATGCCCGCACATTATATATACTATACCAATAATTTTATTTGTATTAAATTTAGTTAATTAATCCCAAGTCATTGATATTTATTGTAATATGAACTTATTTTTTATATTTTAAATGTTTTTATTTGACTAAATAATATGATGCGTAATATTTGATATATTGATTTAGAATATTTCATATCATATTTTAATTATGTTGTGATATTTTTTATTATTTATTATCTTTTTATTGTGAAAGTGCGGGTAATGAGTTTGGGTACGGGCACTTAGATACCCATTGGGTATGGGGACGGACACCAAACTTATTGCCAACGAGGGTATGGGCTCGGGTATGGGGATTTTTCTAAAACGCGGGTACGGGGATGGGCACTATAGTACCCTGCCCAATGGGTACCCATTGTCATCCCTAAATCACATTATAAGTCACAAATGTTTTAAAAATAATTAAAATACACTAACCTTGTAGAATGTGGCAATCATCATTGTATTAGTCATTAAGCTTTGACGACTTCTTGAATATTTACAATGTCGTTGATCTCACCTTGGTTCACAAACCAACAACAAACCATTGCAATAGATAAAAAAAAAGTGTTATAAACACCGTCTTTATAATGATATCTTTAACACTCATTCTTTTTTCTTTTTTTTTTTGGTACAAAAGAGGGCATACGACCCTTAACACTCATTCTTTTATTAAGTAAAATTCAAGTGAGTACTACACTTTAAAAATAAAATTTTATCTAATAAAAGAGCGAGTGTTGAAGAGAGAGTACTAGAAAGAAAGGGTTTTTAATATTAATATTCTAATATATGGATGCTATAATTTTAATTGCCTTACGATGCTCAAAACAATTATCTTTGACAATTTTAATAAGTGAGCAATGTAAATACCAACAAGACCTTGTCAAAAAAAAAGAAAAGACCTTGACCAAAAAAATAAAAAATAAAAAAATACCAACAAGACAACATGAAATTTACGCAAATACTTAAATAAATTGATAAACACGATATTTGGTGTCACAAATAATGAAATTGAACCCAAAATAATTCAAATTTATAACACTTTAATAATAATAATAATAGTTCGTGTTATTTCTTTAAAAGAGATTTTGATGGAGAATATTTTAGGCTCAAATTTTTAATAGGCTCAACTTAAAAAAAAAACTGATTTTTTTGGTATAAGATTCCCATATTTAATCAACACCAAAAATATTTACATATTTCATAAAATAATTATGAATTCAAACATATGATATTTGGTGTTTGAATCAATAAAATTGAGTCTAAATTATTTTATAACCGTGACACTTAAAATTGTGTTAGTGTTACTACTACTACAAAATAAATTTTATAAAAAATATTTGAAACTCATATCTTGAGAATATATTGATAAAAAATAACGTACAAATCTCAAATCAAATATCACCAAGTATATAAAGATTCCATAAAAAGAAATGAAATCCCAAAAATCAAGAATATAATTTTAGAATCAACAAAATTCTGGGCGTATATGAAATCATGATTTTATTCCATAAATAAAGTATTATTAAATTGGTTGATTATGGAATAAAATTAAATTCCCTAATGACACATTGAAAGTACCAAAGTGTCACAAAACAAATAGAGCAAGGAAATTCACCACATTCTTAGGCATAAAATCTGAGTATATAACTTTAATTATAGATCAATCTCAGATTAGTAAAACACAATATTCAAGATTGATATCTATTTGTCCAACAGCAATACAATATTATCAATATGTGGTTCGATAATACTGAAATCATATCCAAAGTCAATCAAAAGATAGCAAGTGCATGGGTGTAAAATAAATAAAAAAATGTAGTCATGCAATGGAGACAAAAACAAAAATGACAGGTTGAATGTCCAAATTGATTTCTAATAGGAACCGTACTATTTTATACGATTGAGATTAAGTTTTATCTAATAAAATTAAGGCATATATGTTTCACAATTCACAGTAACCATATATTGAATTCAATATTCAAATGATTAAGCTAGGTCTAGAGATCAGTTTTGATGCATCTAATTCTTTGGTATAATAATTAAGAGGCGATGAACCTCTTTTAATCAATTTCCAAAAAATAAAGGCCAAGTCATGCCTTCAAACAAAAACAAAATGGTGTAACAAAAAAAATGGAGGTTGCAAAATTAAACAAAATACAGTAAACGAACAACCGAAAATCTCAAGATTGAAACAGCCAAAAAGTTATATAATGATAAAAGGGGCTTTATCAAAAGTTTCAATTCAAATTCTCAAATCTATGCAGATATCATTTCCAACAATGTGAAACTTGATGAATCTACCATTTATTTTGAGAAGTCATCGCAGTTTGCAACACAACTAAATGATCGATAAACGCCACAATGAAAATAATCTATCAAAGAATAGAATCTCTTATTTATTAAAGTTAACCCGGAAGCAAATGTTTGTCCTAATTTTAACCTAACTCTAATGGTTAATTTTACTCTAATACCCATGTTTAATTATTAACCCTATTTTTTCCTTCTCAACAAAATCACACCTAATCTTCTATTTTTTTGAACAAAACAAATATGTTTGCCCTAATTTTAACCTAACCCTAATGGTTAATTTTACTCTTATACCCCTATTTAATTATTAAAACTATTTTTTCCTTCTCAACAAAATCACACCTAATCTCCTGTTTTTTTGAACAAAACAAATTTGCCTTATCTATTATTTATTAAAGTTAACCCGGAAGCAAATGTCTATTATTTATTAAAGTTAACCCGGAAGCAAATGTTTGCCCCAATTTTAACATAACCCTAATGGTTAATTTTACTATAATACCTCTGTTTAATTATTATTAACCCTATTTTTTCCTTCTCAACAAAATCACACCTAATCTCCTATTTTTTTTTGAAATGTTCTCAACACATCACACCTAATCTCCTATTTTTTTGAACAAAACAAATCTGCCTTATCTCTTATTTATTAAAGTTTTCCTGGAAGCAAATGTTTGCGCTAATTTTAATCTAACCCTAATGGTTAATTTTACTCTAATACCCCTATTTAATTATTAACCTTATTTTTTCCTTCTCAATAAAATCACACCTAATCTCCTATTTTGTTGAACAAAACAAATCTGCCTTATCTCTTATTTATTAAAGTTAACCCGGAAGCAAATGTTTGCCCTAGTTTTAACCTAACCCTAATGGTTAATTTTACTCTAATACCCCTGTTTAATTATTAACCCTATTTTTTCCTTCTCAACAAAATCACATCTAATCTCCTATTTTTTTGAAAAAAACAAATCTGTCTTATCTCTTATTTATTAAAGTTAACCCGGAAGCAAATTTTTGCCCTAATTTTAACCTAACTCTAATGGTTAATTTTACTCTAATACCCCTGTTTAATTATTAACCCTATTTTTTCCTTCTCAACAAAATCACACCTAAACTCCTTTTTTTTTTTGAAATGTTCTCAACACATCACACCTAATCTCCTATTTTTTTGAACAAAACAAATCTACCCTATTTTCCTTATTTTCCTTTTTACCACTTTGTTTCTTCTGTTTATTTCAACACTTTGTTTCATGCTTTCCTCCATCTAACTCCTAAATCGAAAGCAACATCCCACAGGTTAGTTCACCGCTT
>Ga0228710_1009942_pt1 | contig 12960 bp, 7 predicted proteins | sample MedpolnodulmetaG_FD_177995 | JGI IMG/M metagenome (GOLD analysis project Ga0228710, IMG submission 177995) | Root nodule microbial communities from Medicago polymorpha collected in Santa Monica, California, United States - pink nodules | ecosystem: Host-associated > Plants > Roots > Nodule...
TCTTTAACAACGTAGAAACGCCTATTATACAACTTTTAGATAAAGTTAAATTTCATTCTTTGTGGTGGCTAAAAGCGAGAAACACTACGTTTGTGTATGGCTCTCAGAGTTGGTGGTCGGACCCTATGCGGTGTTTGGGCCTCGACTGACCATAGTCTTGTATATATCTTGTATAACTCTTTTTTAGTAGGGGTATTCTCGGAGGTACGTCTTGTACTGATGAGACTACATCGCCTTTGTTAATATATCCCATTTTCATTTCTTCAAAAAAAATATTAATGCACCAATAAAAGGATTGCTTAATGAATTTATTTTGAAGATTTGTGACATGGTTTTGAACAACTAATATCTAAACATCCTTAAAGGATTGTTCAAAGTAATATTTTCAAATATCATTTTCAAATTGCGGTATAGTTCTCGAAGAACTAATGCTAAAAAAATAAAAAAAATCTTGAAGGAATATATGTGTATAAAAATAAAAATAAAAAAGTAACATAGTTCTTGAAGAACTAAGACTTTGATATTGATCATTTGGGACATGCTTCCTGAAGAAGTAAATATTTAATGTTAAAAGCATCCTTTAAACTATTGGTTAAAGAAATAATTTTTATTGATCATCATTTATGATGATTTGATCCTGTATTCCTGAAGAACTACACATTTAAAACATAATAGAAATTTATAAGATCTATTTGATCTGGGGGAAAAAAGAGAAGGGTGAAAATATAAGACAATATGTGTATTTCTATACCACTCGAATATGCTTCTGAAGTAGCAAACAAGTGAATTTCTTCAAGAATATTGTGTACGATTAGTCACACTTATAATTGAACAAACAATGTTTCTTGATTAAAATGGTGAAATGTCACATTGAACATCATTCCCAGAAGTGAATGACTCGTACTATTTGTTTTATATAACAAATGTCGTGGTTATAGTAATTTATATAGTAGAGATTACTCTTAATCTGATAAATCTCAAGGTCATAAAATTTCATTAGTATAAACTTAGATCAGTTGGAAAATTAATGTTTGATCAAAGATTTTCTTGATACGATCATATTTCTATTATATGGATTGAATCTTGCAAGATTGTTTCCTTATTCTAAAATAGAAGTTTGGTTATGATTTTCTTCTCTCTTATTGTATAAGACTTCTAGAATGATTGAATTACACGGTAAGCACAAATTCTTCTCTACATAATTCTTGAAAATATCTTCTATGAATTGATGTTCTCTTATTAACTTCTAAATCATTCAAGATTATTATCTCATAAATCTTAAATGATAGATATGTATATTTTCTGATGAAATAAATTCATTTTATCTTGATCTCACATGTAATTTACATTTTGGAAAAGTCAAACTTTGAAAAAATATTTTATTGACAATTTGTGTTGCCTAAATACGACCTTGAATGAAAAACTTCATAATTTATAAACTTTTACTTATTCGTGAAATTTTGTGTTTGGTATATTGATATAATTATGGTAATGCAACAGATAAATCAAGGTTTTAGAATATTCATTATATAATTTGGGAAGAATTTAGTTGTTGTTCATTATTGTTTCAAATACATTAGACTAAATGAAATATATATTATTGTAAACCAGAAGTTTACAAATCATGTTTCAAACTTCAAATGGATAAAAACAAATGAAACACATATCATTGTAAACCAAAAGTTTACAAATCATCTTTCAAATGACAATTCTTAAAAATATTAAACAATCCCTGAAGGGTTGCTCAAATAATGATTTTTCTTATCATTTGTGATGCAGTTCCCGAAGATCTACAAGATTACTCAAAGATCCTGAAGAGTTAATGTATTGTTACATAGAGTAACAAAATTACACATTAAGGTTGCATTCTAATACAATTTTGTTAAGTTTTAAGATATCCATCTAAATGGATATCATATTGAAAGAAAAATGGAGATGTTAAATATCTATATATTACGAAACATACGATGGAGAATATTAGTGTAGTGGAAAAGTTACTTGTTCCTTTGATTTATACTACACTTATATTAGTGCAATTGAAGTGCACATTAGCGTAAACCAGAAGTTTGCATATTATATTAAGTTTTTAGTTGGCAAGACCAATTGGGTTATCCCGGATCTAATATGATGCAAAAATAGTAAACAGTTTCTATGGACATTTATTGAAAAACCAGAAGATTTTCCAACAAAAAAAATATTTGTGTATTATTGGTTTTCAAAGAAAGTTGACAATTTGATAGAAGTTATATAAGGTGATATTTGTAATCAATATCGTTCATGTGGATCACTTAGATATTTTATGCATCAACTAAATGATCACATGTATATTTGTTGTCAACTCACAACTAGAAGTTTGTGTGATTGTTTTCTCAAAGTTGATTGAGAGTTTATTTTATGAACTTTACATAAAACGTTTAATAAGTATCAATTATCATTTGAAATTTATATTGAATAACTTGTAGCATATGCTTATAAAATGGACTTGAAGATCCATTCTTTATACGTCTAAAGTTAATTGTATAATTGATACTTATGAGACCATACCTTGTAAACTTTCTTTTGGGAATCAAGAATTTTGTATGTTGAGTTATTGGTTTACATCAAACCAACACATTAATTTATGTAAGTCCTCCCCTTAATTTATCATTGATTTTAGGTTAACAACTTAATATTTCTCATCTAGGTAAACTTTTGGATGTGTTGTGTATACCACAATTGCTCCAATATAATGCACTTAGATAGGTCTTGACAGAATATTGGGAAAATATATTTGATATGATTATTCATCTATTATAAATTGTATTGAGTCAACTTGTTTATACCCCAGTAGGCTGATTATCAATTGATGAATTAGTTTTCCCGATATTAGGGGGAGAGAAAAAGCAGCTGAAAATATAAACCTGAAGTTCAACTGAATTATTTATAAGTATTGTCTCATCTTGATCCTCAAGATATAATTCATTTGCAGAGTTAAACAATTAAAATAGCAGCTGCTAATGCTCCAAAGAAAATAGGTGTCCTAGTCGGATAATCAAATATTGCAAATGAGTTTCAACCGTGCCGGAAGCATGGCAAACCAATCGGTTCCAAATATAAAAAAATCCTCAAATAACAAAAGGAGCCAAAATGAAAGATAACCCAAATGAGGATATAAAAACTCTAAAGGAGCCGTATGACATAATTGATTTTTAAGTTCCAGAAGAATTATGTCACAAATGGAATAAGATGGAACCAAAATCAAAGTCAACATTGACAATGTTTTTCTGTAGCGCTATATGTGATATGTGATAATGAGGATCATGAATTGAAAATCTATAAAATATTATAGATAAAGAAAATATCTACAAATGAAAATAGACAATTCCAGTGAAATCAAACTCGTTTTGCAAAGCTAAACTTTTTGGACTTGTAATCCTCACACTTGAAGTTGTGAAGTTAATTAAATATATGACTTTTCGCGCGAAAGATAATTGCATTGATAAAAAACATACATGTAGAGTTTGATATGTTCACTGGAAGTGAGTTGATATTTGTCTAACGTTTATGTTTACGAGACATATTCACTTGAAGTGAATTCAAGAACTTTTCTTTCTTGGTTAAGTTTAGTAGCACATGAAAGGTTCAATTTTTATGAAGATGTGTTTCAATATATTTGTATGACTCAAGTGATAGTGGTAAGTATATGAAACTCTCTGACGGAGTTAATTTTCGTGAGATATTGAAGAAGTGACATCATATGTCCATTTCAAAGATTTGAAAATGAATTTGTTATAATCGGCTTTATGACGAAGGGTATAAATATTATTAGAACTCCCGAAGAGATTCTAAAATATTGATTATAGAAAGATTTTAAATTAAATATGTTGCATGCGCAAAGTTGGTTTGGATTTGCAAATTTATTATTTAAATGAGGTTTTGTGCATCAAGAAACTTATATAGAAAATGTATTAAAATAATTTGATATGGACAAATCTAGTTGATTTTATACTAGAATGATTGTGATGTCACTTGATGTTAGTATAGATAATGTCCTCAAGAAAATGATAAACAACTTGAATTAGTCCTGAAGTACCATATCTTAGTTCAAACGAGGACATTAATGTATTTTGTTAATTATATGTATTGTGGTATTTTGTTTTTGTCACTATTAGTAAATACAGGCATCGGGACAAAGTCAAGCATGTGTTTTGTATCTTAAAGAAACAACATAATCAAGGTGTTGCGTCATTTTTCAGAGGTCAAGACTATTTAATTAGCGTTTGCCTCACTATTTTGTTTCACGACTGAACATTTAATTTTAAGAGAAAAAGGGGGAAAAAGTTCGAAATACCCCTTTTGAAGAGATTTTGGGTTCGGGGGTTAGTTACATAAAGGGAAGGTGTTAGCACCCTTTATGTCTGTAGTACTCTACGGGAACCTCTTGGTTTTATTCAACGTTTTGTGCTATAACTTGATTGCTTTTAAAAATGGTCTTTAAAGTGGTAAGTGAAAAAAGACCTATTTATCTACAATTTTTATTGATTTAGAAGGACGAGTGTCCTTTGCCTACGTACCCGTGAGGGATCAAAACCTTGTAGTTCGGGGTAGAAATTGACGTTTGATTTGTTTTTGTGTTTTTTATTAGTTTTGAAAAAAGTTTTTAAAATGAAAAGCCAAGGAGCGAAATAAATTTGTTTGTGTTTTTTATGTTGAAAGAAAAATGACTTAAGATATGATTAATGTAGATTGCAATGTTTGATTTATGAAAGAATGAAAAATAAAAGGTCACTTGATTTGGGATCAAGGTTTGTTATGAAAAATATTTTTTTGTGATTTTTGTTATTTGCATGTTTTTTGGTTTTTTGATTAATAAGACTAAACATAAACTATCAGAGCGAGAAAAGTAAGCGTAGGTATTTTGCGGTGACGTTGGATAACCGCAAAAACCTTTAACCTAAACTAGAAGTATAAAAGGTAAGGCATACACACGCACGCACACCCTCCTAAAACTATTACATTAAGCCTATTATACATTCTAAAGTTTGCGGAAAATAAATGACAAGAAGGATAAATTATTTACATGAAAGCCTAGTTTACATTCTAAGTCCCGTGCAAAACGAAAGAAATAAATAATTTACATTAAGGCCTAAATACACATTCTAATTCCATAATTAAAAGACAATAACCAAAATGCTGGTGACGATTATGTACATAAATAAAATATGATGCAGAGGTGAATATAAAATAATAAGTAAAAGAAATGCGTGAAAAAAAAAGACAAAAATAATAAGAAAGTAAACACAGGGGGGTGCAGTCGGTGTTATGGGACATGCAGTAAGCAAAACACGAATTGGGCTTTGACAGAAACGAAACGAGCCGCGGGTTAAATGATGGGTCGGTTTTGGAATGGGTTTGGGTCATGGGTTTGCTATATAAGGGCTGTAGATCAGATTTTTTCCATTTTTAACTTGTTTTTCTCTCTCTACCTCTAAAGAAACAAAAAAGTTCTCTCTTCTCCCTCTTGATGAACACGATGGTGTTCATCCTTTCCCAGCAATTTTCCGGCGACGGTAAGGGGGTTCCGGTGGTGGTTGGCCGGCCGGTGCAGCGGCGCCACCGCGTCGGAACCCTATTTTTTTGTTTTTGTTATTTTTTCGATCTCTCTTCTCTCCCTCTACTCGATTCTAAACCCAAAATCCCTAAATACTAACCCTAAACTTCTAGATCTAATAAAAACAAACAAAAAAAAACTTTACCTTCTCTTCCTCTGGAAAATCGTGACTGGCTCTGACGGCTTCGTGAGTGTGTGTACGGTTACTGCCTGTGGTGTTCGATCGGATTGGATTTTGAAATCGGTTTGGGATTCTTTGGTGTTGATGGTTTCGGACTAGTTGATTTGAAACACAGTTGTATGTTGTGTTTCGATTCAGCGGCTTTGTTGTGATGTGCTTGTAGGTTCCGATTGGAATCTTATGTGTATTGGATTTGGATGAGTCTGTGCGCTCTCTTTTTTTTTCTGTGTGTGTGCAGGTTTATTTATAGTGAATGATTTAGGTTAAAGTTTGTTGCTAAGTCACGGAATCTGTGATTGGGACCATGGTTTCTGTTCCTGTAAATGTGTTGCAGATGAGGCTGATTTGGATTGAACTTACGGCTGTGTTGTTTGGATTGAGACCATTTTTGGATTGGGACAAACTTGGATATGGACAAAAATAAAACTAAAAAAGAAGATGAAGATTAAAACAAATAATAAAAAAGGATGATACACTTTAAAGTTTAATTAGAAGAAAACAAAATTAAAGTTAATTACAAATTTAAATAAAAGATGGAATTATGCTAAAAAATAAAGATAAAGTGAGAAGAGGGTCCGACTCGGAATCAAAAATGAGGTATTTTAAAATACCTCTCTGCCGAATTTTTCACTGAAAATTAGAGGTCAGTCAGGGTCCGACGGCGTATGAATGTAGGGTCCAACGACACGTGTCAGTGACATCTTAGGTCAAAAATTGGGGTATGACACAAGGAAATGGAGAATGCTCTTTTATTAAGGATGATGATTTTACAAATACAAGAAAATTTTCGATTTCTTAAAGGGGTTCTTGTAACAAAATCAATATGAAGAAACTTCTCAAGTACTGCAAATTTGAAGAAGACAATGAAGATAAATCGGATCTTTCAACAAAGCCGCTGCAAGTAAAAACTTTTGAGCAACTAGAACAAATATTATTTGATTTTCTTCGTCTCATATATAATTGTTTTTATAAGGGGGAGACATAAATGTGTTCTGCACTCTTTTTCCCTTAACCATGGTTTTATCCCATTGGGTTTTCCTGGTAAGGTTTTTAACGAGGCAGATTATTGCACACTCAAAAGGATATTGTACTCTTTTTCCTTCAGTAGAACTTTTTCTCACTGGGTTTTATTTTAGTAAGGTTTTAATGAGGCATATCCTCAAGGGACATCCAAGGGGAGTGTTATAAATATTAATAGTGGATGTCCAAATAGCAAATGGGTTAATGGGTCATACTAATAGGTTATTGAGCTTAGTTCATTAGCTACTCTATTTTCTTATAAATAGAGCTCATTTGTAACATTGAGATACATATAAATGAATAAGAATACATCTCCTCTTTATTCTCCCTTTTTCTCCTTTTCTCTATTTATATCTCTATTTACTTATATTCATAACAAGAATAACAATTAATTAAATAATATAACCTCAATAATTTGATCTAGTAGTTAAAGTATAGATTTTGAATTTGAGAGGTGCCAAATTCGAGTTATGTTAATGTCCTTAAAATGAGGTAAATGTAAATATTTTTTAAGTGTTCTTTGAACTTAAAGATATTATATGTCTTGAACTAGGGCACCATCTCCTTACTCTAAAATTTTTTATCGAAAATAAAATAAAATTGGATAATATAATAAAATTTAACGTTTGTACATAAAATATTAGTATCTAATGATAGATTCATCATATTTTCATGTCACACAAATAATTTTAAAAGGAGTTTAATTTTTACACGCACCATCAGTTTAAAAACTTTACACAGTTAGTAAATTACAGTCATGTATATGTGTGCTTTTAGAAATGGATATGATGATTGATTGATAGTTTAAAAAACATTTTACATGTATATAAATTCGATGTATTACCTCTAAAAATATGAAATTTCAATATTACTCTCTCCGTTTCATAATACATGTTATTTTTGAGAAATAATTTTGTTTTAATTTATTTGCACTTTCAAGTTTCAATGCAATATTAATTATTGGTTTATCAATAATACCCTTACATATTCTCCCTTAAAAAAAATACCCTTACCTATTTATTTATTGTAGAAAGAGAAATAATAAAATGAAATAATAAATGGGTAAAGGTATTATAGAAAAAAAACACAAAAAATTTCATCAAAATTAACAAAATTTATTTGATTTATTGGTACGTGTAATTTCCTCAAAAGCGACAAGTATTGTGAAATGGATGAAATATTTTACTTTTTCAATTTTGTTTTTACTTGATAGAAAGAAGTTTATAAGTCAAATGTTTCAAAGGAGAAGAGAGAATGAGTACATATTTGTTTTCTCTACTCATGGCAACCCTCAACAACAACCGACCAAATAAGACGAGAGTTAGAGAAGCTGTTTGGTTTGAGGAAAATATTGTATTATTTCCTATCGTGTCGTTGTAATTTACTTTTATCCTAAATCATGCAACTATATAGGTGTTTTGAGTGTTTTTTTAATGAGAAATCATGTAAATCGATAAATCAAGACATCACATGAAGGAGCAAGGATATGAAGATTGAAGACCAATGGTTCTTATAAGGTTTTTAAAGACAATACAAAGTGAAGAAAATTCATTCCAAGTTCCTAGGATCGAAAACGGGATGAAAACGCAAGAATTCGCACACGGGGGCTGCCTCATGCGCATCTAGCGCGCAGGCCATTCGCCTCCTGCACCCCCTGTCATGAGCCTCTGCGCTTTTCTACGGGCAAAAACTGTTTGTTGCTTTTTTTTCAAGCTGGGTCAGTGGAAAAAACCCAATTTTCTTCTCTTAAACCCTAAGTAATCATATGCTACAAATAGAGACTCTTGCGCACAATCTTATTCATTCAAAAAGCTAACAATTCAAGGCAAGGGTCAATCATCAAAGTCCAAGGCAGAGGATCTTCATCCTCCTCTTGTTCTCTATAGGCTATGTTTTTCTATTGTTTTGTTATGATGTTTGTTACCATATGCAACTGAACCTTTTTGATTAGGGTTCTAAGATGAACCCCTTCTAATTTTTTGGATTCAATTAATAAAGTTTATATTCAGTTATGCTTTTCTTGGTTCGGTTTAATTTGTCCTTGCATGTGCTTAATGCTTTTTCAATTGAGAATTCGTATCGGTAATCTTGATCCGCTTAGAATTAGTAGGATTGACAACCCGAAATTATTATGTTGTTCATGATAGTTCTAATTGCTTATTTCTTAATTATAGTTAATGAAGTATGAAACTTGATGATTTTTAATTCTTCCTTCCGGTAACGGCGTAACTTTAACTAGATTATGGTACCACACATGTTGTCATTAGGGTTAATAAGTATTTCTAAAATTATTTTCTTGAATCATAAGTAGACACCACGTAACTTATGTTATACTAAGTTAATTCCAACAAAGACGAAGGGGGGTTCAAGTATTCTATATGATCGTCGTTAAATCTCTAAATCACAAATTTTATCTCGCATTGGGTTGGGCAATTAAACCATACAACCCTTCGTTAATCATATTTTAGTTTCACTCTTTAAATAAGTTTTGCTAATTGCTAAGTTGAACGACAATCTCTGTGGAGACGATAAACTTACTACTTTAGTACTTGCTACGTTCAATTTCGTCCATAAATATAAGGGGAGATAAAATAGGGATCAAAATATGAGGGATGGAAGCATGAAAAAACACAATACGGGGAAAAAGGCTATACAATGCACAAAAGATCGAATACTAACCGGTTCTAGATTAGAGTCTAGTTATAATAAAATAAAAAAATGTGGCCTATGCAGGTCTCGAACCTGCGACCTTCGCGTTATTAGCACGACGCTCTAACCAACTGAGCTAATAGGCCACATATCTATGTTTTAATTTCTTACAATTTAATTTAATATAGTTAAAATCTCTATTTTTATGTTAATTAACTCCAAATTCAAAATAATGTTTGAATTTAATTTGTTACAAGATAACCATTTTTTATTTTTATTTTTACAAAGAAAAACGTATTGCATTTTATTCAAAACTAGAGACTCAATACAAGGTGGAATATAATCAATTATAATTGATATTTTGAAAAAACAATTATGAATAGGACGTGATACTTCCGTGCACCATAAAGACAAGATGGATGTGGACAGACATTCCTTATGGTCACTTAAATCATTAAGGTCCATCCTATCATTAAAAACACAGAATTCTGTTTTTCTCTCAACAAATTTTGTTTCCACCCAATCAAACTGACCAAAATATCTCTGCGTTAGTTAACTAACGCATGTGTAAATTTATGCGTTAGTTAACTCACGCAGTGTGACTTAAGTCACGCAAGTGTAAAACACTCTGTGAGTTAACTCACACCCAGTCTGTGCAGCAAGCCAGAACTGGCAGAGACCTCTATTTTCCCTAAATTTTTCATTTCTTCATTCATTCAGTCAGTCAATTGCACACGTTTTTCATCATTCATTCAATCAGGCATTCACTCATAATTAAATTACAAAAAATAAAGGAATAAAATAATTGAAAATGTCATAAAAACGCCAAAAAGCGCAAATGTATTACGATTACATCCAAATCCGACAAAATGTCATAAAAAAAACTACAAAAGTACAAAAATCATAATGCCAAAACCCTACTCTCGTGGACTCCTACTCCTCCTCCGCAGAGCCGACATCTGCTTCAACGTGCTCCACTCGGATTGTATGCCCTGTACCAAGCGAAGAACCTCCTCTGGATTACGAAACACATCAGGATGTCCCATTGCACTGTCCAGTCTGGCTCTGATGTTACTGATGATCTGGTATGGGTCGAGAGGATGTATGGCCCATTGCTGCTCAACAATAACCTCCTCGTAGGGAGGGACATGACGGGATGGACATCAGTTGTGTAGTCAGGAATGGACGCGGGGGGTTCACAATAGGATGTGATACTCTACAGAACTATCTCATGTACCCCCTAGAATGAGCCCACGACTCGTTATCCGGAACCAGATCACCCCTCTCTTGATAGCTGAGGACATGTAGAGCAAACTTCATGAAGCCCATATCCACGTCCCCTAGCGCAAGAGGCCCAATGTCTGTTGCAGGTCTGGGAATAGTCTGGACATACCCGTACTGCCTAAGAACCCGCTCTGGCAAGTGACGGACCCTCATGTCTTTGCAGTCCATGATCCATCTGGAGTACCAGCATATGTCCTAAAAGGACGTAATGTCTCGTCGTCTCTCGTACGGCTTCCAGATGACATGAGAATTGTCCAACGAATCAATGGCATCTTTGTAGTGTCCAGGATCATTAAAGCCCCTGGGAGGTTTCCATTGACTCACAAGCGGAGCAAGAGCAGGGTCGTACTCATCATTACGAATCCTCGGAAGAAGGTTCCTGAAGTGCACAAAAATCCATCCCTGCAAACACAAAGAAACAAATTTATATCAACACAAGTATTATACAAACAACTATACATTAACGATCCAATAAGTAAAAAATAAGAAAAACAATTATTGCCACAAGTAAGGTCATGTAACCACCACTGGAGGCCACAGATGAGTCGGAGATGAGAGATAGTTGTTCATATAGGAAAGCAAGTCTCATCGCGCCCCATGCCCAGTTGTCCAACTCGTCCATATCTTGCAGTGCAAGCAGCCACAACAGATTAATGTTTCTGTTGTTCTTGCCGACAAAAATGGTCCAGCCAAGCAAGAGCAACAAAAACACCTTAATGCAGGCCAACCTAACTTGACCCTGCTCCTCATACTCCTCCTCTATGTCAGACCGAATCAGCTGATTACCAAAACTGACATGAGCAGCACTTTGTCTTCCCGACTCCTTAGCAACAGCCTCCACTGTAAAAAGTAGGTCCCCATGCATCATCTGTATCCCCTCATCACGAGTTAACTCTCTATCATGAAGGAGTCTCCCAGAGACGGGGATGCCTAGGAGACACGCCACATCATCTAGTGTGATGGTCATCTCCCAACAGGTAGATGGAAGTTGTTGGTCTCCTCATGTCATCTCTCTGACAAGGCACATACGAACCCGTGAGAGATGTTATCGTACCCACTATTCAGGAGGGGGTAAGACCAGAAGCATTCACTTCATCCCAAAACCATTGGTTTTGTACTCCCGGTTGAGGCAATGTCAAGGTATTAAGGCTCAACTTCTTTCCGTGCGAGACACCTTTCACCCTATGATTTTTTCGAAACTGAAATACAAAAACAAAAAACAACACCGTTAAATAAATAATAAGTAAAATAAACATTAAATATATTCTAACATAAATTTTAATTCTAACATAAGATAAGTAAAATATTCATTAGAATAAGTAAAATAAACATAAACTATATTCTAACATAAATTTTAATTCTAACATAAAATAATAATTATAATAAGTTAAATAAACAAAAAAAGAAGTAAAATATACTTACATTGGCATCGACCCATATCCTGCATGCCACGTGTTTACCGAAGTGAGGTAAAAGTGTGGTCACAGAAGGCCCCCCTCCATAGTCGTTCGGTCCGGCCTCATACTCCACAACCGGCATCCCTTGAGCATGACCCCCACCCTCCTTCTGTTGAGGCTGCTCAATATCATGTTGCTCATGCTCAATAGCAGACTGCTCCTGATGATCTTCATACTGATGTCGCGGATATGCATCAAAATGATATTGTTGAGGCTCCTCATAATAAGCCTGATTTTGGGTATGCTGATACTCCTCATAATGTTGTTGCTACTGTGTCGGGTCCACCGTCTGGGATCGACCCGTCTGGGATGATGATTCTCCCACAGCATCAACTCTACCAAGTCTCGTGCCCCCCTCTCCCTCGACCAGCCAAGAAGTTGGTCCAAAACGTTACTTACGTTGGAAGGGACTAACTTATTCCAACATGAGGAACGTTTTGGACCAACTTAAAACTTTTAAAACATAAGGGACCAACTTGAAACTTTTAAAACATAAGGGACCAACTTAAAAACTAAAATAAACATAAGGGAACAAACATGCAATTAAGCCTTTCTTTTTTTACCTTTCTACCATATTAAAATATTTTCATCCTTTGCTTTCTCATCTAATCAAAACAATAAACAGAACTTGCTGAGATGCTAAAAATAAAGAGCATAGAGGGAGAGCCTCGAGTCACAACCGACCCTCTTGTTGCTAAGAAGCATCATGTGTCGACCATGTTTCTAAACCTTTTTCTTGCTTATAAACAAGAAGTGGAAAGTAAGTTTGTGCCATGTCT
>Ga0228710_1009943_pt1 | contig 12958 bp, 18 predicted proteins | sample MedpolnodulmetaG_FD_177995 | JGI IMG/M metagenome (GOLD analysis project Ga0228710, IMG submission 177995) | Root nodule microbial communities from Medicago polymorpha collected in Santa Monica, California, United States - pink nodules | ecosystem: Host-associated > Plants > Roots > Nodule...
TTTTGAACAAGCAAGTTTATAGCACAATTAATTAAATAAAACCAAGAGGTTCCCGTAGAGTACTACGGACGTAAAGGGTGCTAACACCTTCCCTTTATGTAACTAACCCCCGAACCCTAAATCTTTTTCAAAGGGGTGTTTTGAACCTTTTTCCCCTTTTCTTTTAAAAATTAAATCTTCAGTCGTGAAACAAATTAGCGAGTCAAACGCTAGTCAAATAGCCTTGACCTCCAAAAAATGACGCGACAGACTCTATCGTTTTTTCTATGATTCATTACATAGCCCAATTTGTGTTGCTTGGCTACTGCACCCCGTTATCTTCAACTCCATCATATTAATATTAGGGTTAATTAAGTAAATGGTCCTTACAGATATTCAGAATTTTGTTTTTAGTCCCTACAAAATAAAATCACCCTTTTTAGTCCCTATAAAAATTTTCATCAGCATTTTTAGTCCCTATAAAAATTTTCCATGACCATTTTTAGTCCCTGTCAAAAATTTCCATCGACATTTTTTGTCCCTAAAATACTTAAGGATAATGTCATAGGGACTAAAAAGTGTGATTTTATTTTGTAGGGACTAAAAACAAAACTAAGAATATCTATAGAGACTAAAAACTCAATTAACCCTTAATATTATAATAGGTTATTCCATTTACGTCATATATGTTGTCATCTGTAGGGAGCTAAGTTGATGTTAGATTCATCATTAAAGTGTCATTATTTGTCATATTTTTCTTTGATTAAACTAATATAGTATTTTATTTTTTTGGGTGATATATTTTTATAGGACCGCAAGACAATTTTTAGTGATATATTTGTTTAGTATAATAGTTTTTTTAAGATAAACTTAAAATGTGTTTGTGTTAGTTTTTGCAGTGGACGTATCATGCGTTTGGTGGAGTTTAATGGGGAAGTTCTGAGAAAGTATTCGATTTATCTTTTGTCTTCGGTAAATTATTATATGTGATTGGAAGGAAATTTAGACAAAGGTGGACAAAAGTTGTCCTATTAAATGTCACTGTTTTGTCTTTTATATCGATTTAAATTGATTCAATCTGCATTTATTATAGTTTTTTTTCTTCTTAAAATAATATGAATAAAAGTTACTTCCTCCGGTCACATTTATATGCAAAAATTAATTTTTTTAGTACATTGAATAATTAATGTATTCATTCACATTTATAGATGAGATGTGTTAATTATTCAATGTACCAAAAAAATTGTTTTTTGCTTATAAATTTAACCGGAGGGAGTATATTGTATCAAATGATTTTTATACTAAATACTAAATTTGGCGTTGTGGTGATAATTTTTGCATTCATTTGTTTTTCCAATTAAGTTGTGACATATCCCACCAAATGTGTCATTGGCCATTATAATAAGTGTTTTTATTCTAAACTTTTCTATCTTAGGTGTACTATATCAGTGAAAACCATTAGTGAATCATTGCATATCCTTCAAAATATATGTGGGCAGAACATGAATTAAATGTGGACGTGGGGGTTTGTAATTTTTCCCAAAACAACACAGCTTACTGCAGTGCAAAATTAGTAACAATTATGTTTCAAATTCGGCTCCCTACTATTTCTCGTGTTTCCTTTCCTACACTTAAGATAATATTCCATCAGTAGGTTGGTTACTTTATAAGTAGAGTACCAACTTCATCTTTTCAAAGTTCTCTTACAAGGGTACCTGGTTATACTTTTAGACTTTAGTCATGCAACTTCCCTTGGATAGTTTGACGAGTGTAAAACCACCAAAGATCGATTAGAGGGTTAAGGCTAGAGTTATTAGGTTGTGCAATATTGAGAGTAGCATAGTGCTTGTCAAGGTTAACTCAACCGAGATGATGTTGCTTGATCAAGATGTGAGTATTTATAAACCTTGCCTATTCTATAAACAAAGTCCGGAGTCCTAAAAGATTTTCTGAAATATAATACTTTGATTTTTATAAACCTTGCCTGTTCAATAAACTAAGTATATAATACTTCTGTAAACAAAGTCTAGAGTTCTAAATGATTTTCCTAAATGTTTTTCATTCATTAGTATCTGAAATATAATACTTTGATTTAGCTTGATCAAAATGATTTTCATCCATGATATAATGAGATCATCTTTACTCATGAACTGATTAATACCTTATAGGCTTTTTATCTTCTTTTTGCTGGTATTTGCTTCCCCGTGGTTACAATGGATTGTGGTGCTTATATGATTTTTTTGTATGCCTTTGTAGGGTGTTAAGATCCATGCAACTGTGCCTACTGAATGTCTAGAGTTTTTCAAGCGGCCAATGCTTAAGGAAAATTATGTATATGTTATTAAATGTTTTAGAGTGCTTGAAAACTTTGGGTTTTCTAGGCCTACTCATCATAGTTACAGGATCGAGTTTCTTCAAAGTACAAGGGAGTATATGGTCGATAACTACTACATCCAACGCTATGGATTGACCCGCTTTACCTCTAAGCACATCAGGAGGCGTATTTTTGGATACCGTTACTTAGTTGGTAAGTTTTATGGTTTTGTTCCTTTCCTTTTTATATTTATTACTTTGATTGTTGATTGGTTGTGTTAGGGTTGGTTTTAGAATCTTAATCTAGCTTTTGACAGATGTTATGGGGCTATAGACTTTTGTGCATTATGGATATGAAGTTGATGCAAGTGACAATTTGTCTACCATTGTTAGGCTTGAGTTAACAGACGAGACGAGTGTTTTCTTGACTCATTGATTTTAAACATTGCATTTGACACTTGAGGGGATCACTTTTTGCATTAAATTATTGTGCAGGGGAAGGATTGATTGTACACTCTTTGGTCCTTATGTCGCAGTGTTCAAAAGGTTGTTAAAGGACTGCAGTAACTCTTGACCTATGGTTGTAATCCAGTTTGCTAAAATTAGGATTAATGGAGGTTGGTATATTAGTTGGGATTTGTATGTTTTTATATATAACACAGATTTAGTCTTGAGATTTTGATTAAATTAAATGTTTTGTTAGGTTCTATTATTGTCAAGAACACCGAGTATATTACAAGGTTGTTATCCAATCCGGCCGTTGCTGATGTTGCCCAGTTCAAATCTAGGTTAGCTCAAATAATGAGTATGATGTTGAATATATTTATGTCATACTATCTTTCTGTTGTTATCCATAAGTTGAATATTTTCACTAAAAACATTGTGTGTGTGTGTGTGTGTGTGTGTGTGTGTGTGTGTGTAGGTTAGTGCTCTCAGGGGAAAAATTTCCCCTTAATTGTGTTCACGATGTGCCTCCCGTGATCAAGCTTGATCTTTCTCAGTTTAACCGCGTTGTTCCTAGGAAAACAATTGCTTAGCTTATTCATGCTCCTGAGGATGGCATATTTGTTGTTTGTGCTATGATTACTGGCTTTTACCATATTGACAAATGTTGGTTTCCATTGTGTGATTGTGGTAGGATAATGGGTCAATCTGATGGATTTTATCTCTGTGTTAAATGTAGTCGCACAACATTTAACGTGTCTGCGAAGTAAGACTCCTCCTCTCTAATGTAATATTGTAAATTTCATGTGTATTGGATACACAGTTGTAACCTTGGATTTGGTTTATTTTTCTACCAAGTTATCTTTCTAATAAAGTTGTGCTAACAAATTTGGTCCAGGTTGCGGGTTGTCGTCGGTGATTCAGAAGCCACTAGAAAGTTTCGGATTGCTGATTACTTGTTTGATGGAATTTCGTCATTGTACTACAAAACTACGGTTGGTTCTTCGTTGGGGAATTTCGTATTTCGTTGCGTGTATATTTCCCACCATTCATCGATGTTTATTGAAACATGCTTTGAGTGAGTCTGGAATGAAAGCTATCAAGAAAACAAAATGTCTCTTTATCGTTCAAAAGACATTGCTTTCGCAGAACATGGCTGGAAATTTATTTGAGGTTCTCCGCTTGACCGATGATGAAGAAACGATTAGGCGTCACCAGGCCTGCGGTCACATTTACACTCCAATTAAGGTTTGTCGCATTTCTGCAATATATGTTTAGAGTAGGTGTGCAAGTGTATGTGGGCATTCATAGTGGTGTTTCTGCCCTATGGACTATGTGTAAAGCAAGAGAAAATGTGCATATAGTAATAGCTAGGTTTGTTCTCATGGTGTATTTTTGTATGGAATGTGTAGCTATGTACCAGCATTGTTTTTTTTCCCAGTTAATCTTTAGGCCAGCTTTTAGTGCTATTACACATGCTTGTGCTGCACAACGACCCCTGTCAACTTATTTGGTCCTTCGTATTCATGGAGAACTTCCTAAGGGTTTGGACCGCCCATCGTCTTCATGTTCCTCTTCCTCGAGTGTTCCAAGTTCCACCGAAGAATCGTTGGGTGTGTGGGATGCGACATTGTCACTTAGGCTTGGAACCTTTGATCAAGAGGTCGTCTCAAAGCCTGTGTATGCAAAATAACTCGATGGTCCAAGTTTTCTGAATGTGTTATGAGTGATTTACTTTGATGTTTTTGCTAGACTGAGTTGTGCAGTCCTTTGAAGTATGTATTCATGTTCTTCTCATTAGTTGGTTACCTTCCATGAGATGTGTTTTGTGCCCGCGTGTTGTTGGATTATGCATCATGTTGCAGTCTTTTAATGTTGATCTTAGTTGTTTCCATCTACTTTGTGCCTAAAACATTGGTTGGCTGTTATATGTAATTTATTAAGCGTTTGACTGTTATGTTTATTTTGTATCAGACTGCTTATTATTCAAGTTTAGGGATTTGGTTCAAAAGGGTCTCAATGAAGGCAGATTGATGTTTGGAAACAATCCAAAGCCTCAAATGCAAGTAGACTTTGATCCTTTGAAGGATGCGAGCATGATGTACACTGACATTGCAGGTTGCAATATGGTTGAAGCAATCATTGATGCTGTCAAAGACCTATCTGTCGAAACGCAAGTGGGAACAGAAGCTGATGTTGCAGAATGTCGAATGGTGGGCATCATTAAAGATGCAGAACACGTCAAAGAGACCTCTCCAGAGCCTCAATTCGACGAAAAGTTAAAGACAACTTACCCTACAGCTGAAGAAGAATTGATTGATTTCCTCAATCGAGGCAAGCTGAAGAATTCGGAGGTAGTGCTCTGCCCCAGATGTAGTACTGTATTTGACAAAGAGGCAACTAAAGGCCTCGAAAGTTCTATCCCAAAACCTAAGAAAATGAACACATGGTCTGGTGATCATAGACCCAAGTTTTCCTTTACGAAGAGTTATATCCCTTTTATCAATAACTCTTTGACCATTAATTATGTCAACAAAGGTGGTCAAGGAAAAGTCTTTGTTCCTTATGCACCCAACCAGAACTGGGTGTAGTCTACCCATAAGAATGTGCAACATGGGAAGAACAATATGGTGAAAAGAAGCACTAATAATGTTGATAACAACAAGAATGGTACTGCTTTTGAGTCGAAGAAGTATGCTTACAACAACAACTACTAGGGAAAGAATCCCATGATAAGGACTCAATGGAGAAGGTACCAGAAATCTAAAAAAGGCATTGTTGCAAGCCTTGAAGACAAGATTGTTGACCCAGAGGGTCATCAAAGATTGGTCGAATCAAGAAGAAGACCAACAAAAGAAAGATTTTCTCTTCCCCTAGTCAAAGAGGGTCCTAATGAAGATGATGAATTGGGTTCAGAGTTTATGGATCCAGAACCAGACTTCTATGTCATATGCAACGTGGTCTCTATTTTACCCGTTGAATACGTTATGGTGTCTGAAGTCGACGATTTAGAGGAAGAGTTTGATCCCAAAGACATGGATGAATAGAAACCCATGTGATATTTTGTAACAAATGATGGCTCTGAAAATAATCGGAAAGCCATATTCGATCCGCCTAATGATTCGATGAAGAATCACCTTAAACCTTTGTTCATCCAAACCAAAGTGGATGAGATTGGTATGAATAAAGTGTTAGTCGACAGTGGTGCTGCTGTTAATTTGATGCCTGAATCCTTACTCAAGAGGATTGGCAAGACTGACAAGGATTTGAAGCCTCATAATGTAGTTCTGTCGAATTATGAAGGGAAGCCTGATCATTCCTTTGGTGATCTCCAAGTGAGTCTAACAGTGGGAACTATTGTTAGAACAACTTTGTTCTTGGTGGTTCCATCGAAAGCTAACTTCAATCTGTTGTTAGGAAGAGAGTGGATTCATGGGATAGGTGATGTTCCTTCATCCATGCATCAAAGAATTCCAATTTGGAGAGATGATGGCACAATCGAAGACGTTGAGGCTGACCAAAGCTATTTTCTTGCTGAAGTGAATCAGATCACAAGGAAAACTTTTGACAAGAATCTAGCAAAGATTGTTCCATTTTCATCTGCAAAATCTGATGATATTAGTCAGGCAGATGCAAGTTTTGTAAGACTCCATCCAACTCATGGTGTCATGTGGGAAAGGGAGACTCTCGACACTGAACCTGTCATGGAAAATCTGAATTCCCTAGACTTAGGGAATAATGAAGTTGATCATCACATCTAAGCAAGATGTTTAGAACACAATCACAGTTGTTTTAGCCGGATAAAATCAAACAGGCCTTAGTGGCCAGTACTTAGTAAAAGATGGTTAAGAAACCATTAACAAGGATACTATCAAAACACTTAGGTTGAGACTTAGGCAAATGTTTGGTCGATTTGACCACAAATTCGATTGTATCTACGGTGGAGAATTCGTATCATTCCTACTTGAAATCAAATGGTGAAATTTGACATTTATTGCCTTGAGATTCAAAGTTCTGGCTAAGAAACCAGAAGAAGTGGTTGAAACTAAAGATAGATGTAACTCTTGTTGAGAGCCCTATTGATATTTTGATCAATAGCAAAAGGTGAGAGCAAAGAATTATGTTTATTAAAGTTTCCATTACAAACTGTGATTTATTTGCAAATGTTTAGTTTGGTTGCAAATAATTCTTGTCTTGAAGAATAGAAAATCTTTACCATCTTACAAATTGTCAAAGGAATTGATTTCTTTGATAAATATCTCAAAATAAGGGCATGTATTGAACAATATAAAGCCTGTTGTGTGAAATTAAAACTAGCACAAACACTAAATTCGACAGGAAGGTAAATATTCGACTTAGATTAAGTGAACAATACAAGACCAACTACTGGGTCGGAAAACAATAAGTCGAAAAACCAAAAATGGTCGAACTTAGTCGCGTTCATTCGACGTATAGCAAAATGGCTTTTTGGACCCTTATAACAAAAAGTCATGGTCGAAAAAACGGAAGTGCCTTAGGAACTAGTTGAGTTCGACATCAAGACGGCACCAAAGACAGATATCGACCATGTCATAATCGTCATCCGCACCTGGAGGTGGCAAGAAAACATTGCGGATCCTGTTACTTAGAACGCAAGCTCCTTCGGAAGGACATGTAAACCTGTAAGCCAAGCCAGGGGGCATCAATCACAACACGAGCTGCTCCCAATCAAGTAAGAAGTCTCCAGCAGTAATGGCATCGCTACAGTGAGCCAGGCGTTGTCGGATGAAGAGACCATCAAAGCCAGACAAAATGTTTTCTTTGTCGAAACCCCCACTATTCACCACCTTCAACATGATCAAGAAGTATACCGCTTCATTTGACCTTGCGAGGCAAGCATTCCTCAGCACCAAATGAATCATTGGCAAGTTGGGGCGGGAGTGATGAAGTAGTCAAGCAGCCCTAACAATGCAGTAAAGAGTGTGGCCACTCAAGGTGAGTTGTTGCATGAACCGCCTCTGTCCTGCGTTGGGCGAAAGGATGGCGAAAAGTTGTACATAGACAGTTGCTGATGAAGCGTCGTTGATGCTCTGAAAGACAATAACCCTCTCATGCTTGAAACCGCAATCTTTTTGGTAATGAAGACTTGGATTTCTGGGGAAAAACCTCCATGGTATCAAACTGATGGTTTTTGTTGCTCTCTTTGCAAAAGAAGGAAAAATGGATAGGAAGAGAAGGTTCGATAAGACCTTTATAGCACGATTGTTGGGATAATATCTTCATCTCCCCTCTTGTTTATTTTCCACGTATACAAAAGAAGGTAGAAATACCTTGAGATAAGTGGACAATTAATTGCCTTGGGAGACATAACATCTTAAACAAATCTTGCAGAGAAAGTTGCAATGATGGCGGAAATGGGTAGTTGTAAAAAAGGAAACATGAAAAGTTTGATCAACGAAAAGTGGCGCTATGGGGAAATAAATAGGCTTATAGGCTTTCCAAGTGAAGAAATGTGGCCCACTCATAGTCTAAAATGATCAAGGGAAAAGAAACTGAAAAGACCATGTTTGAAGTGGGGTGACGTAATTCTTTTCAAAGTAAATTATTCAAAAATGTCAATGTTCTTCTCTTTGAAATTGTATCGTCGAAAATGGCATTTTTGGGGGGCATTTTGTTAGCCTGTAAATTTAACAGGCTCATTTAATATGGTTAACATTTGTTTGCAGGAATCGAAGAGCTTTCTCATTTCAATTGGAGAATCTCGACGAGACATTAAGCCTAGAGTGCATAGTCAGAGTTTCGACAAAGCAAGGTTGAAAGAGCATTCGCATCGAGTTCAAGCAATCAAGGCGGGAAAGCACGATTTCAAGCATTGAGACGGTTTTCTTTAGTGGAAACGTTGGGCAAGCGGTTGTCCAAAATGGAGGAAGTGTTGGTCATGGGGTTAGTGGTTCGCCAGTTAGGTTTTTAGTATAAACAAGTGTTTCCAAGCCGAAAAATGGGTCGCAAATCATATACATAATTCTACAACACTCAAACTACAGATGTCTAGGGAAACGAGTTATACATAATGTATGTAAACTGATTTGTAGACCACCTTTATTTTAATGCATTGCATTTACCTTTTCCTTTAAGTTTACGTGTTTAAAGCCCTTTATCTTTTCGTTTTTACTTTGCGTTTGCTTTTGTTTGCAATCTCAAACCTATCGAGAGACAGTGCCTTTTCTTTACAAATTTGTCCTGCTCTTTAAGTAACCTGAGTGCATCCCGTGGCTCTTTTTCAAACCCTTTTTTCAATCAAAACCTTTTCACAACATGCTCCTGAGATCTCTAGTTCGGTCTCGGTTTTAATAATCAAAATTAGCCCGTAGTTTGCCGAAAACACATGCAAACAGGAGCATGGTCACTAATTCAACTTATTGTGTTAATATACTTTCGCATATTTGACTATATCCTCTAATGATTTGAAGCAACTTTGCTTGATTGAGATTGACAAGCTTTTACGAGGTAATGGGAAATCACTCGAAGATTTTGAGTGTATGCCCAAGTTAGATTCTCATGTTGATGAACCATTCAATAACATATTATTAGCGAATGAATTATCATATGATTCAGATAAGATGTTTTCAAAACACAGTGATTTGTTTGTGAACTTGAACGAAGAGCAGTTGTTCGCTTACCATCAAATCTTGGATGTTGTTTATGGTAATTTTGGTCGGATGTTTTTTGTTGATGGATAGGGTGGGACAGGAAAGACGTATCTTTGGAACGCTCTTTCCTTCAAATTGCATTCAGAGAGAAAGACAGTGCTCAACGTTGCCTCAAGTAGGATTGCATCTTTACTTCTTCCTGGCGGAAAAACTGCACATTCTCAATTTGCAGTACCATTGTCGTGGTTGAAGAGTCGTTTTGTAAAATTGATAAGGATAGCAAAAAGGCAGAGTTATTGGCAATGGCAAGTTTGATTATTTGGGATGAGGCTCCAATAATTAACAAATTGGCGTTTGAGGCCTTCGATTGTACCTTGCGTGATATATTGAACAAGAATGGGGGTGATGCCTTGAATTTACCATTTGGTGGGAAAACTATAGTGTTTGGTGGGGATTTCCGACAAATAATTCTTGTAGTTCCTAAAGGAGGTCGTGTAGATGTTGTTCGTGCTACAATAAATCCATCTCAATTGTAGCGGTGGTGCAAGGTTTTTGAAGTTGACCAAAAACATGCGGTTGGAAGGGTCCTCTGATAGTAGTAAAACAGAGTCATTAAGGGATTTTGCCCAATGGATTCTCAATATTGGTGATGGTAGAATGGGGTGTTGGAACAAAATGTGTTTAACATATATTACCCTTTAGTGTTTTGATGATAATAAGGTATTAAAAATTGTCAATTGGATATGCTAATATTTGTTCAAGTGTACAGGACCAAAGACAAAATTTTGATATCTTATAAGGTTCTAAAGGAACAAAAGAGAGCAAAGGAATCAACAAGAATGAAGCATAAAGCATCTGAAGAGATGAAGCTCCTGAAGTGATGATGTCATCAGAAACAAGTTCATCAGAAGCATCTCATCAGAAGCAATATCATCAGAAGCTGAAGTTCATTAGAAGATGAGAAACTTAAAGCTTCAAAAGTTGTTCAATGGAATCAATCACGTCTAGCATTGCAGAAGACCAGAAGAGTAAAGCAACAACTATTTTAAAAGAATTTGAGGGCATTGGATGCTTGTTCTTTGAAGAGCGTTGACAAAGGACAATTGTACGAACTGTACAACCACTATCTCCACTACTCTGTTTTGTCCCTGCAACAAGACAAGAATAACAGCTATGCCTACAGTGATGTTCCTTCATACTTGGAATGGATTTGAAATTGATCCTTCATAGGACAATAACCATATCAGGCAAAAGATCATTGGTGATTTTGATCAAGCTTCAGACGACATTTTTTGATGTGCTGGCAATTTCCAACGTATCTCTCACACCTCTATATAAATGAGTGAAGACCTGCTGGTTGGAAATGCAGACACACACATATACAAGACTCATACAACAATTCACAAGTGCCAACCTTTGTTGAAATTGTTCTGCATCTAAAGCCACTTAGAATTTCTTATCAAAGTTTATATCTTAGAAATTCTAGAGTCATAAGAGTTTGTATCTGATCTGTATTGTGAACACCACTGATTGTATATCAAGTGTTCAACTTCAAATAAACTTCTTTGTAATTCTGTTTGAATAGAAGTATCTTGCTTGTGTGTTTGAGCAATAAAAGTCTCTTGCAGTTGTGCTTGAGCATTGAAAGTCTCTTGAATGTGTTCAGGAGCATAGGAAATCTCTTGCAGTTGTGCTTGAGTAATTTGAAGTCTCTTGCTAGTTGTAGCAGTGAGCATTTGTAATCAGATATTACAATTCTAGTGAACTCTCCTTGGAAGTGCAAGGGGGACAGGACTACTTCCGGTTTGTGGAAGGAACCTGTATAATTGTGGAAGGAACCTGTATAATTGTTTTATGTCTTTCTTCTCTCTCTCTCTCTATTTTTATCCGTTGCATTTAGATTATGATTATCACTACAGAAGTTGAACTCTATCTGCTTCTGATCAGTGGCTTCGGTAGGAGAAAACGAAGAAAAATTAAACACAATTCAACCCCCCCTCCCCCTTCTTGTGTTTTTTTCCCACCTTCAATTGGTAACTAGAGCCTTGGTATGTTGTCTTAACACCTAACAGTGTAACAGAAAAAGATCTGAGAAAAACATGTCTGTTGAAGACTCCACTTCTCGTTCTGGTGCTGCTGTACCAAATGATTATCGTGACAAGAAAGCTGAATCTGGAAAAGTTCCAAAGTTTAATGGAGATCCTGAAGAATTTTCTTGGTGGAAAACCAACTTCTACAGTTATGTCATGGGTTTAGATGAAGAACTGTGGGACATTCTGGAAGATGGTGTTGGTGACTTAGTCCTTGATGAAGAAGGAGTTGTTATTGATAGAAAGAAACACACTCCTGAACAGAAAAAACTCTACAAGAAGCATCACAAGATCAGAGGATCACTTGTCACTTCTATACCTAGAGCAGAATACATGAAGATGAGTGACAAATCTATTGCAAAGGCAATGTTTGCTTCTCTTTGTGCAAACTATGAAGTTAGCAAGAAAGTCAGAGAAGCAAAAGCTCTTATGCTTGTTCATCAGTGTGAGTTGTTCAAAATAAAAGATGATGAAAGTATTGAGCAATTGTACTCAAGATTCAGACTCTAGTTTCTGGACTTCAAATATTGAAGAAAAGATATGTAGCTTCTGATCATCTGAGCAAGATACTGAGAAGCTTGCAGGCAAGATGGAGACCTAAATTTACTGCTATTGAAGAAGCTAAAGATTTAAACACTTTAAGTGTTAAAGATCTTGTCAGCTCTCTCAAAGTTCATGAGATAGGTCTAAATGAGCATGAACCTGCTAGAAAGGTTAAATCTATTGCTCTGCCATCTAAAGGGAAGTCATCAAAAGCTTTTAAAGTTATTGAATCTGAAGATGAATCACCTGATGGAGATTCTGATGAAGATCCTACTGAGAAGATGGCTATGCTTTCCAACAAGCTCGAGTATCTGGCAAAGAAGAACAGGAAGTTTCTAAGCAAGAAAGGTGGCTACAAAAGCTTCAAGAAAGAAGATCAGAAGGCATGCTTCAACTGTAAGAAGCCTGGACACTTCATTGCTGAATGCCCTGATCTTCAGAAGGAAAAGTCAAAGGACAAGTCAAAGAAATCAAGTTTCAACTCAAGGAAATTCAGGAAGCAGATTAAGAAGAGTTTGATGGCAACCTAGGAAGATTTAGACAGTGAATCTGGGTCTGAAAAGGAAGAAGTTGAAGATGAAGCAAATGTAGTTGTGGGGTTAGTAGCTACACTAACATCAGAAGCTGAACTTGACTCTGACTCTGAAGATGAAAATGAGGTATATTCAAAAATTCGCAGAGAAGAACTTATTGAGTCTCTTAAAGAGCTCCTTACACATTTTGAACTGAGAACCAATGAGTTGAAAGACTTAAAAGAAAAATACGTTGGTTTAATGAAACAACAAGAATCAACTTTATTGGATCTAAAAGCTTCTGAAGAAGGACTTAGAGGATTTGACTTCATTTGTAAAACTTATGAAGAGAAGCTCAAGTTTCTTTGTCAGAAGCTTCCGGTTTGTGGAAGGAACCTGTATAATTGCTTTGTGTCTTTCTTCTCTCTCTCTCTGTTTTTATCCGCTG
>Ga0228710_1009944_pt1 | contig 12957 bp, 6 predicted proteins | sample MedpolnodulmetaG_FD_177995 | JGI IMG/M metagenome (GOLD analysis project Ga0228710, IMG submission 177995) | Root nodule microbial communities from Medicago polymorpha collected in Santa Monica, California, United States - pink nodules | ecosystem: Host-associated > Plants > Roots > Nodule...
ATGACTTTTCGCGCGAAAGAGAAATGCATTGATAAAATACATACATGTAGAGTTTGATAGATATGTTCACCGGAAGTGAGTTGATATTTGTCTAACGTTTGTGTTTATGAGACATATTCACTTGAAGTGAATTCAAGAACTTTTCTTACTTGGTTAAGTTTAGTAGCACATGAAAGGCTCAATTTTATAAAGATGTGTTTCAATATATCTGTATAACTCAAGTGATAGTGGCATAGGGACAAAGTCAAGCATGTGTTTTGTATCTTAAAGAAACAACATAATTAAGGAAGTGGAGAATGCTCTTTTATTAAGGATGATGATTTTACAAATACAAGAAAATTGTCGATTTCTTAAAGAGGTTCTTGTAACAAAATCAATATGAAGAAACTTCTCAAGTACTGCAAATTTGAAGAAGACAATGAAGATAAATCGGATCTTTCAACAAAGCCGATGCAAGTAAAAACTTTTGAGCAACTAGAACAAATATTATTTGACTTTCTTCGTCTCATATATAATTGTTTTTATGAGGGGGAGACATAAATGTGTTCTGCAATCTTTTTCCCTTAACCATGGTTTTATCCCATTGGATTTTCCTGGTAGGGTTTTTAACGAGACAAATTATTGCACACTCAAAAAGATATTGTACTCTTTTTCCTTCACTAGAAATTTTTTCCACTGGGTTTTATTTTAGTAAGGTTTTAATGAGGCATATCCTCAATGGACATCAAAGGGGGAGTGTTATAAATATTAATAGTGGATGTCCAAATAGCAAATGGGTTAATGAGTCATACTAATAGGTTATTGGGCTTAGTTCATTAGCTACTCTATTTAGAGCTCATTTGTAACATTGAGATACACATCAATGAATAAGAATACTTCTCCATATTCTCTCTTCTTCTCCTTCTCTCTATTACTATCTCTATTTACTTATTTTCATAACAAAAACATACTTTTATAATTTACTTATTTTAATGGAACACAAACAACCCCTCAAATAAACCTTCATTTTGTGATATTGAAAGCAAACATTGGATGGATAATGATTGAAGATTTTGACTTTCATTAATAAAAAACTACAGATTTCAATTTCTTTATTAAAAAATCGTAGATTTTGATTTGCTACTAAATGAGGGCTTGCAAACAACCATGAGCGGCTAACAGTAGTACCCACGAATACTTTATCGTTTTTTATTTCGATTTCGTCTTTCATCTCTGAAACTATTTTATCAAATTTGTTACTTTGTTTTAGTTTAACAATAATTTAATTTTTTATCTCTTTGTTTCAAATCGATATGTAAAAGAGGGCATTGAAAGGAAGTGGCAATCTTGTACATGCAGAGAACCGTCAGCGGCGTCGGGTTTCATTAAGAGAGAGAGAGAGAGATATATTTAGGGCTGAAATTGTTTAAATTATTGGATGAATCTGTGATTTGGGAGAGGGGCCTGGCTTTTGTTTTGTATGGTGTTCTTGATGCCTGATTTATAAAAATGTTAAAATTAGTTGCATGTTTACAGATGATCATAATAAAATGTGAGAGAGGAAAGAGAAAGTCAGACAAATAATTAGGTGTTTGGAGGTGCATTATAAACATCACTCCAACTGTTGGTAAATACTTGTGTACCGTGCGAGACATACTTTAGCCTTGCACCCTAGTGTTTGCCTTATGAAAGTATGTCGTGCATAATTGTAGAACATGCATATAGTATCTCTTTGGCTATAAAATGAGAAACGAATAAAAAATTCAATGGGTCTAAGTAAAAACATGTCCTAAATCTCTCTCTCTTACCTATGAAAGCTCTAATTATTATGTTCATGTTATTCTCCTAAAGAAATATTTATGTCATTAATTCCTTCCGAGGCATCTGCTTATAGCAAAAGGTTTGAATGGTTCAGTAATCAGTAGTTTTTCAATGTTTTGTTCTAGTCTATCAATGACCCTGTATATAAAAAAATCAAAGATACTGAGATTTAAACTCGTAGCCATGTATATACACAATATTCATCAAACATTAAAGATTGACAAATTAAATACTTTATTTAAACTGTCTATGGGCAAAGGAAGAAATAGGGGGAAAAATGTTTGCTAACGAGTTTTGTTGGCCTAATTATCCTAAATTATTAAAATAATACATACTTTTCTGTCTATCAAGGTACTATTAATCTCAATTAAACTTTGTATTGCTTTCTACCCAGTACAAAAATCCAAAAACAAAAAAGACTAATAGTAATTTATGGGCCCTTTTGACCAATGAGTTGTCTAACTGAAGAAACCATTGCTATAATTTATTTTAGAATTATGACACATTAATCCCTCAACGGTGGACTGTTTTGGGTGTTTAAACTTTAGTTAGGGACTGATATATTTTGAGTTGGTAATTTTGATAAACATGGTCAGTGGTGAAGAGTTAATCAATTTGTAATGGGGATAGATACAGAGTTAGCCTGAGATTGGTCTTGGAAAGGTTGGCCACGAACCCATTCTTAATAGCTAAAGCTAAACTTGAGCCAATTCACTGTCAATGGGAATTATCCCAAAATATCATCCACCTCACATGACACGAAAATAGATCCTATAGTAACAAATGACAACATAAAAGCAACAGCTGCAAATATATTGGGGAAAGAATGTTACAAGTTATGGAGAATGGAAGAGACATTTACAGAGGTAAGTTTATTGACACTGTAATTGCAATCGTAGAACTCTAAACAAAACTTAAACCAAGCTCTTTTCAAGTAGTACCAAAGCGAAGCCTGCATCATTGCTTGCTGCAACCAACTTAAAATCTCGGGCAAAATGACCTGTAAAGACTTGAACTATTGTCTGGTTCTCTTGGCTTTTGTTAGACTATGTTCTTGTTCCTATGCTCTTTTACTAAGCAGCTGCTTTTATTAAAATGACAGATTTGTTTTCCTTTCATGATGTGTAACCCCTGGAAAAAGGGAAGCAGCAAGGTATTATGGTATATTGATAGTCAATAAAATCAAAAACAGAAAAGTATTTGCAGAGGAGAAATGAAAGGAAGAAGATTAATCCATCTAGACTACCTTGTAGTCTAGTTAATCCATCAAATACTTACCTTATGTAGTCTAGATTAATACATCCTGATTAAAGCACCAAATGAAGAGTTAGTTACCACAAGAAGCTTGAAGTAAACGCACTTGCCTCTTTTTGGGATGAGGCATTAGATCACCTTCAGTTTCTTTGCAGGCTTCTCTCCTCCTCTGTTGACTGCATTATCCCTGAACATAAGCACAAGAAATATAAAAATTACGTGCTTGAAGCATTGCACATCCAGGAAATGTGTATGTCAGTTTCATGCAGTGGCCGTGAAATAAAAGAAGCTTATCAGTTGGTTCATTGCAACTTATTTCAAAGGTTAGAGTATTGAAAATTGATGAATTGCATACTTGCTTCACAGCTTTAAAAAAACATGGTTCAGAATAATATATATCTAGCATCATATCATCTGTATGATAGAGAAAGGGAAAAAAAAAAAATAACTGCTTTCTAATTGTCACTCCCGCAGAAAAAAAATTAAATAATATCAAGGACATACTGGCAGAGAAAACTAGGCACTAAGCACAACTCAATACCAGCTGGCAGAAAACTAGCTTGCTTTCAAATTTACAATAAAACAACATATGGAATCAAATGAAAATTTCCTAAAAGTCTTTGATGAGAAGGAGCTGTAAAATGGTAATATTAAAACAAGCTGACCACCAATAACAGATTCACATATGTATACAGTATACTGGCGTTAGAGTAGCACATTGAATTGAAATAACTCTTGAAGCACATGGAAATTTCATGCTGAACCGCAACTAAGTGTGTTAAAACTCATGTAAAAAGTATATGAAGAGAATAATATTCTCTGGAACTAAATACAATAAGGAACAAATAATGATAAAGTTACGAAAAGTGATCAATTGCCTCATAATGGTCGTGTGTGGATAACTTGTACCATTCAGATTTACAATGGCTAGTAGAGAAGGAGTAAGACGTGTCTCAGAGTATCATTACTTTGAGAAGCATAGGGGTTTATTTTCAAAATGCAGTGAGAAACATGTACATAACACTATAACAGTCTTTTAGCAGTAAAATCAATCATCCTGATATCACATTCTTCCATTCCTTCGTGTTATTTTTTGGCCGTCAGACGGTATTTAACCAACAGCTGTAGTATATCACTAAAGGAATTTAACATCATACTTATATTCTAGAAAGAGGACAGTGCAAGTGATAGTAACATATTTCCAAGTTAACTCCAACAAAAGAGAATTAGGATTATCACATAAAAGGGAACTGGAGACCAAAAGCACCACAACACAATAACTTCGACCCACAGTCCATTTATAGTAAGATATGTATTCTTTATTGTATTTTCTTGTGCTACTAATTAAGTTGCCGAAGGAGGATGTAAGCTCGTATAAAATGCTGAACATGGCTTCCTTAAAAGAATCACTAACTTAATTTGGTAACACCGTCCTTATAAACATTTTATTCAACACCACATGCCTCAATATACTAAAAGCTATTGAAACATACAACAAGGTATGCTTCTAAGCATCACATAAAATTAAACTTGACATTTCTTTTAGTGGAACACAAGAAAAGTTATCATAACCAACATCATTTATTAGACTTTAATAACATACAAAATCTACATTGAGCACACAAAGTGCTTGAAAGCAAATATTTATTATGTTATGAATATGAACAAGCTAAAGGAACCAGATATGAATCTGTAATGAAAATAATTGTCATTTTACAGCAATAAAAAGTAAAGTTATAGACTTAGGCCTCATAAGAAAAATAGTGACATTCCACTCTGATGAAACTGATCATAATCAACTGCAAGGAAACTAAAGATTGTCCCACATTGCACCAACAGTTTCAAATCTATTGTTCACCAAAATGCTATCAAGTCAATGTTAACCTGAGATGGTGAATCAATCATAAATTAACAATTAAAAAAAGCTGATATTAATCATCATAAATTCCCACCAACACAAGTCTTGAATAGAAAAGGAAGCAATCTAAAAAACGTACATAAAATATAACGACAACTTCAATTTCCCAGCATGCAATAATGATGAAAACAATACACTACATTCCATAACAGCAAAACCCAATATAGAAACACCATAAATTAAGTCAGTGGCACTAGCATATATGGTTTATTACAACTCGTTTCAAAGATGAGAGAGTATCACATATTTGCTTCACAGCTTGAAAACAGCATGGATCAGCGTGATATATTTTTATCATCGTGTCATATGTAAGAAGTATGATAGTAAAAATAAATAAAATAAATGCAAACATTATGGTTTTTTAATTGTTACTCTTGCAGAAAGAAAATTAAATATATCAAGGAAAAACTCATTAATTCTATAATATATGGTCAAAGCAGTTCCCTAATACCACAAAGCACAAATCAACATCAGTTGGCAGAAAACTAGCTCGCTTTCAAATTTACATCAAAGCAACATAATGCAATCAAATAAAGTTTCCCAAAAAACTTTAGGGAAACTGAGATGGGGGTGTAGAATGGTAATGTTAAAATAAGCTGACCACCAATAACAGATTCAAAAATGTATAATGGACTAATGGAGTTAGAGTAACCGGATTGAAATAACTCTTGGAAGTGTGTTAAATCACATGTAAAAAGTATGAAGATAATAATATTTACTTGAACTTAATGAAATAAGGATAAATCTATGGATGATAATCAACTGCCTCTTACTGGTTGTTTGTGGATAACTTGGGCAATTTAGATAAGTGTAAGAGGGGGCTAGTCAGATACACAATGGCTAGTTGAGAAAGAGTGAGATGCGAGTAAAGGTATCACTTCGAAATTATTTTGAACAACTTAAAGTAAAAGAAAAATATAAAATTGTGCTGCACATAGGGGTTTATCTTCAAAACACGGTGATAAGCATGTAGATAACATTATAGCAGAGTCTCCTAGCAGTAAAATTAATCATCATGATATCACATTCTTCCATTCCTTCGTGATATTTTATGGCTGTCAGGTCAGGTGGTGTTTAACCAACAGCAATAGAGAATAGTATACTAATGATGGAATTTATTATCATACTTATATTCAAGAAATAGGACAGTGCATAGTAAGTTAGTAATATATCTCCAACCACTCAAAAGAGAATTAGGACTATCAAAGTAAAAGGGAATTGGAGAGTGGAGACCAAAAGCACCACAAACACAATAACCTCGACCCATAGTCCGATTATAATTTGATGTATTCTTTCTTGTATTTTCTTGTGCTACTAATTAAGTAGCAGAAGGAGGTTAAAATCTGGTATAAAAAGCTTAACACGGTCGCCCTAAAAAATCACTCTGACTGAATTAGTAACACAATCCTTACAAACATTTTATTCTACACCACAGATCTCAATGTACAGAAAGCTAATGACACATCCCATGAGGTTTAGTCGACACCCCATTATTAGATGTAATAAATATAAACGGTTGACTCATTAGATGTAATAAATATAAATGGTTGACCCATGTCAGCACCAAAGCTTCTAAAATTGAACTTGAGTGCCTGACATTGCTTTTAGTGGAACTGTGGAACCCAAGTAAAGTAATCATAACCAACAATCAACGTGATATTTTAGATTTTAATAACTTACAAAATCTACATTGAGTGCACAAAGTGCTTTAAAGCAAATATTTGATTATGTTATGAATATGAACAAGGAAAAGGAATGTGATATGAATATGTAACGAGATTGTGAAAACAACTGTCATTTTCCAGCAACAGTTAAGTAACCTTATGAAGTTTATGATTAGAAGTGAGGACAGAAAATTCGATGGTTGAATCCCAAAGCCTAAAGCGGAAGGCTTTGTCTAAAATGCACAAGCAAAATGGGCTTGCACCATGAAGAATTGTCTTTTTCGCCAATGGATTAATAAGTCACATCATATCTCATTTAATTTCATGGTGATATTTATTGATCCATTGATAGAAACTAGCTTGTGCATGATGCAAATTTCACTTATGCACCATAGAATTGACCATAAAGGAAAGTGATAGCCTTAGGCCTCATAAGAAATATAGTGAAACCCAAGCCAGGTAGCAAAGGTTGTGATTGTGATTCCAATCTCATGAAAGAGATCGTAAATTATAATATATGACTAGTAAAGTAAAGATTTTCCCACATTGCACTACCAACAGCTTCAATTATGTTGTTCACCGAAATACTACTACTATCGAGTTAAAGTTGATCGGAGATGGAAAAATCATAAATTAATAGTTAAAGGAACGCTAACATTATGATTATAAACTCCCATCAACACAATTCTGAAATAGAAAAGGAAACAATCTACCAAAACCAACATAAAATATAAAGACAACTCCAATTTGCCAGCATGCAATAACGATGAAAACAACACACAACATTCCATAACAGCAAAACCCAATATAGAAACGCCATAAATTAAGTGAGTAACATAAATGGTATAAAAATTAAACTTTTACATAACCCCAGTAATGGTACAAGTTCAAAAACTATACTTTAGTTTGAAATACAATATTGTTCTTACCCAATTCCATGAATATCAAGCTGGTGAGTCAATTTACTCTTCTTCTTTGCAACAAACTTGTTCTTTTGTTTCCTCTCTCTTATTTTCCAAACACTATTCTTTCTGAACACAAATTTATCAACTTTCCACACTGGACAACTCGTGTCAATCACCGTAACCTCGCTTTTCGTGAAACCCTTCAAATCTTCGTCGCCATCTTCACCTTCCACACCTCGATTTTCTACCTCCACCACTGCATCGGCGGGAGCATTGACAGTGATGGTGGAGGTGGAAGAAGGGAGGAAGATTTTAGGGTTTGCTTGTTTCCTGGGACATTTCTTTGAGGTGAGAGTGGCGGCGCCGGGATTGAAGAGATGAGCGAGGAAGGAGGTTAACGGTGGATCGTCGTGAGTTATTGGTGGACGGTGGCGGAGCGGTTTAATGGGACGGGGTTGAGGAGAATGGGTGGTGAGATTGAGGAGGAAAGTGTCGAGGTCGAGGTTATCGTCGGTTGGGATACCTTTATTGGACCGGAGACGGTCGAGCCAGTTTGAACCGGGTTTATTGGACCGGGGCGAGCAGATCATGATGGACGGTGGACGGAGAAAGAAAGAAAAGGAGTAGTGGACTGTGGACGGAAAGAAAGAAAGAAAGAAAGAAGAATTTGGAAGCGAAGGAATTGAAAATTGTGAATGTGAATGTGAATGTGAATGAATGGTGGTAGAGTAGAAAAAAGAGCAGGTCGGTGATGCCACGTAGTTCACAAGAGTGAAATTCAAACATTCTTCATTTGCATATACCCCACTTTAACCATCACAGATTCAATGCATATTTCGATTGCATTGGATTCTCAATGTGATTTTCATGCTTTTACAACCACTTATGGTTGTGGTTGTGGGTCTGTTGTAAATTATTTTGCTTTGAATAAATGTGTTTTGCTCATTGAGGATACTACAAAAGAGTACTATCAAGATAATTCAAACTTTGACTTTCTAACCAAATGCACTAAATTTAATTACTAGTTAATAAGGGCTCATTTGGATTAACTTATTTTAGAGCTCATGCAAATAAATAAGTTTTTATGTATTATTTATAAGTTTTTAAGGTAGTTTATGAAAAAAACAGTTTATGAAGATACGATTTTCGTTACTGAGTGAATTAATAGTTTAATGAGTGAACTAGTAGTTGAAGTGTGCACGTCACTTACACAATGAAGACTTACGATGGTAATGACTAAATTTCTCCCCGTTTTTCAAAGCATCATCCCTCTTCACAATATGCTTGATAATATTCTCTGTCTCTCAAGAACCTTGTCATCGTACCAGTTAAAAAAGAATGTTTTTCCCTATGAAACCCTTTCATTTACTGCATCTAAAAAATCTTCTATGGTTTTTTCTGGTCCAAGCAATCAAGTAGTGACCAAGGGAGAATCAACGCCACAATAATACAACATTGGCACATTGTTTTTTGGTTATGTTTTCTCATTGAAGATGCAGATGTCATTTCCCTATAACTCAATTTTTGTCCACGTAGACCAAAACTATACCATATCAGCTTTGACCTCGTCAAAATCGAAAGGTGCCTCCAAATTACAAACCGAGGGATAAAGTATGAAGGTTAAAATTGCTTATTTAATATATGTGTGTTGGGTGGGAGGGTAAAATCGCTACATCATGATAGTGGCATGACAAAAGTGCAATTTAGTATAGGAAATGCTAACGATCCTCCGGACACTGGTTAAGGTTACTAAAAAAGAAAATTATAGAGTAACTAATTATTGCATTGAAAATTGTGTAAGTATTCCATAACTAAATCAACAAAGTTTCTTTTTATAATAATAAATTCTTTTTTAAATATGTTTAACCAGTATCCGATGACACCGGTTAGCATGACCCTTTAGTATAAATGTAAAAATATCACATCTTTTAAAATTAATTAGGAGCATGTATAAGCATCACTCTAACAACCAAAATTTTAACCAGGTTGGCGGCCCAGATATTCATTACAACGAACGACAAACTATATATTCAGTGTCTACTATTCATCGTATTCACCCTTCGCTTGATAGACTTCAGGATCTGTTCATGCATAAGTAGCAGCTTGGTTGTCATTGGATAATATATGTCGGTACCATTTTTTTTGTTTTACTTGAAAATTTAACTTGAAACAAGTAAAAAAAAAATCCAGTCGAACTTAAAGATGAATTGAATTATTATTTTTTTTGAATTAGGTTCATTCCAACATAGATTGGAGTCACTTGGAGAATACATAGTAAGGTTTTGGTCCGCTGACCTCATTCTAGCGTATCTTTTCATTTCACACGATGACCTTTATATCACAAGAAAATCACATCGAGACTCATGTCATCATTCCTTCATTCATTGTTGAGAGAATCAAATATTAATAGAAAGCAAGGAAGCCAAGAGAAAATGAGATAAAACATAGTGTGCATTGCATTGAATTTTCACATGATGAATCATGCTAGATTACCGATGGATCACATTAAACTATCATGTACGCAAGGATATGTCATATCAACTCATCATAACTAACTTCTCTACGATTAAGGGGAAGTAGTTATTTTTGTTTTGAGGAATGATATATGAATATCATTTTTGTACAACCAACAACTTTTTAAATATTTTTTAATAATTTTTTAGTGATTTTGATTTGTGTGCTTCTCACAATATCAAAGGTTGTTGGATTAGTTGTTCAATTTTGATTGTACAAATAACATTGCTATTTTGTTTTACAACTAAAAATAACTCAGTGTGTGATAACTTGTGTCACAGGTCACTGAGGTGTGTGATCTTCTTCTTGTATAAGACTCTCTTATCTTCGGTATTGATCTCACTAATCTCCACTTACAAGATGATCCACATCTTGAATGAAAGGTACATGCATTTTTTATTATAAACCTCTTTCACGCTACTCAATCACATATATATTGACTTGAGCGTCAAATTTTTTGCAGCTACCACACCTGGAGGTGTCAATAGAACCCCAAATTTCAAAATCCACTTAAAAAAGCTCTCACCAAGCCCACTAAATTAAAGCCTCTAATTGAACAAAATATTTGGGGTCAAGCCCACTCTAAAATCTATTTATTTGTGGGCCTAAAAAAGCCTCACTATAAAGGTAAAAAAAAAAGTTTTTTTCCACTAAAAAAAAAGTTATTTTTTTAAAAAAAAATGTTTATAGAAATTTTGGGGCTTTAGGGCCTTTTGATTCTTTTATTTGTGGGCTTGGATGAATGTGAGCTTTTTAATCTTGTGAATTTTCAAACTCCCTTACTATGTAGGTTGCGGTCAACTTCAAAACCCCGTGATATTGACACCTCTAACAACATCCCCTTTCTACGTGGAGCTCAAATCTTTAGACCCAGCTAGAATAAAAAAAAAAATCGATTTTTTCATTAACAATCATTTGGGTTTTACTAAAGTCCTGTTTACAATGAGAATTTTATGTAATTCCAGTAACAGCCACACTTACCAAGAGGAACGGAATTAAAAATGAAATTTGTTTATATTATCATCAATGCTGGGCTATCCTAAATACTATAACTAAAACTTTCTTTAAATTTTAGTCACACAATTGTGGATAACTCAAAACCAAACTGCAGACCGCATAATACAATTATACTCACATAGTGACATGGTTAACATTTAACAAACAAATGAAATCCTTAAAATATTTGGTCAATGGATTCTGGACAAATGAAAGCATATATGAACAAGAGCCTCTCAAATAAACATATATTTAGTCGTTACTTTTTTGGATAATAATTAATTCTATATAGCTGCAGTATTTTTTATATATAAAAAAATTATGGCTGCGGTGTTGGTGGGTGTGATTATTTTGTTTTCTCCCTTTTCTTAATATGAACTAACTAATCTGAGTCTTTAATCCTCAAGTTTGCTCTAATCATGTGCTTTTCATTCAGCAAAGAAACATTTCAAAGCCGTGTGGAAGACTTTTCACTCGGAAGGCCAAGCTGGTAGAGTATTTTTTTATGGAGCACAAGTTACATTGACTTAATTAACAAATATATTTAATCTAAACGAGATCTTTAACCGACATTTTAAAAAAATTATGGCAAAATTACACTTTTAGTCCCTTAACTCAATTTCAGGTAACAGTTTGATCCTTTATCTTTTTTTCATTTCAGTTTAGTCCTTTTTGTCCATTTTCATATACATTTTTAAGCTTCAAATCTAATATTCTTATGCAAACATAGACGAGGATCATAGATTTGAAGACTGAAAGACCATAAGAAAATAAAATCATGAATTTTAAGCTTAAAAATTCATATGAAAATGGACAAAAAGGACCAAATTGAAATGAAAAAAAGATAAAGGACGAAACTGTTACCTGAAATTAATTTAAGGGACTAAAAGTGTAATTTTGCCAAAAATTATATACTTGAGTGTTTTTCTTTAACAAATTATACATATTTTTTATCAGAAAAAAAAAATCAAACACTACTTCTTACAAAATGAAATCGAATTGAGCTACCAATTGAGCTATACTCACGGGACAATGAAAGCGACCTTTACATCTCGTTATCTTGAAAACTTTCTAACGCTATGCTGCACCTTCTCTCTTTTCTTTGACAGTAAAAAAAATTATTAATTTAATATTATTTTTTTTACAAGATAATCAAATACTTGCTTCATTGAGGAACTACAACAATGTTCCTAACTACTAACGTAGATCCTCTAATTGTGCTTCAAGAACCTCTTTCTAGTTTATCGTTAGCTTTGCTAGCTGAGGCTTGTGGGGGTGTCTGTTGTAAGGACGTAATTTTTTTTTTTCCTTTTTTGTTTCCTTTTCTCATGTAACAAAAAAAAAAGACCATATTAAAAATATGGACAAAAAATAATCATATTTTAAACAGTTTACAGTTTTTCTATTTAATTAATTGGATTTTAAACACCCATAACTATAAGTCAATAACATTAGTCTATTGGTGAGGAGTTTGGAGGTTCAAACAATTCATTGCCTACTATATGTACATAAAAATAATCATATATCAGAAAATATCATATTCAATTTTCAAAATAGAGTTGTGTTATTTGAACAATCATTTTGCATCATTTATGAAGAAAAAGTAAGTATTGTAATACCCCGTTTTCCAACAATGTAGATAATACAAATAATCAGAGTATTCAACGTAAAACGGAATGTCACACTACTTTTAAAACATAAATAGAGTAAATTTATTATTTATCAAAACAACCCTGTCAAAAATTCATTTATATCGCAGCGGAAAATTATTTCAAAATTAACAACTTTGTTCAACAATCTTTGGCACTACGGCCTCAACATAAATAACTTAAAGGAAAATCTTAATCCAAAAAGGTTCAACAACGTAGTTCATAAAACAATACGTAACAATGGAAAGCAAAGCAAG
>Ga0228710_1009947_pt1 | contig 12956 bp, 18 predicted proteins | sample MedpolnodulmetaG_FD_177995 | JGI IMG/M metagenome (GOLD analysis project Ga0228710, IMG submission 177995) | Root nodule microbial communities from Medicago polymorpha collected in Santa Monica, California, United States - pink nodules | ecosystem: Host-associated > Plants > Roots > Nodule...
AAAAAGCACAGACAAAAAAAAAAAAAAGAATAGAGTAGAATGTTATGTAGCTGACCAAGGTTCTCCGTATTGGAAAGCAACATTGGATCCGTTGCTATACAGAAATTAAGTATTTTTTAAATGAAAAAAGAGAAGACTAGCTAATCTCGTTGTACGTATAAATCTTGCGGTTAGAATTTATTCAAATAGAAAAGGGGGGTTAATTTTTTGGACATATTTAATTTTAGTGATATTTATGAGTATCATCAATGCTTCCATAGCTTTAGGATCGTGTCCTTAGTTCATACAACACACATTACCATTGATCACAGTCATAACCCAATATTTAATTTTAGGGCGACGACAAAGTGTCTCATTTGGTAAAACAATTCCCATGTTAATTATAGGCAAAATAGGTTTTTGTTTGTCCCACATGACATTTTTCACACATTCTTTGAAAATAAAACATGTAGTTTGTATCTCATTGAAGAGGGGTCTTGCCCATTTGTTATAATTTGGTTAAACAATTTGAGTCAAATATTGCCAAGATAGATGAGAAATTTTGATAAATGACGCATTGAAATTTTCGTGCATTGAGCGAAAAATACCTCTGTATAAACGCAAATGTTTGTATGATAAGTAGATCAAAAAGATGTGATTCGGTGGAATTTGAGCTTGAGTCTAAGAAGGTGGTTGATAGCTTTTGTTCATCTAAGCGAAATATTGTTGAATATGGAGATATCATGAAACAATGTAAACTTTTTTCTCCGATTATTATGGAGTCTTTACTGTAGAGTTTGGGAAAAGACAAACAAATAAGATTATTCATAGCTTAATTAAGGTGACTATATTATAATTTATAGTCTTCATATCGTAGATGATATAACATATTATATTGAAAACATTTTGATTAATGTAACATTATAAATTCGTTCTCATTAAAGAAAAGTTATTTGGTTCTCTAAAAAAAGTAAGATCTGATCTGGTTGAACTTTTTTTACTCGTGTGGTTTTTAGTTGACTTGGTACAACTTATATTGAAAAGTTTTATATGAAATATTATAGCATTCCAAATTTTATAAAAGTTATCTGAGATCACTAATTCATATTATAGTCTTAACACCCACATGGAATTTTGTGGGACCACATATATATGGCATGAGGAAATAATGGCAGAGTTGAAATTAGACATTTCATTTGTTACGACAGACATGATGATTAAATGCATATATGAGAGATGGAGTAAAGAGAAATATTAATGGTGGTTTGTTTTACCTGAAACACAATGGAACTTTATTACAAGTAAGGCTCGGTAGATTCTAAAAGAAGAGATCGATTAACTCATTCCACCAACTTTCACTTGCCATAAGGAAGATCAGTATCACACTCTAAGACATTTTCTAACACATTTTGTTTTATTGATATAAATTTACATTAGTTCAATATAAATTTAATGAAATTCATATGAATTTGACTAATAAACGAGAGTCTTTCATGCCATATATGATATCTTAGTTGGTAGGTCAGCTGGTTTGGCTGTCAAGTAAGGGGTTTGTGCTGGACTTTTGTTTCTTTAGGCCCGGTTTTGTTTTTTTGACAGCTTATGTGTTTAAAAATTTCTCTTCTCTCAAGTGATTTTGCTCACTCCTACATGAAACTACCTAAAATAACCTTAACGTAACGTGACTTAAGTCAAGTCACATAGGTATAAAGCCAACGTGAGTTAACTCACGTTGTGATGCATTACAGTTTTAAGACAAACCCAACATCTCCACACTTCAAACACACACTTCTTTCCCTCTTCACCTCCAAAACACTCAAAAGTGCGATTTTTTGGTGAAAAATCTCGAGCTCAAATAATTGGAAATCGTCAGGAGTAAGTTACTACGCTCATCAAAGGTCTAGAATCAGGTAATGCATCACTTAACTATTTACATTTTGCTGGTTTTTGTGCATTGTACGTCATTTTGGGAGGATGAAATGGGTGTGAGTTAAGTCACGTTGAGTGCTCAATGTGAGTTAAGTCACGTTGGCTCAACGTGAGTTAACTCACGTTGTTCCCCAGGATTTATATTTTGGCGCCAATTTATTTTTCTTTCAATAACTTATTGCACAAAATATTTATAGATTTTTTTTCCTTGTTATATTTTATTTAATAGATATAGTGATGGTTGAAAATGTGGTGGATGATGGTGTTGAGCCAAAACTGGCCATGATTGATGTCAAACCTACCGTTGAAGGTTCGGTTAATGTCAAAATTCTCTTTCAAGCTCACCTTCAAGCAAAGCCTACCAGTGTTTCCAAGCTTCGCGATTATGAAGTAAACACCGCCTCATTTTTTTAACAAATGATAGATGGCGAGAGCGAGACGATTTGCTTGGTTGGGTTCGTCGACAAGAGGCAAGGGCGGGATTTACTATATCTATAGATAAATCTAGTATAAAAACAACCAATTTTGGCATTGCAATGTGAAAGGAGTGGTGTATACAAACCACCAAATAGGAAGAAGAAATTGAATCTTAAAAGCACGGGCTCAAGGAAATGTGATTGTATGTTTAGGTTGCGTGGTTACTTTGAGAAGAAGACAGATGATTGGTGGTTGGCCATGCTTAATGGAGTTCACAACCATGAGTTGGAGCCAAAGTTAGGCACTCACCTTGTTGCGGGTAGACTAAAAGAGGAGGATAAGAAAAGAGTTGTTGACATGACGAAGAGTTTGGCGTTGCCTAGAAATATTCTAATGGATTTGAAGGAGAAAACAAAGAAAGTGTGACGAATATCAAACAAGTGTAGAATGCACGGTCTAGATGGAGAAAGTCTATAAGACGTGACAAGACGGAGATGCAATACTTGATTGCGAAGTTAGAAGAGCATAAATACGTCTGTTTCACAAGAACAAAATATGAGGAAACCACTCTTGAAGACATATTCTTTGCTCATTCGGAGTCAATTAATATGCTTAACATTTTTCCGTCTGTTTTGGTCATGGATTCCGCTTACAAAATTAACTTAGACATAATGCCTTATTTGAGATTGTCGGTATCACCTCTACTAACATGACATATTTTGTTGGTTTTGTCTTTCTTGCCTCTGAAAAATAGGGCAACTTTACTTGATTTTTGAAGATGTTGGTCGGTCTTTTGTCCTCAAAACTCAACATGCCTAAGGTGGTTGTCATCGATAGGGACAATGGTCTGATGAATGTTATTGCCAATGTTCTCCCTGAAACTTCCACTTTACTTTGTTATTTTCATATTGGGAAGAATGTAAGAGCTAAGTGTACCACAGATTGCAGAGTAAAACTGAAGGCAAAGGATGTAGCAGTTGATGAGAAATAAGTGAAGGAAGTGAATGAGGCTAAGGCAAGTGATGTTGTTGACAAAATCATGAGAGCTTGGAAAGATTTGGTTGAATCTCCTATGGAGGATTCATATGCAAGTGCGGTAATGCGATTCAAAGATGTATGCAAAACATTTCCAAAGTTCTTTTGACTATGTTGAAAGCACAATATTGAACACAATTAAGGAAAAATTTGTGAGGGCTTGGACAGATAAAGTCTAGCATCTAGGTTGCAGAACCACCAATATTGTTGATACGACTCATGGAAAATTGAAAAAATATTTAAGGAGTAGTGTGGGAGATTTGGCATCATGTTGGGATGAAATAGACAAAATATTGGCTATCCAGTTGTCTAAGATACAAGCAAGTTTTGGGATGAGTCGTGCCGTCTTAGAACACAGATACAAAGGTATCATTTTGTACTTTGAGTTGGATGGTTATTTATCTAGAGCCGCATTGGGTTTTATCTTTGAGGAAGAAAAACGGTCCAAGACATTCGGCTTTGCTAAGAAAGAATATGGTTGTGTGCATAAGACATCGTACAAGTTGTCTTGTGCATGTTGTAACGGCCCATACTGCTTTTAGGATTGCCAACTGACCTCACAAACCAACATGGGTCTTTTCACCATGTTTTGTCCTCACTCGCGCGTTTTCTGTGAAACTTCCCAGAAGGCCACCCATCCTAAAATGGCTCATAGTCAAGCACGTTTAATTGTCGAGTTCTTATGGTTTGGGCTACCGAAAAGAAGATGCATCTTGTTGATATAGGTAATACAAAACAATTCTTATAAGCCTCCATTCAACCATGTAGTCTCATACCTGCACGACTTCAAGATTCCTCTCATTCCAATGTGATTCAGTTTTGCCTAGTAGCTACCAGGAGCCGGACCACTCCCCGCCCTCATCAGCCTCGAGCGTTACATGCCCACCAAACGAAGGCTTTACAAACCCACCAGCTTCCGCTTGGTTTGTCCCTAAACCACATCGTACTGGGAGAGGTATGCTCTGATATCTATAACGTCCTAGACTGCTTTCAGGATTGCCGACTGACCCCACAAACCAACACGAGTCTTTTCAGCATATTTTGTCTCCACTCGCACGCTTCCCGAGAAATTTCTCATAAGGTCACCCATCCCAAAATTGTTCATAACCAAGCACTCTTAACTGTGGAGTTCTTATCGTTTGGGCTACCGAAAAGAAGATATATCTTGTTGATATAGGTAGTACCAAACAATTCTTATAAGCCTTCATTCAACCATGAAGTCCTATACCTTCACGGCTTCATGATCTCTCTCATTTCGATGTGATTCGGTTTTGTCTAAAAGCTTTCAGGAGCCGGACCACTCCCCGCCCTTATCAGCCCCGAGCGTTACATACCCACCAAGCGGAGGTGTTACACACATACTCTTGTTATGAAGATAAAAGAAAAATTTCCTATAAGATTGGATGATATAGACCCCCATTGGAAAAGGTTAAATGTATGTGGAGAAGAGGTTGATGATGATTTTTCTGCGATGGAGGAGTGGAATGGCATTCGAGAAAGTCTCAAAAAAAGTCCCTTATAAAATGAAACTCCACATCAAAGAGGTGGTGCCTCAACTAGCATTTCTGGAAGACACAATGTTGTCTCCACCTCCAAGAAAAGGTGATAACCAAGGGAGAAAGTAAATAGGTGAGGTCTACACTGAAAGAGTCATCTACGGGTCGAATACCCTCTATGTGGGAGCGTGTTGATTCTCAATTTCTTGATAGCCAATTGTCACAAACTAAGACATCATTTCAAAAGAGGAAAAATGCACGTATTGGAAATTCATCGCGCTCACAAGCTTCAACACCTACTATACACTTGGATGCGGATTTACCATACATTACACAAATGCTAAAGATCATGAAACCTTACATTGAAAATATTGTGAATGTTAAAGGGGATGGTAATTGTGGATTCTAGGTCATAGCTAGACACATGGGTATCGACAAGGAAAATCACACATGGTTCGTAGTGAACTTATTCATGAGTTGAAAACTAATAACTGTGACTATTTGACATTCATCGCGCTCACAAGCTTCAACGTCTACTATACACCCAGATTCAGATTTACCAGACATTACACAAATGCTAAAGATCGTGAGGCCTTACACTGAAAATATTGTGAATGTTAAAGGGGATGGTAATTGTGTATTTTGGGTCATAACTAAGCACATGTGTATGGACGTGGAAAATCACACATGGTTCATAGTGAACTTATTCATGAGTTGTAAACTAATAAGCGTGACTATTTGTCGATATTTGGTTCGGAGGAGCATTTTGAATATATCATGAATGATTTACACCCTCCAACAAATAGTGGTGGAATTGCATACATAGATAAGTGGTTGACATTACCCGATATGCGTCACATTGTTGCAACATGTTACTGTTGAGGCAAAATCCCTAATTAATTTTAAAGATAATAAACCTTGATGATTAAGGAATTAATGGACTTTGATTAATATCTTGGTATTTAACTTGTGCTCTTAAGTGTTTTACTAAAATAGGAAAAAGGTTTAAATTATACCAAGATAAGAGAAATCAAATGACATTTGAATTCATGAACTAACTCTGAGTTCAGAGAGTTAGTTCAGAATGTTGTTCGGTGATCAGAATGTTCAAGCAGAGTTCAGAAGGTTGTTCTTATACAAGCCCAGAAACTCAAGAACATTATCGAGAACATGCAAGGCACACATGACATGAATAAATGTCCAGTAAAGTACATTTGCATGGATCAATCAAGCAATAAAGGCATTTACAAGATGAATTTCAAAAAGGAAGTTCAATGTTCATTAAAGACTATGAACATTGAAGTACTATGAATATTTCAAGGAGAATATTATCTCGAAAGTTACAATCATTGCTCTTCACTGTTGTTTCAATATTAGGATTTGATTACATCAAATGGAAGTCTTACAAATCATCCTAAGTGAAACAAAAGGAGCATTCTGATGATTAGAATGTTCAGATTTTGTCTCACTCAATCATAGTTAGACACGTGTGGGAGATGGTATTGTACATGGACCACACAATCTCTCAAAGCATGGGCATGAAGAGAGAAGAATCCTCTTTCCTCTCTCCTGCACAGATTCCAAGACAAATCTGGAAAGGCATTATCCAGCAACATTCTGATGTTAGTGCAAATTAAACTATTCATGGATAATGCCCAGAAATTCATATGAAACGCATATGATAAACCCATAAACTCATATATACATTCATACATGATGAACTCGGATAAAAGTCATGATAAACCCAGATGAAGATCATCAAGAACGCAACAACATTTTAATGGTCAGAATGTTCACCTAGATTTTCAAGTTAAAGCTATGGGGCCCAGGACACACGGCACAAGACCATTGGTCGCCCTCCAACGGCTACAAGATCCCAAAAACTATAAATAAAAGTGAAAGGCTCATCATTACTTGCACCATTGCAAAGCAACAAGAAAAACAACATAAAAGTGTTGTGAAGCTTAAGCAAAAAAATTGATCATCAAAAAATTCCAACGAGTATTTTTAAGTGTAAATCAATTCTCTCTTATGTTTTTAAAGATAAACTTCTCCCTCTATTCTTCTTCACTTGTCTAATTTCAATCATTCAAATTCCAAACAAATTGTAAAGAAAGTCTCATCTAGCTTTAGGGGCAAGTGAGCAAGTGGAATGTAAACAAATTGTAAACAAATTGAACAGAAGGTGTTAAAGTCTAAGTGGGTAACCTAGCAAGAAGGCGCAAGCCTGTTGAGGCTTAGAGAATACAGTTGTTGTAATTTTTCAGGTGAACAATATTGTAAGGTGTAGGATTTGAGAGGTTATCTCAAGCATCATAGTGGAAACTCTCACAAGATTGTGAGGAGTGGACTAGCCCACATTGGGTGAACCACTATAAATCTTTTCGTGTTCTTCTTCTCTTCCATATACTCTTTAATTTCAGTATACACTACGCACACAAACACATTTATTTATTTAACCACTTTTTGCATAAATACTTCAGAATGTTATGAAGTCATCTCACTAACTAAACTATTATAAGTAAACAACTTGAGAATCATTTTTAAGTTACAAGTTCATTTTGAAAGGGTCAGAATTCAAACCCCTCTTCCTTGTGACTATTTTATCTACTTAAGTTACAATAGAGTTGTTGTTCAATTGATAAGTTCTGCAAGAGGTCTATGTGAGAGTTTTTCCCAATATGAGGTGCTCCACCACTTAACCCACATGCGCAAATCATGTATCTTGGCCACTTTCTTCATGTTTATTTGAAAGACGGTTGTCTATTACCACCTGTTAGCCTGTAATGTCAACAGGTTCATTTAATGTGGTCAACATTTAGTTGACCTTTAACTTTGCAGGAATCGAAGGCTTTCTCAATTTAACTTGAGGATATCGACAAGATAGAAAGCCTGGCGTGCATGGTCAATAGTTTGACAGAGCAAGGCTGAAAGCATGATTGCGTCGAAGTCAAGCAATCAAGGAAGGAAAGATTCCATTTCAAGCTCAAAGGCGGTTTTCCTTAGTGGAAACGTGAGGACAAGCGGTTGTCCAATATGGAGGAAGTGTTGATCATGGGATTAGTCTTTTTCCAGTTATTTTCTTTATGTATAAATGAGAGTTTCCTAGTCGGAAAATGAGTCGCAAATCATTTATAGAAATTCTACAACACTCAAACTACCGGCACATATGAAAACGAGTTATACAGAATGTATGTATACTAATTTGTAGACCATTTTGCTTTTTCTTGCAATCACAAACCTGTCGAGAGATAGTGCCTTTTTTTACTCTAAAACCCGTCATGCCCTCTAAGTAACCTGAGTGCATTTTGTGGCCTTTATCAAACTGTTTTCGATCAAAACTTTTGCACAACATGTCCTGAGATTTCTAGTTCGGTCTCGCTTGTAATAATCAGAACTAACCCGTAGTTTGCCGAAAACACCAGTAAACAAATTGGCACGCCTCGTGAGACCCTGTTTGTGCAATTGATTTTTAAAAACTTTTTTATAAAAAAAAAAAATGTTTTTCAAAACTCTTTTCAAAACTCATCTCCTTGAGAGATTCGTTTGTAGGATTTTGTTACTATTTATGGGTAACGTTATTGCTAAAAACACCAAGTTGTTAGTGTATGCATTTGAGAAGTGATAAATCTATAGCTCGTGCCAGTACAACCTCCTCACAATCGTCTTCACAAGCACAATATTTACAAGCGACTACTCATTTGGGATATTTAAACGTGTCGACCGCCGTAGGGGCAACCATGGTTATGCCAGTTTCGACCAAAACAAGAGTAACCACTCCCTCAATCGTTTCGACGTCCTCTCCAATGACACGGCCAGAAATGGGAACATTTGTGCCCCCATTCACGGTTGGTGTTCCTTCGACTACCTAGTGTCCCAAGTTCTCCTTTAGTCAGGCCTAACCTTCCTAGGGACCAACCGTATGGTATGCCAACTTTGATGATGGCAAATGTACATAATAGTGCGTCCATATTTGCAGAGCAAGCAAATTCGTTCACAATTCACAACACACATAGTCCCTCAAGTTCTAGCATTTTTGGTCGAAATACTCTACCAGCCTTAACAACTGATTACAATGAGTTTGTTAAGGCAACAAATGGATAAGAGTAATCACGAAATGGTTAATTTGTTAATACAACAAATTGGTACCATGTTTAATCCTTTGATACGAGATACAAACCGGAGTTACCAAGCCTTAACCACACAAATGGGGAGGATAGCAGATTTATTTGCTCCTCCACAACCTGTTTACCAACCGATTCCACAAGTCCAAAACCAATAACCATTGCGGTTGATTGAACCAATGGTTCAGAGGCCACAACTTGTGCCTCAACCTTAACCTGTTGAACCGGAAGTTCAAGGTCAACCCGAAGTGGTCTTAGTGGATGGGAATCATGATGTCGATGAAGTTGTTAGGAATGTCCAACAACAAAACATAGGAGCACATAACAATATAACCAATTTGGTCGAGAATATAATGGCTCAAAATGGTTTAAACATTGGCTTGCATAGGCCAAACTCTGTTTCTCCCTTGTCGGATTTGGTATTACAATATGAACTTCCTAGGGGTTAAAAAATTCCTAAGTTCACTAAGTTTGCAGAAGATACTAGTGAGTCCATTGTCAAACATATCACACGATATTTGACATAGGGAGGAGATTTAGCAAGTGATGAGAATTTGAGGTTAAAATACTTCCCAAATTCTCTAACAAAGAATGCCTTCATGTGGTTTACTACTCTTACACCACATGCGATCCAACATTAAACTCAATTAGAGAGGATATTCCATGAACAATTCTACCTGGGCCAATCTAAGATAAGTCTAAAGTAATTGGTGAGTGTCAATAGAAAACCCATTGAATTCATTGATGATTACCTCAATAGATTCAGGTTGTTAAAGGCAAGATGTTTAACTAAAGTGCCTGAGCATGAGTTGGTCGAAATGGCCACTAGTGGCCTAGATTATTCCATCAGGAAGAACCTAGACACTCAACACTTGAGAGATATGGCCCAATTGGCCAATAGAGTTCGACATGTCGGAAGACTAAGGGCTAAGAAAGCTAGAACTCATAAATATCACAAAAGAGAAAAGGTTGCTTATGTTGAATCAAACGAAAGCGACAAAGAATTCGACATATCTTTTGGCGATGTCAAAAGGAGAGAGGTTGACATTGCTGAACTGAGACCAGGGCCCCCTTATACGTGTAAATCGTTAAGGCCCTCAGATGGGAAGAATCATGTCGAACCGAGCAATGAAAGATATGTTCCCAAGACATATACGTTCGACGTAACCAAATGCGACGAGATTTATGATCTCTTAGATGTTGATGGTCAAGTGGTAGCACCTACGGATTTGAAAAGAGGTTTTTGTAAATACTATAATTATTTAGGACATAACACCTCACGATGTTCCCTTTTCAGGGATTTGGTTCAGAAAGGTCTCAATAAAGGCAGGCTAAGTTTGGAGACAAGCTAAAGCCTCAAATGCAAGTAGACTTTGATTCTTTGAAAGATGTGAGTATGATGTACACTTACATCACCGGCTGCAATATGATTGAAGCAATTGTTGATGCTGTCGAAAATCTGTCTGTCAAAGCAGAAGTTGAAGCAAAAGATGATGTTGCAGAGTGTCAAATGGTGGACATCACCAAAGATTCAAGGGACGTCGAAGAGACTATCTTAAAGCTTCAATTCGACGAGAAGTTGAAGGCAGCCTATCCTACAACTGAAGAAGAATTGATTGACTTCCTCAATTGATGCAGGCTGAAGAATTCTGAGGTAATGCTTTGTCACAGATGTCGTGCTGTATTTGACAAACAGGGAACTAAAGGTCTTGAAGGTTCCATCCCAAAACCTAAGAAAATAGGGAAATGGTCTGGTGTTCATAGACCTCAATTTTCCTTTACTAAGAGTTATATTCCTTTCATCAATAATTCTTTGACCACCAATTATGTCAATAAGAGTGGTCAAGGAAAAGCTTTTGTTCCTTGTGCACCTGGTCAAAAATGGGTTCAGTCGACCCATAAAAATGTACAACATGGGAAAAACAATGTGGTGAAAGGAAGCACCAGTACTGTTGATAACAAAAATGGTACTGCTTTTGAGTCAAAGAAGTATGCTTAGAGAAATAATTACAAAGGGAAGAACCCCGGATCTGAATTCCCTAACCCTAGGGAATGATGAGGATGATCATCACATCTGAGCAAAATGCTTAGAGAAAAATCACGGTTGTTTAGCTGAAGCATGAGATTAAGAAGGCCTTAGTGGCTGGAAGTTAGCAAAGGATGGTTAAGAGACCAAATGGTAAAATTTGATTGAGGAAATGATGGTCAATTGGCCATAAATTTGATTGTATCTTTGCTAAGAAATTTATATAGTTCCTGTTTGAAAACCAAATGGTAAAATTTGGCATTAGTTGCCTTGAAATTCAAAGTTTTTGGTAGAAACCAAAAGAAGTGGTTGAAGTCAAAATATAGAAGTAATTCCTATTTAGTACCCTTTTGACAGAATTGTCAATGACAAAATTGTGGGGGTAAGGAGTTATGTTTACTTAGGTTTTCGATACAAATTTTGGTTTATTTGCAAGTAGTCTTTTGTTGCAAATAATTTTTATCCTAAAAATTGAAAATCTTTGCCATTTACAATTTGTCAAGAGAATGAATTTCTTTTGATAGTATGTCAAAATAAAAGGAACGAACTAGAAAATATAGGCCTATTGTGTGAAAATAAAAATAGCACAAACATATAAATTCGACAAGAAATAAATATTCGGCTTTGAATTAGCAAAACAATGCAAAACATTGTCGAAGCATTACAAAATTGGACATTGTTATGTTACAACACAACACATAACAATACCAAACAAAAGGAAGCAAAATTTGGCATCATAGTCTAAACCGAAACTAATGCCAAGCTACAAATGCTTAGAAAACCCTAGACACCCACAACCATAAAAAGTCAAGATCCAGAAAACGGAAATGTCGTAAGAACCAAGCGAGTTCGAGGTCGAGGCGGCATGAAAGATAGAAGTTCGTTGTGGGGTAGTCCTCATCTGAACCAGGAAGGGGCAAAATGACATTGCAAATCCTTCTAATTCCGTTGCAAAGCTTGTAGGGAGGGCAAGAACATTGGTAAATCAAACCTAGGAGCATTGGCCGGAAACAAAGGGAATTCCAAGCAAAGCGTGGACCCGCCGTATTCAAGATAGCATTACGGTAGTTCACAAGTTGACGGCGTTTGAAGAGGTCCTAAAGTAAAGGAAGGATTTGATCGTCGGGGAGACTATATTTGGCAAGGATCTCCAACATGAGGTTGAAGTAGGTAGCCCCATCAGAACCGTGTTTCAACGCCTTCGCCAAAACCTGTCTGATTCTTTCCAAATCGGGACGAATTTGATGAAGCATGAAAGTAGCTATCGCCACACTGTAAAATGGATTTCCACTACTAGATTGCATGCGCATGAATCGGCGTTTAGATGGGGACGAAGTGGGATCGACGATGTACCATAAGCAATCCTGATTCAATTCCCTGAACGCCGCCTTTTTGTTAGCAAGCTGAAAGTGGAGCTTGGATGTGGCACCAAAGATCAGAAGGTCTTGAGTTCCAAAAGCAGCAACCTTTTTGGTGATAACCTTGCGGAGATCGTTTGGAAGTGTTTCCATCTTTAAAGGATGAGAAAGATAAAACTTTATGAGACGCTAATGCAGAGTTCATAAAGCAGAAGTGGAGGGACACTTTGGGAGGCAGGACCCAAAAGTTTTATAGCGGGAAGCTAACCATAGAGAAGTTTCTCCAAACAAGAGGGAGTTAAGGGAGATTTCCTTTAAAGGGGTTAAAGCCCATGTCTCCTTTAAAAACGGCACCTCACTAACACCACAAAGAGGGTTTTTGGATAACGGTTCATGAAGTCATTGACACACGTTTAAAAAAAGGGGACCCACTAAGACACGAAGTAGCATTGGTTGTCCAGTATGGAATAATCCTCTAGAAGGTGTGGAATGTTTTAAAAAATGCCAAGTTTTCTCCTTCTGAAGACAGGAAGAAGAAGAAGAAGAAGAAGAAGAAGAAGAAGAAGAAGAAGAAGAAGAAGAAGAAGAAGAA
>Ga0228710_1009949_pt1 | contig 12948 bp, 10 predicted proteins | sample MedpolnodulmetaG_FD_177995 | JGI IMG/M metagenome (GOLD analysis project Ga0228710, IMG submission 177995) | Root nodule microbial communities from Medicago polymorpha collected in Santa Monica, California, United States - pink nodules | ecosystem: Host-associated > Plants > Roots > Nodule...
TTCTTGCTTTCCTTGTTGTTTAAGCTTTCTTGTGAACTCAAAACATCATGAAAATGACACTAAAAATAACGTAATGTCTACTGTCATCCCCCCCCCCCCCCTTGTGTTTTTCTCACCTTCATATTGGAGTTGTCCTTGAGCATTCAAAGTCTCTTGGTAGTGACCTTGACCAAAGAAGTCTCTTGCAAGTGTGCTTGAGCATTGAGATGACTCTTGGAAGTGTCCTTGAGCAATTGTAATCAGAATGATCATAGTGAAATCCCTTGGAAGTGCAAGGGGACTGGACTACTCATGTGTTGTGGGAGAAACCAGTATAAAATTCTCTCTCTCTCTCTCTCTCTCTCTCTCTCTCTCTCTCTCTCTCTTATCTTTGTCTTCTCTATTTCTGCTTCACTCAGACTCTGTATCAGAATCTGCAACAATCAGATTCTGAACAGTCGTAACACTTAGAAGAAGAAAATCAGAAGAAAAAAAAAACCAACACAATTCAACCCCCTTTCTTATGTTTTTCTCAGTTTCAAAGCGCAACTCCTCTGCCACGTCAGGAACGACTCATAATCACTATTTTATGTGCTTTTATCTCTCTCTCAAATACTGACTTAAACGTCGAAGCGTGTGTGGTTTCGCAGGTGCCAGAGTTCTCCCCCCACCGAATTGTTCTGCCGCAACACAAGAACCGCCATCGTGACATCTGTAAGCTTTGTTCCTAATTTGATCAAATGGATTTGCATGTTAGTGTTGACTTTGAACATTTCGGTTTGTTAATTTGACTTCTAAAAAATAAATTACTCCCTCTGTTCCAAATTATACGTTGTTTTGAGAAAAATATTTGTCGCAAATTATAAGTTTATTTACAATATCAATGAAGTATTAATGTTACTTTTTCTATTATAACCTTAAATATTTATTAATCTCTCGTCTTTCCATTCTTTAGTTTCTCTTTCAGATACAATTTAGTAAGGACACTCTTGTAAAATAACTCATACTATCTCTTTCATATACAAAATTAATTACATTTCTTAATATATGTGAGATGATTAAAAACGACTTATAATTTGGGACGAATGAAATATCATTTAATATAAAAATCATGCACATTATACAAATTCATTATTTATAAATTTATATATAAAAAGTAAAAATAAAAATTGGGCACAATAATACTATCTTTAAATTAATATGATTTTTAACATTTTGTAATATTCCAACATATTGTTAGTCAACCACTTTGTACTATTAAATAAAAACAATTATAATGTTTTTACCATTAATGTCATCTTTATCATTAATTTTTTTTATTTCTCAATACAACTAAGAGGAGTGCTATGAATACTTTCTGTGAGTCAATTGCTAGTCAAAAACATGAAAATGGAAACCCACAAGCGTACATGATAAGTGCAATTTCATGGAAATGGAATGTCGTGCATACAACCGTGCTATTGATTGATCTATCAAAATTATGTAAAGTGGTAGAATAATTCAATGTAGCATTTATTTTTCAAAATATTCATGATAGATGAGGACATTAGCTTTCCGCGTACACATTGCACCTCTATGATTGCAAATCAAAAAACATCCATGGCTTGCTCTAAAATTTTCCTTTTCTCTATGTTTGTTAGTTTCCTTTGTTTTGACACTATCAAGGCACAAGACTCTCTTGGTTATCGTGATAGATTTTGTTCCACCAAGGACAATACCACAACCAACAGCACTTTCCAAACCAATCTCAATACCCTCCTCTCTACCTTGTCATCAAAAGCCATAGGCAACACTGAATTCTACAATACCACAGTCACCGGTGTAAATCGAACTGATTCTGTCTATGGATTGTTCATGTGCAGGGGTGACGTCTCCTCTCAAATCTGTGATGAATGCATAGTTAATGCAACTCAAAAATTGTCCTTAGATTGCCCTTTATCCAAACAAGCTGTGATTTATTACGATGAGTGTATTGTTCGTTACTCCGACGACTATTTCTTTTCCACCGTCGATACAAGTCCTGGATTTTTCATGTGGAACACAGGGAACATCTCAAACGCAGAAAGATTCAAGCATTTATTGTTTTCCACCATGAATAAAACTTCAGAAGAAGCAGCAGGTCCACATGCGGGTGACAACAACAAGAAGTTTGCCACAAGAAACACGGATTTCTGAATCTCAGACGCTTTACTGTCTAGCTCAGTGCACGCCAGACTTGCGGGTCAATGATTGCAGAAACTGTCTTGGTCTTGCTATTAGTGAACTTTCATATGCGTATAATGGAAAGCAGGGGGTAGAAATTTATATCCTAGTTGTAATATTAGGTTTGAACTATATCCTTTTTACAGGTCTAATAATGCTTCTTCACCAAATGAGCTTGTTCCTCAAACAAGTGGTTCCAAACAAGATTCTAGATTTTCACAAGATCCAGTTTATCTTTCCTGTAATTGCTCAAGAAACCACAGTACAATCACTAACAAAAACTTCAAATTACTTCTCGCTTATTTGTCTTCCAACGCCACAAATGGCAAAAAATTCCATACAGTTAAAGTGGAAGAAATGGTGTACGGCCTCTTCTTGTGTCGAGGTGACCTTCCCATTCACCTCTGTGGTCAATGTGTGAAAAATGCAACGGATCAAATATTCGCGAAATGTCTTTCACTCCCAAAGGGTATAATTTGGTATAGCCACTGCTTGCTTCGCTATTCAGATCAAAATTTCTTCTCAAACATTGAAACAAGTCCTATGTATAACGATATAAATATCACCAAATATTCCATCACAGACCAAAACTCGTTCACTAGTACATTATCGAATCAGTTATATAAACTTGCAACTGATACAGGAGAAAGTAATGAGAGATACATGACTAGTTTACTAAAATTGAATGATGTACAAACCTTGTATAGTCTTGGACAATGTACGCGGGATTTGTCTAGTCACGATTGCACTTCTTGTCTAAATGATGTGATCGTTACAGCAATTCCATGGTCAAATTTGGGTAGTGTTGGGGGAAGAATTATATATCCTAGCTGCAATCTGAGGTTTGAATTGTTCCAATTTTACATGGACAGCGACGAAGCTCAGCCGCCTGGGAGTCCTCCATTACCGGGAAATGCAGGTGAAGTCTTTGCTCAAGTAGGATTCGATTCAAGACATTAAAATTATGAGATTTATAAATGTTTATTATTTTGTGCAGAGAAATGGAGAATTATCTTCATTGTTGTCCCTATCATTGTTTCGGTGATGCTCTTTTCTATTAGCTACTATTTGCTTAAGATAAGGGGAAGAAAGAGTCGTAGGACTATTCTTCGAGAAAATTGTAAGTATTGAATTATTTATGTATAAAGAAAGGGTCTTTCGATCTTGCAATTTCTTATAAGATTTAAGAAGTTTAATAGCTCAAGTTAAAAACTAAATCGAATATATTTTATATAGTTGGTGAAGATAGTGCCACTTTAGAGCCACTGCAATTCGATTGGGTTGTAATTGAAGCAGCAACCAACAACTTTTCTAAGGACAATTAGATTGGCAAAGGAGGGTTTGGTGAGGTTTACAAGGTGAGAAAATGCAAAAGAAAAAAAACTCTTCTTAGCTATTATGGATGATTGAAAAGTGTACTTTTTGAAAATGCATTTCAAAAATAGGAAACATTTATGAAAAATTTCAGACCATTGTTTTGGTACTTTTGAAAAACTTTATTATGATTTTAGGGTATCCTTTTTGACGGACGAGAAGTGGCCATAAAAAGGCTTTCAAGAAGTTCTAAGCAAGGTGTAGAAGTGTTCAAGAATGAAGTTTTATTGATAGCCAAGCTTCAACATAGAAACCTAGTGGCTTTTATTGGTTTTTGCCTTGAAGAACATGAGAAAATACTTATTTATGAATTTGTGCCCAACAAGAGTCTTGATTACTTTCTATTTGGTTCGACACTTTTCACTTTAAACTCTTTCATTTGTCAATACTTAGATTGATGCATTACATATATAACTTTTTTCTATATACAGACGTAATTTTATTTCGTTAACTATTTTGTAGATTCTCAACAACAAAAGTTATTAACGTGGGGTGAACGCTTCAACATCATAGGAGGAATTGTTCGAGGGATTCTTTATTTGCATGATCATTCTCGACTCAAAGTTATACATCGGGATCTCAAACCTAGCAATATTCTATTAGACGAAAATATGATTCCTAAAATTTCAGATTTTGGTTTGGCTCGAATTGTTGAAATAAGTCAAGATGAGGGAAGTACAAATAGAATTGTTGGAACATAGTAAGTTTTGAATGTTGGCCCTCTGTTATCCTTTCCTACTTTTGTTTTTTGGTACAAATGTTTTCCCACTTCTTAATTAAATTACATTTAATTTATTCTGTAGTGGTTATATGTCTCCGGAATATGCAATGTTTGGACAATTTTCTGAAAAATCCGACGTTTATAGTTTTGGAGTTATGCTTTTAGAGATTATTGCTGGAAAGAAGAATAAAAGTTCATTTACTCCACACCATGTTGTTGATGGCCTCTTGAATCATGTGAGTGTAATGATCTAACAATAGTGCCATTTCATGTTCCTTTTGAGTCGGAACTTGGAACAATCTTTGGTCAGACTTTATAATTTCACACCTTATTTCAGGTATGGAGACGGTGGATGGAGGAAACACCTTTAAGTATACTGGACCCAAAAATTAAAGAAGATTATTCTACAAATGAAGTCATTAAGTGCATTCAGATTGGTCTATTATGTGTTCAAAATGATCCAGCTGCTAGACCTTCGATCGTGACAGTTGCTTCTTATCTTAGCAGTTATGCAATCGAATTACCAACTCCGCAAGAACCTGCGTTTTTCTTGCATGGTAAAACTTATTCCGACGTTCTTGCACAAGAATCAAGTTCTACTCAATCTGCCAATAGTTTTGTACTATTCTCGTACAATCAAATGTCTGCAAGTACTTTCATTCCTCGATAGTTTGTTAAATTTTATATTAGTTGTATAATTGTTACCAACAAACTATGTTTTCTGGTATTTTATTAATATAACTTTGAATATATGTAATTTGCATCATGTACGGGTTTGGTTGGGATTTGTTTTCTGATGGACGGTGTAATTTACCTTAGATGATGTATAAGTAAATGCTCTACAGGCATTGTGACCAATAACCTCGTTTACCCTTTGATGATGAAATGTTTGTTAGAGATGGATTCACTAGGAATACAATGGTTGCTGGGTGTTTGAGAAATTAGGTATTGGGAATGGGATTGAATTTGTTTGAAAAGATGAATAGAAGTGCAAATGATTCATTGGAAACTTTCAATGAAATGCAGTTTTTTAGTGTTCATTTTTTTTAAATCTGATAAGACTACGATAGCTACACACAGAATGTGATGTGGTAATTGGAACAATGCTTGTGAATATATGCATGAAAATGTGTTAATGTGTAGATCTTCAATGACATACTGGAAAAGGACGTCTCAGCATGGAAGACAATGATTTCGCATACGTGTGTTCTTCCTTTGAGTGGAAATTTGATTTTTCTAATTGTTTGATTCGATTCAAAGTATTTTGAATCGTATCAAGCTTTCTTTCTGCCTCTTTAGGGTGTGTTTCATGCATTTTGATATGATTCATGGTTTCTTGAATCGTATCACTGTTGAATCGAATCACATTCTTCTGAATCGTACATTACTTTGTTTTGGGCGTGTTTATTAACGTGTTGATACGATTCACGAACCCTTGAAATGTATCAATCTTCATCTAGGAATGGTTGATTCAAATCACACATAGTCTGATTCGTATCAATCTTCATAGCTCCAGATTAACCCTTTCCACATGTTTGATACGATTCAAAACTTCCATGATTTGATTCAACACGTCGTGTTTAGATAAAATTTTGCACTTGCCATTCATTTCTATATATAGTCATATCCTCAAAACTCCTAAACTACTGAATCATTTGCTTCTATTCTCTCTAGAGTGTCTGAATCTCTCTCTCCACTTGTTCTTTAGAATAAACAGTTTTTCAAAGAATCATTGTGGTCTTTGGGTCATGATTGCTATAATGTCATAGGATCTCGGTTGGGAATCAAGGTTCCAAAGTGAATTGAGTAATTTCATTCTACCTCCAAAGGGATTGTATGTTGATTTCTCATATAAGCCCCGAGCATGGGTATGTGTGTCCTGAGCATGCTAAAAACGGGCCAGAACTGAATTTTGCTACTTTTAAGTGGAAAAAGCTCGGTTGTTAAGCCTAACTTCAGCTGAAAACTCTCCTTATAAATACTACTCCTCTCATTCATAATTTCTCATTATGAATGAATTGGTTCAAGAGGAAGGCAAGTACTAAAAGATTCAAAGGGATGAGTTTCTCTCCTCACTCCGAGTCTCTAGGGTATGTTTTATTTCTTTTGTTATTTTTCTTTAGTTACCATGAGTACGTAACTAAATCTTTTTAGGCTAGGGTTCTATGATGAACCTTTATTATGTTTGTTGGATATTTTATTTAATTTAAATTCTTTATTAAGTTATTTCTCGAATGTTATTTAGTTTTACTGTCGTGAGTAAGATTTGTCTCCTCTGAAGCATAACCCCGATCTATAGGCACTTAGGGAGGTGACATACCTAATATTAGTGTATACATGTCTTAATCAGGAAGTAACTAATTAGTAACTAGGGAAACAAAACCCCCTTAGATAAAGGTACTTATGGAGGTGACATACATAATATTGGTGCAAGCCAGCTCAAATCAGGAACTAACTTGTTAGTAATTAGGGAAACATGTGACTTCACAACCTAAATCATCCTAGTAACTTCATTCTCCTCGAACCTTGGTAAGGTAGACGCTAATAGGGTTGCCCGTTTGTAGAACTAACGAGAGGGATAGTGTGATATCTCATTATAAGATTCAATAGGCGAGGGAACCTTTAGAATACTTTGAAATTAGGAACCCTAATATTCATCATTGTTTCAAATACCTATAAGAAAGTAAGAATCTACAAGTAAACCCCTGTGCGTAAGTGTATCTCTATATATGATTGACAACCCTAAACACTGAAACCCGTAGGAACTTCGGTGTAATGGTTGCAACGGACAGCTGGAAGGGAATGAACTCATATCTCTAAGAGTGTAAGACCCCACGTGTACTAATGACAGGTTATCTTACATTGTTCTTATCATGTTTTTCAGTTATTTTCAGTAGGACTTAGCAGAAAAAAGGAGGAGTATTAGAACGATTTCCTATGATTACGAGAGTTTTGTAAAGTTTTCTATATTTGAGTCTATAATTCTAGTTTTCCCAAAACATAGCAATTTTAAGGGGTTTTGAAGTAATTCAAGAAGAAATCATGCAAATCGACAAATCAAGAACATCTGAAGAATTGTGACGACTTAGAAAAACCAAGAATGAAGATTCAAGAGGCCTCAAAAGACTTACAAATGGGAGGAATTTTGTTCCCAAAGTTCCGAGGCAAGTTATTTGAAGACAAAGACCTAAAAATGATGAAAAATTAGAGATTGGGCCCAGGAAATAGACTCCATGCGCCAAGGGCAAGGATTTAACAATCATGCGCCTAGAGCATTTGCCATGCGCCTAGAGCATGCAATGTGATACACTCACATGCGCCTAGGGCATTTGGCATGTGTCATGTTCATGCAAAAATGTGGGGCACAACAGTCTTTTCCTGCTTTCGTGTTGGGTAAAGTCCGCACTTTTAACCCAAACCTAGGTTGAAACTCTCACTCTAAATACCATCCTTCCTCATTCAGAATTTCTCGTTCAGAACTGTGGCGGTTCAAGAGGAACCTGTGTAATTTTCTAGGGTATATTTTTATTTTTAGTAATTTGTTTTTAGTTACCACGTGTAACTAAATCATTTTAGGTTAGAGTTCTAAGATGAACCTGTGTTTATTTTTGTTGGATATTTATTTAATATAGAGTAAAATACATTCCCCTCCCTTAAAAGATTGTAATATTACGCTCCCTCCCCTATAGTTTTAAAACTCACATTTTCCTCCCTTGAGGGATAATAATATAATATATTTAATCCATTTAAATTTTTTCAGTTAAGTTTAAATCAAATTTCATTAGAAATTTTATTTATTACTTTAATACCCTTTTGCCTAATGCCATCAACATCACCGCACATGCTTATCTAAAAAAACCATCATCAGTCATCACAACCCACACAATTGCTAACTGTGCTATTTATTCTCTTCAAATTACTTGGACATATGCGTTGAAATTGGGAAGCACATGCCTTTCTTCACTGAAATTGGGAAACACATTCCTCATCTATTGGTAGCCATCATTATTGCAATCAAGTATATTTTAAGGGGGAAAAATGGAGAGAAAGATGCACACAAATAGACATAGGGTGGTTAGTTTAGAGAGAAATTGAAGGCAAAATTGAAATTTCTAATCTCAATGATGGCAACTATGGTGATGTAAACGAATGAAAGATGAAGACATTTTGTAAGGAAAATGGTATTATAGTAATGAAATTGGTGTCTAATGGAGATTAACTACAAAATTTAATTGAAAATTTTAAAATGGACTAAGCATATCATATTATCATCTAAGAAGGGAGGGAAGTGTGTGTTTTAAAACAAGAGGGGAGGGGAGTGTAATATTATAATCACTCAAGGGAGGGGAGTGTATTTTACTCTTTGATATAATATGTCGTTTATTTTATTTATTCTTTTGTTCGCTATTATGTTCCTGATGAATTATTTATTTCAAAAGAGCGTAACCCTAGATTAGGTACTTAGGTTGTGACAGGACCTAACATTGCTACTACTATCTTTTTGCTTATATCTTGATATTTATAGCATCATACTAGTAACTATCTGTCTAGGAAGTAAGTGATTATTAAGTAGCGAAAGATACTGAAAGAGAGTTGGCCCTAGTTGTAGGATCTTAGGAGGTGACATTACTAAGACAGAGTGGTGCTCTACCGAACCTAGGATGTAACTAGTTAGTAATTACCGAACCTTGACCTTCATTGCCTTGGGAAACACTGGAATGCCAATTTAAGTTTATGTTTCAATTACTTTTGAATTAACAAGACCCTGCATGTAAGGATCATCGTGCGATCAATAGGTGTTGTTAGACATTGGATGGATTAACCTAGATCAATCGAGATAGTATAAACCCCGCACGTAAGGATAATCATGCGATCAGCAGGTGCAGCTTGACAACTGACTAGGTTAGAACGTCCCAACGGCCTTATCACTTGTATAGTCTACCTAAGATAAATAAATGTGACATATATGTTATATAATATCCAACAATATAAACAGGGGGGATTCGAAGAATCCTAACCGCTGCTTACTTTTCTGCAACTAGGTAAACTTGTTTTGTTGCAAACAGATAAAAATTGTAAGACTTCTAACCCTTAACTTTTATATCGTCAAACTTAGAAAAATAAGTAATGCGAATTGTTTGGACAAAGCGACAATCCCTATGGATATGATACTCTACTTATCACTTTATTAGTTGGTAAACGATTTGGTACACTTACCAAATCTACCCATCATGTACCTACTTGTGTGATCAGCAGGTGCGACTCGTCAGCTGATAGGCAATAAAACCCTATGAACTCATCGCTTAAATAGGAAACGTTAAAAGTTGAATAAAACTTGATTGTTACGTAATTCTAACAAATAAATAGAAGGGATTTGAAGAATCCTAACCGCAGCTAACATTCTGCAATCAAAACAGGTAAACTTTGCTCTGTTGCAAACAGATTAAATTACAAAACTCTAAATCCTTATTTAATTGTTCTCATATAAGTAACACAAATTGTTTGGTTGCAAAAACAATCCATATGAATTCGATATTCTACTAACACTTTATTACTTGGTAAACAATTTGGAACACTTGCCTAAATCTTACCATCAATATGAATTTATGATAATTGTTGCTATTTAATTTGAATGTGGTCAACACTTTAATTGCAAACCTATTCTTGATTCATTGAATAAAGTTTCCTTTGTAACTCAAAATTTATCATAATTGAATTCAATCAAGTTTCAATTCATTAAGTTCATATACCTTGTGTTCATTAATCATAGCTTGATTTATTGATTTTAGGTTTGGTTTGAGAATTGTCTTGTTTTGCAAATTGTGTTGAGAATTATTGATAGTTGATTATGTTAAGATTTAGCAATTGAATCTCTCAATTCAATAGTAAATCTTATTGTATTATTTATTGCTTTAATTTTTGTTATCGATATCGTGCACGAATCCAATTGGTCAAACTCTTTTTCAAACACGCTTTCACTAAACTCTCAATAATTTATTATGACACATTCAAGAAGTAATAAATTGAAGATCGTGTGACATATTCCGCTTTCAAGAAGACGATTAAGGTTTTCTTAACTTCGATGGACACTTTGGCTGACTTGAAGACACAACTGAACAAATACTTTGTGTTTCGTGGTGAAGAACATAGTACATCTCATGTACTACAAGAACCGCATTATGACCTTGGTGAGGACAAAGAGGAGGACATGTGGAAAACGGTATATTATCCTTAGCTTATTGAGAACGATAGTGAACTAGGATTTATGATTAGGAGGTTTGTTGAAAATAATGTGTTATATCGATATGTTCGTTCCAACTGCAGGTGCGTAGAATGTTCATGAGAGATTTGATGTCATTTAGTGTAATGTGTTGCATAATGCTTCACTTCTGTCGAATTTCAAACTTTTGTTTAACGTCAACGTATTGTCGTATTTGTCTAATGTTAATGAATCATTGATAAATTATGTAATGTTGTTGTTTATGATTGCTGGATGTTGTTGTATTGGATTAGTTTCATCTGGAATTGCTGTTTGAAATTACAGATAAAAACAGGCTGAAAATGGCTGGGAAAAGGATTGCAGACTGCATTGTTTGCATTTACTGGTATGAATGGTAGTTAACTACCGCTGGGACGACGGTTGTTTACTCTTTAAGGGTATTTCAGTATTTTCCATATGTTTTTAGGAAAGATCTGATAACAGAAACACAATTTTCTTTTACCATTTACCTCTATTCTAGTAATTCTACAAGTACTACTAACCTCATAAAATAACCTTCATCTGTAATTTACTGAAATACCCTTCACTCCCCAAATTACCAAAATACCCTTAATTTCTCTATATCTAATAAAATCCAATTAACCCAACAATTAAAACATATAAAATAATTAAATAAATAATATCATAAAACTTGGGTCGTTACACTAATCTATATTCCAAAAGACACTAGTGTTTATGCATCACTTTATAACTCCCATAAAGATACAGAAATTTTGGGGTATTGTTGTATTTTTATTAGTACTTTATTTTGAAGTTAATTAAAATATTATTTTATATACCATTGATTCACGTTTTGGTTTAGTTGTCCGATCAAATTACAGATCGTATATTACGTAGTCAATCCTAAAATATTGGAGTTACGATTTGGCTATTGATGCCAGGAAAATAGTTTCCTATTTCCCATGCATATTAAGTGTAAGTATATATAGTTTCCTATTTCCCATGCATATGTAGTGGATAAGTTCTTAGTATTTTTAAATATTAAGTTTAATTATTTAAGAACCAAGAGACAAATAACAAAGGCAAACTTTTAAGATACTAAAATAGTAAAATGAAGAAGTAAATAAAGCATGTAAAAAAAGGAATTAAAGATTCAAGTGAAAAAGTGTGTTTAAAGAATTAACTTCGTAAATATAGAGGATTGAAAAATTTAGAGAACTACAACTCTGAGATGGAAGTCATAGCTTCCTATAACTTCCCGATGAAAGACGTAAGAGCTATAGCTTCGCATAACTTCCTGGCAACTTGGTGACCTTAGGGAGTGTTATCTCAACCATCGTATTAAGAAGATGCATCTTGTTGAGATAAGTAGTACCAAACAATTCATATAAGCCTTCCTTCAACCTTGCAGTCTCATACCTACACGACCTTAGGAGCCCTATCATAACATTGTAGATTCGATTCGCCTAAAAGCTGTCACGAGCCACTCATTGTCATGCCTTGTGCACCAGTGACCACTTCCCGCCCTCGTCAGTCTCTGGCTTTACATGCCCACCATCTTCCATTTGGTTCATTCTCGAACCACGTCATAACAAGAGAGGTCTGTTCTGATACCACTTTTAACATGCTATACAACTTTAAGTATTGCAAACTGGTCCCACAAACCAACACGAGTCTTTTCAACGTCACTACAAGAAATCCTGCATTTTGCCAGGGAATTATGCCAGGAGCATGAGCCCCTGGGAAATTTGCCAGGAGCAATGCCAGGGAGACTCCTGGGAAGCAAACCGTATAAAGACCATAAGCCAAGGTCAACCCCTCGCAAAAACTCCTGGCAAATTGAAGGCGGGAAAATCAAATTTTGAATTGTCTGCCAAAGCTGGTGCAGATTAGACACCACCAGCCTGCTTCACTGCGCCAAAGCCTGTTCTCTGCCATTGTTGACCGTTGGACAATTTGCCAAGGGTGGCCCCACATATAACCCCTCGCAAATTACATGATAAAGCTACACCATTTCTGCATAGTTTGCTGGCATAGTTTGCAAAAGCTAAATGGTATAGTTTGTCCTATATAATGAAATCACCCGTGTTTGAGAAACCATTTCTCAGACACTTCGAAAATTTTCCTCTTCTCATTTCTTCTTTCTCTCTAATACATTCATCTTCTATTTTCTAATTTTGAGGTAAGAAATTGTTTTGTTATAATTGTACTATTTTTACAACAAATATTATACTCACTTATCTACTTATTTTTCTTCTTGTTTGCTGCATCAGTGTTGTATCTCATTTGCCAAAGTAATTTCCATCGCCTCCTGTGAAGCTTGCTCTGGAATCTGTCTGTTGTTCCTCTTTGACACGTTAGTATAAGTGTGTTGTGTTGATTATGTAAAAAATAAAAGGATTTTATTGTGTTATTTTTTTTTTTGGCCGAAAAAATAAATAAATGTGGTGTT
>Ga0228710_1009950_pt1 | contig 12948 bp, 3 predicted proteins | sample MedpolnodulmetaG_FD_177995 | JGI IMG/M metagenome (GOLD analysis project Ga0228710, IMG submission 177995) | Root nodule microbial communities from Medicago polymorpha collected in Santa Monica, California, United States - pink nodules | ecosystem: Host-associated > Plants > Roots > Nodule...
GTACATACAACTCAAATAGCCAAAAAAAAAACCCACCATCCAGGTAGCTTGGAAAACTTCAATGATCCAAAATGTACCTACAATAATAATGAGGTAGAATAATAAAGTACTCAGTGTATCAATTTAGATGATTAAAAATAGCAAATAAATGGTATAATAAACATATAATTATATATATACATATATATAAAAAAATTTAAGAAGGTAAAATGGAATATATTACCAAAACAAATTGTCATTCCTAACACAAAATATACTAAGAAAAAGACAGCAACGTCGAAACAATATTTACAAGAGAACCTCAACAAGAAATTAAAAACATGAAAAGAAATAACTATTAGCATATGCCCATCATGGTAAACGGACTAAGTCACCAACCATGATAATTGAAGGGAAGAGTAGCAAATTTTGCCTTCAACCACATAAATGCGAGCGACTTAATCTTATCAACCACCTGAATTATCGAGCATTCTTTGTCTTTGAATAGAATGTTATTTTTTTCTTTCCAAATTTCCTAAACGACAGCAAACCAAATAACCTTTAATATTGAACGTTGAACCTTTCGGTACCACCACTATAACTAATTTGATTAAAATGATCCGACACATAAAGAGGGACGACCACATAAATACCCATCCATCTATAAATAAAATGTCAGACAAACCCAAAAATATTACAATGTAAGAACAAATGATCAGACGATTTGACCAAACCGCAACCTGCCACACACTCCGTGGATTCATTGTCAATAACACCACAATAGAGAAGATTGTCCTTGGTCGACAACCTATCCCGGAACAACCACCAAACAAACAACACAACCTTCAGAGGAATGTCCTTATGCCAAAGAGATAAACAACCACCGGTGAAGCAATATGCGGTTGAACAGTTAGGAAATCATAAACACTACGAACAGAAAAAGTATGAGATGTTTCCAATTATATATATTGATATATAGTAGCATGTATACCTGTATTGCCCATATTTTATAGGTTTTCAAAAACTTCTCGGTATACAACATTGAAAATTGAAGTGCAAGCATAGTCAACATTGAAGAGTAACTTTTATAACATTTATTAAGAACAAAAATGGAAATATAGTTTTGAAAGTGAGAAAAAGGTGAATTTATTTTTTTAAAAGTTTAAAAATTGTAGTTTTTAATGCAAAATTATTCCTTTTGGCTTTCTTATAAAATGCATGGTTTTTGATAATACTCTTTCCGTATTTTATTTTAAGTTATTTTGAAAGAATTTTTTTTTGTTTTATTCTAAGTCAATCTACATTATCATTGTATATTTATCATTAATGACTTTTTGTTTCATATTATTTACCATTTATTACATTAACTTGTTCTTCAAAAATCATCATTCTTTCAACAAAAAGAATCATCATAAATCCTCTTTTGTATACAAGATTAAATACACCTATTAACATGTGTGAAGACCTAAAATCAACTTATAATAAAATACAGAAAGAAAGAGTAATACTCGCTCCGTCTTAAAATAATTGAGTCATTTGCAATAAAATATTGTTCTAAAATAACGGACTCATTTCACTTTTTAAGGCAAGATTAATTACTTTTTTCAATTATACACTATAATTAATACTACTTTTATCATTGTCAATTCAATATCTTACATTTTGTAAACCCTCCGTCCCTCTTTACGAGAGTAGTTTGCAAAAATCACGAGTATTAAGAAAAGTTGTTGGAGTAATAAAGTTGTTTCAAATGTGTGTAACTATTACTAAATTACCCTTAATTAAATATATATTTAATGTTAATTTTTCACATACCAAGACAAATTGATAGTATTAATAAGGGGTATATTTGGAAAAAGAGTAATCAATGTATCTAGAAATTTGTATATGATCTTATATTTATGGACTACTACCTCTGTTGTTTTTTAATTGTCATTTTTTGACATTTTATACAGATCAAGACTATAAATAAATGCTACTACTTTTGATACAACAATTTTTCTTTTTCAATCTATATATTGGCTTCAAATAATATAATGAAATGTCAACTAATTTATCCATATTTAATGTTATTGTTCTAAAAAAGACAACTTAAAAATGGTATTTTGTGTATAATTCTTATCGTTGCCCTTCAATAACAAACATGTTGAAAAATTGGTGTATTAAAATTTCAGACTATCATTTTTGTTTATATTTCAGAGGGAGTAGATAAAAGAAAATTTTGTTGATTAAGTAGATTGATTAAAACCCTTTTTATTCAGGGATACATACTAGGAAATCCCGTAACATCAAAAGCTCACGACGATAATTACAAAATACCATTTAATCATGGTATGGGACTTATTTCTGATGAACTCTACGAGGTAATCTTATCATAATTATTTTATGAATTCCAAAATCACGATTGTTATTTTATCTTATTTGTTGAATTCCAAATGGTGGTTACTAACTGATATTTTATCGATGATAACAGTCACTGCAAAAGAATTGTAGAGGCGAGTATACAAATATAGACCCCCAAAATGTATTTTGTCTAGAAGACATCCAGTCCTATCAAGAGGTAATTATTAATTCATCCCGTCTCTATTGTTTGATTGCTTCTGTCATTTAATTTTTGAACGGTAAATATGTTAAAGAGACGAGTAAATATACTAAGGCTGAGTTTGGTTATAGTTTAAGATATTATTTCAATTGTGCCAATAAAAATATAGTTATTTTGACAAATAATCTAATAGTTAGAATTCACCATTAAGATGAAGAAGTTGATAATTTGAGATTCGAACCTCATTCCATGCATATTGTAATATTTTTTTCAATTGAGATATGCTCATAAAAACAAAAATATAGTTTTTCAGCAACAACGAAGAGATCATTTTTATGCAAAGGCGGTATGACAATGTAAAACCTTTTTACACATGCATCCAATCAAATCATGCTAAATACATATTTTTACATATATTTTATGAACTAACTTAAAAAAATGACACCATAAGTGATTTGATTGGATGCATGTACAAAGAAGTTCAACAGTATCCCTACATACAAATTATATCTTATAACAAAGAGATTCATAATTAAAAATCTTGTTATAAATTTGGTTTCAATATAATTTGATCCCTCTATTTTTAGCAAACTACAATTTTAGTCCTTAATTTCATTTTTTTTTATCAACACATGGTTTTGACCTTCTAATTTAATGGCATGACAATAAATTAGATGACCAGACAAGAAAATGAAAAGTCTAATTGCTTAGGGTATTAAGAAACGAGGTGTTAAATTGTGTTGTGACCAAACATACAATCTCAAAATAATATCAATTGAAATCATATAAGAGATGCCGAGTGAACAATTTATTGTCACATAATTAAATTAGATGGTTACAATCTTAGAACGATCAAACTCTATGAAAAGAGACCGAAATTGTGCAGTTAATGGGAACCAAAATTGCAATTTGACCAAACTAGAAAACTAAAACTACAAGTTTATACATTATTACATTTACTTCCTTGAAAGAAAAAAAAAATCGTTTACTCGCGAGTTAAGTTTTCAAATTTTTTACTTATACTAAAACTATTTTTTTCAGGGTTATACTAAAATCAATGTTTTAAAACCCGGACCGATAGTCGACCCGGTCAAGGCACTGGGTCAGTGGTCGAACCAATGAGTCACTGGTCGGACCGCATGACTATTGACCCAGTCTTTATAAAAAAAGTCATGACATAAATTTCATAATATAAAAGTTAATAAAACTTCTTCTATGAAAAAATTAATAAAAATTCACACATTTAAATAATTATCGAATATATATATCAAAATCATATTCACATTAACAAGAAAAACTAAATGGAAAATATATTTTATAATTATCAAATAAATATGTGAGATATTATTTTTTTAGGAACATGAGAGTTTTTTTTTAACAAACATGAGAGATATTTATATCATATATTAATAAACATGTATATATGCACTCGTAAGAAATAAATGTTTCAGTTAAATATATATAGTTCAGATGGAAATTTAACAAGCAAGTTCACATAGCCAAGTGGTAAGTGTTAGCAATATTGTGTTGCATGTACCAGTTTCAACTCCCACTAAAACTATTGTTTCTAAATAAAAATCACTACTATTTGGTGAAATTAATTGGTTGAGATTTTTTAAACAACACTGAGACTGTTGGAATATAAACCTACTGAAGTCTGAAAAAGCACTTATTAAAAAAAAAAAATACTCTTGCTTGTGAGAAAAATAAATAAATAATCTTTCAAAAACTAAATTTTTAGAAACAATGGTTTCTCATATACGTTGAAATAAATAAACTTATGCATTTTTTTCCTTCAAAATTGTCTTATTTAACTTTTCTATAAATAAACATTCGTTATTACCAAATCTTTATTATTTTATAAACATTAGTTTGTTTATATAGATTTTTTTTTATAGTAAACCATCAAATTAGTCCCTATCTTTGTAAGTTATTCTCAAATTAGTCATTGACTCTATTAATATTTCAAACTAGTATCTGTCTTTGTAAAAAAAATTATCAATTAGGTCATTGTCTTTATGTTTTTTGTCACATGACGAAAGATCTAGTTGAAGAACTTTTGAAAAAGATAAAGACTAATCTGAAGTATTAATAGAGTTGATAATTAATTTGAGAATAACTTACAAAATCAGAAACCAATTTGATCCTTTACTAATTGTTCATGAGTGGGCTATTGCCTATTGTTGTGTCCTCAGACTATTTCAGGAGTTTCTGAAGTTCATATTTTGGAACCGAAATGCGAGTTTGGTTTGCCTAATCCATTTGAAGCTAATGGTAGGAGGAGACTTCATATTCACAAGGCCAACACTATCTTTACTTCTTCTCTTACATTGCCACCTTTAAACTGTCGGGTAACTTCTCCAAACTAATTTATTATTAGAGTGTAATGGTCGTAGGAAATTATTTTACTATTGTGACATTCAATCTAAACTCTTTTTTTTTCATATCATATAATCAATTTTACGATATAGTTACGGTAATGAGGCAACATAAATGCATTTCAGTATTATATAGCTTAAATCCATTCTAGTCCGTGGAATATTGAGAATTAATAGTTTTGATCTCTTCCTCTTTTTGCACTTCAAGGGGAACTCCACAATTTCCCCTCATTTTTCCACACAATTAATTTCCTCAAATATCGTGATTGTGTAATTTGTGTCCTCCACTTTTAAATTGTAAACAATCACAATGATTGGAATTTGGAAAAAAAAAAATGTGTGAAAAGTATAGCATAGACTCCATTGATGGAGGAAGAAAACTTGAAGAAAAGAAAACTAGATTCTCACTATATTATTTCACACAAAACAGAAATTACAAGTAGTGTTAGAATAAAGGACATTAGAGTGTATTCATTCAACTATCAAGTGTTAGAATTGGTTCTAGTGGAAGAATCTAATGACTTTAGAGGACGGTGTTGGTGCGCAAGAGGAGGGAGTTTTTTCTTTGCTTTGGCGGAGTCCGGCCCCGTCCAAAGTAGTGGCGTTCTCTTGGGCTTTACTTCTCGATCGTATGCCAACGAGAGCTAACCTTGCTCTTCGTCATATTTTGGAACCAGATTCGTCTCTAAATTGTGTGTTGTGTGGTAGAGGTGTGGAGACATCTGCACACCTATTCCTGCATTTTGATATTTCATCGTTGATTTGGCGTGGAGTTTTGAATTGGCTAGACTTTAATTTTGTAACTCCTCATAACCTTTTTGTGCAATTTGATTGTTGGAATAGTGAGGCGAATTCGAAAAGGCTCAAGAAAGGGGTTTGGTTGATTTGGCATGCAACAATTTGGATGATTTGGAAGGAAAGAAATGCGAGGATTTTTAATGATCAAGCAAAGGATTAAGGATGTTCATGAGATTGCGGATGAAATCAAAGTGGTGTCTTGGTTTTGGGCGTTGAGTAGACTTAAGATAGCTTCATTCCTCTTTTACGAGTGGACTTGGAATCTTAGAGAGTGCCTAAATAGAAGATAAAGGTGGCTGTTTTTTTGGATCTGCTATAGGGTCTCTGTTGTGTTCGTATCAGCTGTTATGGCAGGGGGTTTTTCTTGCGCTGCAGTTCAGCTTGTTGGGAGGGGTCTCTGTGCATAGATTTATTTTTTGGTTTGCATGATTGTAATGCCCCATTCAGCCGCTGTGTTATTTGTTTTTTTCCTCCTGTAACAGTTAGCCTGTGCACTTCTTGTGCTAGGCAATTTTAAAAAAAAAAATATATCGATATAAGTTGATTAAAAAAAAACTATCAAGTGTTAGAACTGTAAATAAAAAAAAAACTATCAAGTGGTAGAATGAAGGATGGGAGTAGTTAATCAAAATTGGACCAACGACTATAATTTATTCTCTCATGCAAAATCTTCAATGTGTTCCGAAATCTTGAACTGGCCAACAATATTTAATGGTTCCGCTCAAATAAAAAATTATATCGATTTTTTTTCTTTTTTCCATGGTAGAGTCATGCATATTTCCTCGGTGCCTATTGGGCCAACGATGCTAATGTTCGCAATGCACTGCACATTCGAAAGGTAATTATTTATTATTTTATACAAATAATAAAGGTATATTTAGCAGCACGAGAAGTGCACCCTAATTTTTGTGCTGGTTACTGCTATATATTTGCAATTCAGGGAAGTATTGGAAAATGGAAGCGTTGCAACTTTGACATACCTTTCAAGGAGGAAATAGTTAGCAGCTTTCAGTATCATGTAAAACTTAGCAGAAAAGGCTATCGTTCATTAATATACAGGTCAATCAATACTTTTAATTATATATATGCATATTGCTATGTGTATCTGATTCCTTGTTTTCAATACTGTATTTTAACTATCACTACCTCGACACATCATCAAGCTTTATAAAAATGTTTGAAAAATGTAAAAGTGTTTTGAAGCAAAGAAAAATAAGGTTTTTTGGTGACCTGTACCGTACAAGTGTTGTATAGATATCGAACCCTGATGTATGTCGGACAACGAAACATGTTTAATATTATACGTGTCTGTGCTTCATAAATTTGACATAATCTTACCAAATAATTAGTTGTGTGATTTTCATTATTAAAGACAATTTTTGTTAACAGTGGGGATCATGACATGAAAGTTCCATTTTTGGCAACTCAAGCGTGGATAAGATCTTTAAACTATTCCATCATTGATGATTGGAGGCAGTGGTATTCTAATTCTCAAGTAGCAGGGTATGTAAATTAATTCATGCAGTACAATGTTATATCTCTATAAAATGTTACATTAATTATCTCAATTTTATTCAACATTATTGATAGATACACGAGAACTTACTCAAATCGGATGACATTTGCAACTGTGAAGGTAACAACTTTAGCATGCATCATAGAATTTAATCACAACAATAGCCTGTTTGTGTGTGTGTGTATATATATATATATAACTAATTTTCACGTAATGTATATAAAATTACAGGGAGCAGGACATACGGCTCCAGAGTACAAACGTGAAGAATGCTTAGCCATGTTGAGTAGGTGGATATCTAATAACCCACTCTAGGAATTAATACACCAACTAGATCTCCTACCTGTGCTGTCGCACGGGTCATTTATAGTGTGTAATAAAATAAAGCAGAATATAACATATAATAAATTTCATGTATAATAATAAAAATATTGAAAAAATAATAAAAACTCAATATCATATATAAGACACCAATAAAAAAATTGTCAAAGATGACAAATTTTTTACATCTTTATCATTTTCAATGTTCATACATTTTAGATTAGGTACGTAACAGATTATTTTTAGAACCAAATAGGTGTGTGTATTCTTATAATTTTAATGAAATTTATGCATTTTAAAAGCCTATTTATCATTATATGCAAGCCTAATATTATTATTTTTTCTAAATATATTTGTCATAAGTTGATAAACCAACTTGATATAGATGAAAGTAATTTACAAAGATAATAGGACACTGGTTTCGTAAAAATGTTCTTGACTTGAGAATTATCATTATACAATCCAAGAAACACCATTTCAATAATTTGAGAAAAGCAAGGAACAAATATTAACTCAGAATGCAAATTATCTTTGCATTTCAACGGGAAGTTAAACTTCCCAACACAACGATTAAGCTATAAGATCTCAAACATCCTTAGAACCAAGTAAGCGCAATATTTGAAATTATAATAAGTGATCAGATTATGGTTTAAACCTTATATGATAAACTCAAAGTGTGTATCAAATATTGCAAAAGGTACATAGTTTTTTACAGTCACAGCTCATTGCACAATTCAGTTTTCCAGCTTTATATCCGGTCCTGGCCAGGCGATGCTGGTAGATTATGTTGACTGCCTTTAGATTCCACTTAGAGACCTCGGCCTTAATTAACCATTTATGATCTCATCTTCAGAACCCTCAAGTACTTGAATTAGTAAAATATCACATGGATAATCAATTTGACAGACCGCAGAAATTGCTTGCGCATACACCTGATAAAGCCAAATTGTGCAAAATGAACAAAATATAAACTCCATATTTTGCCAATGTCATTGATTGCTTATAATAGTTGAAAATTCATTAAACAACTCAACATCAAATGGAAACTCATCTACAACTGCTACAATAATATTTATCTTCTTTAATTACTAAGAAGCTATGTGTATTACAGAAACCTAAAGTAATGATATCTATAATCTACATCAATACAATGCTAATTCAAGCTTTAGCACAGGGAAAGTATTTGTGTTTCTAAGTCTATTCTCAATTGAGTTAAAATCTTAAAAGTATAATGTGTCATGTATCCTCTTGCGACATCTGTGAAATCTACGTTCGACTTAAACAAATTAATTAACACTATTGCACGGAAACTTGTTGGTAGCTTAGACATCACCTCTTAGCATAAATGAAACGCAGAAGTTTGGTGACATACCTCTTTCTCATTGAACATTGGAATTTGAACCAAAACCATTGGATAAATGCATACAGATCCTTCAACATCATCAACCTTGAATGGATCCCTGTTAATTCTTGGCCTAACCTTCTTAAATTTGACACCCCAAACAAAGAAGCATACGGTCCACAAATTGGATAAGAAACAAAACAATACAAAATCCAAGCAACATTAGCCATTTTGAAAGAGCTTGACTTCTCTCTCCAGCGAGAATTTTTTGAACCAATGCCAACGATTTAAATTCAGTTCAATTATAAATTTAGCTAAGAATAAGATTGTAGACCGCAACAAAGCTATAAATAGAATACATAAGCCTACTCAGATGCAAAGCAAAATAACAAAACATGTTCCTTACACTATACATAAAACTTTTTAGAACACCCTTTTAGAGAAAAAAAATTTTAGGTGACTTGAATAAATGAATTTGCAAAGTAAATATAGATTTTTAACAGACCAGAAAAGTCTTCAATCAATTTCACATGAGCCAACATAGAATAAACTAATGGAGATAAAGATCAATGACATTGAAAAATGTTAGCGGCTATAAAAAGCCTAAAGGATTATGGTTCAATGACATTCAAAATTTCTAATGATGGCTATTTTATGTATAAAGGCACCATTGTATAGCCTTACCTTAAACATACATGCCACTTGTTAGAATAAATATTGTAGCATTTGTTTGAACCGACACACAACTTTGAAACACTCTACAACAAAAACTTCCCTTAATTGCTTTCGGTGCCACAACTTTGCCAAAGGAACTCCATATAGTCAGATTGCAACCTATCTTAATTCTCATTAGGAATTTAGTATATATATATATATATAAAATAAAATAAAATAAAAAAGAATATTAACTTTACCATCAGTATTAGCATCCATTCCAAAGACCAGAAAAAACTCAAATCAACAAATCATTGATTTACATTCTACAATATAAAAAATAGAAAAGGAAGAGTAAGGTGAGAAATTATAATATGTCAAAAGCATCAAATAAGCCTACATAGCTTAATGCAATCTAAATCATTAGTCCATGTTTGCCAGAGTAATTTTTTATAATCATTAGTAGATTAAATATAAAATGAGGCTAAGTAAGAAGAGTTTACCCGCATCAATAATTGATTCAAGAACAATAGGACCATTTATAACAAAGATTTAACAATTACTACCTTCAAATATGTTCACACTTCACATAGTTATGATAAATGTCTAGAAAATTACATCCAATACCTCTGTATTTTAGTTACAGGCTTTCACCGAATCTCTCATATTTTTAAATTTTAATGATAGAACATATGCAATAACAGGGCATATTAAGCACATATTGTTGTATGCTTGAGAAACCTGTGTTGATAGTAGAGATAAAATGTAGAATGATATAAAATTTAAAATGAACACGTGAGCATTATGTTTTAAAACAAACCTTCTCAACCTTATGTTTAACTTTGAATGCTAAAAACTAAATAAACATGCATCTGCATACTCATATAAAAGCTTCATATAATTTTTGCTGCAATTGCAAACCTTAATAGCTTTGGAATAGCATATGTACAATTGAAAAAGAGTTATCTCAAGATCATTAGCTCCCGAAGATTATCTTCAAGATTTTACAAAATCATAACAGATGCAGTTTCCAAAAACAGGAATAAAGTTGTAAATATATAAAGTAGACGTATATATATTTTTATTTAATTTCTGTTGGAGTTGCAAGTTGCAACCAACACTACTGCATGTAATTAAACAAAATAGCAAATCTAAAAGTATTAAAACCTTTCTATTCAAATAGAAGTTTAACCTCAAATACAACCATAATATGATAGTTATCATCACAAAAAAAACGTAATGAAATAAAATCAATTATTGAGAGATTCCAAAGGAAAGAACTTCACTATCTGTCTCTCTACAACACTCACCTACCAGCTGTTGTAGCACTGCCACAATGTCCCCATCTCCCAAATACATATCAGCTACTAAGAATCTAAAAAGAATCACTACATAATTAGTGTCCAATTCTATACAACTAAGAAGCGTCTAAAATGAATGAAACTAAGAAGAAAAATCAATTCTTTACATAATTAGTGTCTCAACCCCTAATTTGAAAATTCATAAACTGTAAAATCAACAAACCAATAAAAAAAAATGATTCAGTTACTGTCAATTTCACAACAAAACATTTAATACCATAAGAGAAGCAGATTTAAGCATTACCTTAATGGTCGAAATCGAATCATCCCCGAAATGGGTCGCCACTACAAATTTGAGTTATTGATCTGCCACCAAGTTCAAAGCCAGTGAAGTTATAAAAGCAAAACAGAAGGAAAACCCACTACAACTTAGGTACTCCAAAAAGAGGATGGGTCACGGACAGTCCAAAAGTGGGGAGCATTAGTAGTTTGATGAAATTTCACCATGCTATAGCGCCACTATAATGTGTAAGTCGTGCACTCTTATGAACCTCGCCACTACTTTTCTAATAAGTTAGTTTCTAACAATATTGATAGTGTAGGCTAAACTAACATTTCAATTTCAATTGATATTGTAGCATCATTAATGATTAATTAATATAGTTAACAATGTAGGCTAAGCTAACATTTCAATTTCAATGTTTGATGTTGATTCATATACAGGGAGAAAGAAACCAAAAAAATTCTACAATCATCACTAATTTTAGCTTAAAAATAAAATGAAGAAGCTATAACTCAAAATTCCGATTGGGTATTCTGAAAAACATCTTGATGCAATGGAAGTGTTACTGATGTGTTGTGTGTTCTTTTTAACATAAAATTTCCAAATTACTTCAAATGTATTTTAGTTTAACTTCACATTCAGCTAAAAGTTTGGTTGAAGCATTTTATCAAATAGAAAACATGCAATGTATCATTAGGCACAAAAAAGCATAATCAAAACGAAACAAAAACAACACAATTCAATACATAAAATCACTTCAACTCAACCATTTTTTTCAACATGAAAAGCCAAGGTGAAAGAAAGAAAGCAAGGCATTTTAATAGTGAGTTTACCTTTGACAGCGACGGAGGATGAAGATGTGAAACCGGTGAAACAAACCACGATGAACAGTGATCGATCAGAGCAAACCAAATCGATGTAGGTGATTCACCGAATCGAGTTAGGGTTTTGAGAAAAAACCAAATGTAGGTAAAATTGAAGGAGAGAAGACGTTAGAATAGATGCTTATGACGCTGCCGGAAGAAGGAGGGGATGCCATCGGAGTAAGGTGGCGAGATTACCTGTGAGGAGGAAAACGACGGTGCATGAATGGGAAATCAGAGTCTCAATGACGAAGTCAGAGTTTACTGGTAACAGGATTGTTAGTTTACACGGTCTTTCTTCTCCAATGTAGTCGGGAAGATGTTTATCGGTAATAGAAACCATGTGTATGTTACCAATGCACTTGTGAGTTGAAATTGAAAGACTGTGTTTATTGGGAACAGATGGATTGTGTGGAGATCAACACAGATGCATCTAAAGGCCAGAACAGTTTGGAGCCAAAACCATCAGAATTAGGGTTGGCACACTTTGTTAGCAATGTTATTCATATTGGAAATAAGTATGATTGCTAAGTCCAACATGAGGAAAATTGATTTTAGCCAAAGTTAATAGGCTTAAATATGATAATCGTCCCGGTAAAAAAATAATTTGAAATACATCCTTGTAAAAAAAAAATTGTTTGAAAAAGGTCCCTGGCCCCACTTCATGTCTGACTTGACATTCTAATCGATGACATGGCAGTTGCTGACTGTGCAACCTTTGCCACGTGGCAGTCCACGTAATTAAAAAAATAAATAAATTCTGGAAATTATTTTTTAAATTTAAAAATCATAAAACATTTCTGAAAATACTTTTCCGAAAAAAAAACTTTGAAAATTAAAATTTTCGAAAACTTAATTTTTTGACAAAAAAACTGTTAAAATTAAAAATTTTGAAAAAAAATGTGAAAATTAAATATTCGAAAAATAGATTTTTTTAATTTGAAAATTATATATTAAATTTTTTTCGAAAA
>Ga0228710_1009951_pt1 | contig 12947 bp, 11 predicted proteins | sample MedpolnodulmetaG_FD_177995 | JGI IMG/M metagenome (GOLD analysis project Ga0228710, IMG submission 177995) | Root nodule microbial communities from Medicago polymorpha collected in Santa Monica, California, United States - pink nodules | ecosystem: Host-associated > Plants > Roots > Nodule...
GAAGCAATTGAGACATGTCTTTCTTGTCACACAATTTATCAGTAGGGAATCGAATTAGGAAACTTTGGATTTTTGAGGTAAAATGATACTTTGTATTCGGTGGTAAAGTTTTTTTTTTTTTTTTTTAGGAAATCTTTCCTATTACTAATTTCACAGTCCTATCCTACTAGCACTATCCATAAGTCCCTTCTCTTGCTTATTTGGAAGCAGTTCTACCATCCCTTCAAATTTGCCTTATTCGTATTCATTTGCAGCATAAATTATACCCCTTGTGGTGGATCATCTCAAAATCTATATCGACAAGACAAAGATCTCAACAATCGAAAGGATAAAACTTGAATATTTATACAATATTAATTTCAGTATAGAAAAGAAGGGCTCTCAGGATTCAAACTCAAAAACTTTTAGTTTTATTGATCTAATATAACTAAATATGTAAGATAATCAACCAACTAAATATATAAACTATTTTTTGGTAGTGATTTAATTTTTTTGGTAGTGAAATATATAAACTATTGATTGAAGGTCAAATATTAATAATTTTATTCCTAATATATAACATGTGAAAACTCGTCATAATTGTCTCACCCAAGAAAATGATATTGGTGTAAGTGGTTCAGACAAAACCAACTAAACTGAGAATCCAAATCAACCCAAACCAATAACGTATTTGACTTTGTTTGGTTCATTTTAAAACCAAACCAAATTGACCTAAACCGATCTAGTTTAATTCGGTTCTCGGTTGTTTATTTTGAGATCTAAAGAACCGATGAATTGAACTGATGCTTACCACACCCCTTCAATCTAATAAGATCATTTCGTCTTCACCTCACACACACTTAAGTAAAGTTAGGATAATGCATTGGAATTTGGCGATTCAAGTTGAAATTGAATTGAAATTTTATTTTAGTGTGGAAGTGTTTTTTTTAATTTGACGGCTAATCTAATTTTAGGATGTTGTATGCATGAAATAATAATTCATGAAATATTTAGTATATATTGTATGCATGAAATACAAATTTATGAGAATACGAATTTTTTATTTGTATTTTCAAACAAACCAATAAATTGAACCAAACCGATTAGTTTGGTTCGGTTTCATATTTTAAAAAATAGTAAAAATCGAACCAAACCATATTGATGAAAATTTCATTGGTTCCAAGGACGGATCCATGTTAAGGCTATGCGGGGTTAAAGCCCCACATCCAACTTTCCTATTTTTTTATATTATAATTAGGGTAATAGTTATTTTTGGTCCCTGGATATGTAACGAGTAGTCATAATAGTCTCTTAATGTATTAAAATTTCAAAATAGTCTTGATTTTGCGCTTTGCTAATCAAAATAGCCCTGAAGTGACAACTAGTAAGTATATTAAAAGACTAATATGACAATATTAACAAATTATTTTAATGTTAGAGACTATTTTGACTACAAAAGTGCACAATCAATGACTTTTTTAAAATTTTGAACATTGAGAGACTATTATGGTTACTCCTTACGCATTCAGGGACCAAAATAATTATTACCTTTTATAAATAAAACATAATATGCTAAGAATAAGACCAACAAGTCAACAACCTTGTGCAAAACTTGTGGAAACAAATAAGTGCAACACATTTGCTATGATTTATAAACTTTTGAAGTTGGTTTTACTTTTGTCGGTAACAACTACAAATGTTAGCAACTTAGATTTTAGCTCCACATACACCAAATATCTGGATCTTCCCCTGATCGGTTGAAACATTTTTTTGATTGAAAACTAACCCAAACCAAACTGATAACACCCTTAATTGACCATATTCAAATTTGGAGAGATTTGCCTCATGTCATAACATATGAGCGTTCGTAGAGCTTTGCACTCATAGTATCGTTTGAGTCATGTTTTGGACGCTAACTCTCAACATAAAAAGTTTGGATCAGTCCCACGCCCCACTTAGCATGTGGGAATAGTTGCCTCATGCAAGAAAATGACATTGACAATACTCATATTTGAAGGGCTTTACATCACACAGCTCCCTGCTCACATGTGTGAAACTTGTTCATTTCGAATGAATAATGCAACAAAATCATTATTTTACTGGTTTAGAAGGACACAATCTATACATATAAAAAAGTTTCGGTGTCATATTCCAAAAAAAGACCCCAACCAGAAATAAATTATTACATGATCCTAGACCAATACATTATTTGTGATCTTTGATTAATTATAGTTTGACACGATTAAGATTTTTACATTGTTGTTGAAGTAATAAAATTCCAAAAATAATCAAACTTTTTCGGAAATAAACATGCAAGGTACTCGTATAATTATAAAAGAGTTTTGGACCTTATAAATAAATACCCTTAATTTATTTCAACTTCCTACATCAAAAACCACCTAAGTTACTCCACAAAAATGGAGAGAAACCCATCCATATCCTTCATCCTCTTCCCCTCCTTCCTCCTCCTTCTCCTCTTCCTCCCTACCTTAGCCTTCTCTCTTTCTCCACCACCACGCCGACACCACTGCCACCCCGACGACCAAAATGTCCTCCTCAAGATCAAAGACCATTTCCACAATACAAGCCTCTTCTCAACCTGGACTCCACAAACAGATTGTTGCAAATGGCGCATAGTCTTATGCAAGAAAATCCCAAAAACCACAATCTACCGCGTCAACTTCCTCGAGATCGACGGTGCTGATGACCTTATCGGTACGATCCCCCCACTCATTGCTGACCTACCGTACCTGGAAACCCTCATATTCCGCAACCTCCCTAACCTCACCGGTCCTATACCTCAAGCCATTGCGAAACTTCCTCACCTTAACTTCGTGCTCCTTAACTGGAACAGCCTAACCGGTCCTATCCCTGATTACTTTAGCAAGCTCACCAATTTAGCCACCTTAGGGCTTAATAACAACCATTTAACCGGTAGGGTTCCGGCTTACCTCGGCCACCTTCCTAAGCTTGTAGGCCTAGATGTGAGCCACAACCAGCTTTGTGGTCCTATACCAAAGGATGGAGGGAAGTTGCAAGGGTTTGATCCGTCGTGGTTTGAGAATAATAAGTGTTTGTGTGGTGCTCCCTTGGCCCCTTGCAAGGCCTAGTTAACTAAAGGGATGCATGCTTAATAAATGGACTTCATGTATTATTGTGCTCTTGTTTATGCATGGTTTGTACGTTAACCAGTTAAGAGAAATGCAATCTAATTATAATTAGCATGGATAGTCTATGTTTTAAGTACGTTCTCATCTTCTTAAATACTTCACGAATAGCAATTATTATTTCAGGCACTGCTATATATCACGGTTAAATACTTCACCAATAAAGAGTAATTAATGGATTGATAGATAGACATCTTTAATGTGTACACTTTTTGTACCACTTTAAAAAATTTCAGTTAATCAAATATATGGTTTGTGTGAGCACATATTTATTTTTAGTTGCGTGACAACTAGTTTTTCAGAATTTATTTGGTTAACTAAGTGGAAAAATAGTGGCCACGCATATTTTATTGCGCGACCACATTTTTTAGTTTCTAAATAGTGGTCACGCAACCGAAAAAATGTGGTCACACAGACAATATATTTTATTAACTAAAATTTTACAAAATAATACAAAAAGGTGTACACATTAAAGATATCTACCAATCTTTATCGTAAATAAATCACGAATCACATATATTCTATAGTTGTTAACCATTAAAATGAAAATCAAACACTGCATGTTCAAAAAGTAACCTTCTATGTTCTATGTTGTACATATTCACTTTTATTTTGTCCCTCGTACAAGAGACTTAGTTTAAACCATTTTTTATTTGTTTTTATTTTTTTATTTTTTTATTTTTTATGGTAAACCATGATTATCATTATCCAAACATTTTTCCTATTGCAATGGAAAGTGGCTGAAGTATCTTATTATCGTGAGATTAAGCATTTTCCCTTATTATTTCTTGCAGCTAAGATAAAACGTAAGTTTCATAATTAGTATGCAGATATATAAATCTGTAGGTACAAACACATACTCCCTTCCATTGAATAATTAACGTATCTGCTTTACAATATAGATCAGATACATTAACTACACAATAAATCTAAAAAAAAATCTTTTCTTATATTTGAGACCGGATGGAATAGTGTCGTGAGATAGTTTTAGAGGTATCTTCTTTACTCCAAAAACTGTTGTATTATTCTTGTGGTGGGTTCCCAATATAGACCTAGGAATTAATGGATGACACATCATCATGTCCTGATTAAAATTCGGCATGTGACGTTTTAAATGTATAGTCACATGTGGTTACAATGGCTTGACCATTTATTACTAATTACCACTGCTCTGACCATCTTTTTTATAGAACTACTTTACAATAAAAATAGCATTAAAAAAAATTGTTTAGGTCACAAATTTATCTAACAATATGTTACTTTTACTAAAGCGAAATGCTAACCGGTGCCCCGAAGCACTGGTTAAGGATACTAAAAAGGGAAATTATATAGTAATTATTGCATTGAAAACTGTGTAATTAATCCATAAATAAGTCAACAAAGTTTTCTTTTATGGTAATAAATTCCTTTTTTTGTATGCTTAATCAGTACGCGGGGGCACCGGTTAGCATGACCCTTTACTAAATATCAAGATAATTGTTAGTATTAATAAGGATATAGTTGAAAAAATATTAATAAATGCATATAACTATTTGTAGATAATCTTATATTTAGAAACAAAATAAATTGTAGAGAGAGGGGTAAACAACAATGAGGAGCCATTGATTTGCATCAAATTGATATATCAATCAACTATAGTAATAACATATGATGCTCTATGTACGATATATAGTCATGTATGTTTATGTCAACTGTATGGGCAACCATACTCCCATTTATTTCCTGCTCAATTACTGCAGAGTTCAAAGATCAAAGAGACCAGTGTGATTCGTACTCTTTATCATTCCATGGTTTGTCGCACTTGTGTTAAGAAGTCATCAGACATCAATAATAGAGCATGTGGTGTGGCTTTTTATGTGATGGGATGGTTTCCCTATGCAACTGGACAAATTGATGATAGCTCATCCAGTTGTTTAGGAAGGACAATGATACGAACAATGACATTTTTAATGCCACCTAGTATGCACTACAACAATTCGTATAGTTTGGGTCATCTGAACTTTAATCGGTGTTAAGGGTCGTGATTTATTTGTTGAAATTAAGCAACAAGAACGATATTTAAGGATTGGGTAAATGCCATGGTACCCAATCACAAATAAATGCTTTGTACTTATTTATGGACGAACACAAATGTAAAGTGTTTCGGCACACCGACATATAAATGCTTCTTTTTTTTAAAAGATAAATTGGTTGAATGATGTGACCACTTTACTTATCATTTAATTTTTGTTATGGCTAAATATGTTTTTGGTCCCTATAAATATACTAACTTTTCATTTTAGTCCTTCTAAAATAAAATTTTCCTTCAACTTTTAGTTCTTATAAAATTTTCAATCACTACTTTTGGTTCCTATTTTTAAGTTAACTTTTGTATTTTTGTAATGAAATTGTGCAGAAATGTGTAGAATATTATAAAAAAAAAGAAATTTTTAACAAAACACAAATTAAATATGAATTTTTAACCATAAAAAATATAAAAATTCATATTAAATTCATGCTTTGTTAAAAAATTATAATTTTTTTTGGAGAGATTCTTATAATATTTTGAATTTTTTTTGTAAAATTTTATTCAAAAATAAGAATTCTACATATGAATTTACTTTAAAGGAGGGACCAAAAGTAAAGATGGAAAATTTTTGAGGGACCAAAAGTTGAAGAAAATTTTTAGAGGGACTAAAACGAAAAGTTGACATATTTATAGGGACCAAAAACATATTTAACCCTTTTTTTTATTGTTGTGTGTGTGTCCAAATAATTTACATTTGTGTTTGTATCTATGCAAGACTTTCTCTCATTTAAGGTATGAGTTTGTGGAGTTTTATCACATCTGGTTTTGAATTGCACGAAATTCATCTAAGGTTATAGGCACGTCAAAGATCATAGGTAGTCATTCTCAGAGGCACAGTGTACCTTTGTACGAAGTATTAGGTGGGATCCTACTCTCTCAAAGGTAATTGAAACATAAACTTAAATAAGAGTTCTTAAATTTATCATAAATATTCTTTCATCTATAAATCTTAGAATTACATCAACATACTCTTTCCTCTTGGCAGTTCTACAAACGGGCAGCTCTGTCTCGTCTACGATATCAAGGATGAAGGATTAAAATTACTATTCAACGTTGAAATTATAATTTTGGCCTAATTCTAAGTTCATTCACTGTTTTTATAACAATTTCCCTAATTTGGGTAGTTATCCACCGCTATCTTAGATACTTCCTAGTCATAATTCGGGTGAAATCATTAAGACATTTGCATAATAAAATTAAACTTTTTTTTATAAAGGCATTAAAATAAAAGAAGACAGGTTAGGGCCTGAACCACATAAAAAGGAGATTATACATAAGAGAGCGTAAATTATGAATGACAAATTCTATCTCTGTCTAAACGTTGAGCTAAAAAACCAGGGCGGCTATCCCACCATTGTGAAGCAAAAGAAGTTAGGCCTTGCCCATTTTGAGCTAAAACATTAGGCACTTGATTTCCTTCCCTAAAAATATGAGTACAACTAAAAACCAAAGATTTAACCAAATATAGGCGGTTGGTCTATCTAGTCTGTAAACCCAAAGGAACAAGGTCAAGATCAGCAAAAGCACGCACGACTAGCATAGAATCTGTCTCTATCTATAGCTCCTTCCATTTCATATTAATTGATTTTTCCACGGTAAACATGGCGGCTGACAACTCTGCAATAGAAGCATATACATGACCAATATTATGCCTTAATCCTCCAGGAATTGTGCATTCAAGTGTTTATGAAAACCACACCAATAGATGCGCAGGATGGTAAGCCAAAGGCATGGCCATCTATATTGGCTTTGATGGAGCCTGCAACAGGGGGAAACCACTTAACTTCAGTAGAGACAGTAACTTTTGCAGCTCTAAAAGGAACCTGAAATAATTGGACCAAGACACATAAAAAAACTTAATAAAAAGACTTCAATTAAATAGATTCAACAAATAAAATAGAGGTTCATCTTAGAATGCTACCTAAATAAGGTTTCGTTATTGATGGTAACTAAAGATAAATTACAAAAGAAATAAAGCATACCTTAGAGACTTAGAGAGAGGAGAGAGACTCCTCCTTTGAAGCTCCTAATGCTTGCCTTCCTCTTGAACTGCTTCGTTTCAAATGAAAAAAATATGAATGAGTTTAGTTGTATTTATAGGTTTTGTTTCCTATTCAGTCTGGGCTAAATATTGGGTTTTTTCCACCAAAAAAGTAGCAAAAGCAGTTATTTTCTGAAATAGCACACTCAGGGGGGGGGGGTGGGGGGACCATACCCGGGGGCGCACAAGTGCATTTTTGTGCCCCCGAGGGAGCATGGGTGTGTTTTTGCACACCATGGGGCGCATGGCTCACATCTAGGGGGCATGAGTGCTATTTTTTTACGCGTAATCTCCTGTTTCTTCATCTTTTGGGTGTTTTCTTCCATAGAACTTGTCTTGGGACTTGGAATAGAATTTATTTGTCTTAAGAGGCCTCTTGAATCTTCATTCAGTTTATTCCCAAATCCTCATAAGATGCTTTATGATGATAGGTCATCTTACATTATTCTTAGCATGATTTTCAGTTGGTTTTTCATCTAGAATATAGGTTTATAAGAACAATTGTTTATGATTTCGGGATATTTTTTATGTTTTCTATATGTGAGGCACGTAATTCTACTTTTCCCAAAACATGGCAATTCTAGGGTGTTTTGATGTAATTCACAAAGAAATCATGCAAATCGGCAAAACAAGACATGTGAAGACTTTGGAAAGACCATAAATGAAGATTCAGAAGGCCTCATAAGACATTAATGTTGTGCTTTTTATTGTTATGTTGGCTTCATTTTGTTTAAACAATATGTTCTGGCAAGATGTTGGATCAAATGTCCTAGACATGTAGCACGACATGTTGGATCATTTTGTTTTTTCGTGTGTGATCTAAGAAGATTTGATTGAAGAATATTTGTCCCACGAGATTTGTCCCACGACATCGTGTAGAATATTTGATCCAACATGTCGTGGGACAATTGGCATCGTGTAGAATATTGGTCCAACATCTCGTGGGAGATTTCTATATTGTTGTACACATTGTCCAGGACATCGTGTAGAATATTTGTCCCACGAGAACTAGAATTTCAATTGGCATCAGAGTAGGCACACTATTCAGTTTAGGTGAGCTCTAGAATTAGAAATTTTTTAGTCATATGGACAATACTAAGGAAAGAGGATCTATCATTAGACCACCAATTTTGGATGATACCAACTATGATTATTGGAAGGATCGAATGGTGACTTTCCTTATAACCATGGACAACAAAACATGGAATGTTATCATCAAAGGTTGGGAACATCTTGTTGTTATTGATAAAGAAGGAAAATCTACATCTATCTTGAAGCTAGAGGAAGAATAGTCTAAAGAAGAGGATGAACTACCTCTTGGTAATTCTAAAGCCTTGAATGCCTTGTTCAATGGTGTTCATAAGAACATGTTTAGATTGATAAACACTTGTACTGTGGCTAAAGAGGATTGGGAGATTCTCAAAACTTCTCATGAAGGCACTATTAAGGTTCATTTGTCCAGACTTCATCTCCTTACAACCTAATTTTAGAATCTCATAATGAATGATGATGAAACTATTTTTGACTTCCACATGCGCATAGTTGATCTATCCAACAAATCATGTGTTTTAGGAGAAAAGATGTCTGAAGAGAAACTGGTAAGAAAAATTCTCAGATCTTTACCTAAGAAATATGATATGAAAGTTACAGCTATTGAAGAAGCTCAAGATATAGGCAAGATGAAGGTAGATGAACTCATTAGATCCCTACAACCTTTTGAGTTTGCAATAAATGACAGATTTGAAAAGTAAAACAAATGTATAAGCTTCATATCCAACATTGAAGAGAATGCAGTTCAATTTGAGATGGATACTGAAGAAAACTTTTCAGATGCTATTGTGCTCCTTGGTAGAGAATTCAATAAAGTCTTGAAGCGGATGGACATAAATTTTGAAGGCAAATGTCGAGGACATACCTTTTACAACTTCAAGAATATTGGCTCACATTGCAAGAATATATCTGAATAAAAATCAAACAAAGGGAAAGGAATACAATGGCATGAATGTGAGGGTTTTGGTCATGTCAGAGCTGAGTGTACCACGTTCTTAAATAAACAAAGAAGGGAATGACAACCATGTGGTTAGATAAAGATTCTAAAGGAGAATGAAGATGAGACAACAAAGTATGTGATGGCCTTCACTTGGAAGTGTGAATTTGATGATGAGTCATGTGATGAAGGTCTTTCTTATGAAGAACATGCTGAATCATACAAACTCTTGTATGTAAAGTGTGAGGAAGTATGCAAAATTGGAGAGAATCAGAAGAAAGTTATTAGTAACTTGCGTCTTGAAAAGGAAAAACTCTTATCAAACATCTCTCGTTTGCAAGATGAAGTCATTGTTGACCTCAAGCTTGAAAACATGACAAAACATGTTAGAATGTTGAATAATGGTTATAATGTGTTAGATGAAATACTACAAGTTGGGAAAACATCTGGAAATATGAAAGGAATAGGCTTTGACTATGGCACCATGAACAAAGAAATCAAAATTCCAACTAAGAAGTTTGTCTCTCCTGAAAAGAAGACTGAGTTTGTAATGTTGGATCACATGTCTCAACATTTGAACCTCGAACCATGAAACAAATCCTCACCTCAAAGATGTCATTATTGTGGGAGATATGGTCACATAAGACCTTACTGCTACATATTGTATGGATATCCTTAGCCTCATGTTCAACCAAAGGTCAGTAGTAAGATTATTCATGCTAGGAAATAATGGAAACCTAAAGATGTTGCTACTAATATTATAGCTCATACATCTCTTAGAATTTCATCAAGAGAAGATTGGTATTTTGATAGTGGATGCTCTAGACATATGAATGGAGTCAAGAAGTACTTAGTTGACCTAAAACCCTACTCCACCAGTTATGTTATCTTTGGTGAGGGAGCTAAAGGTGAGATTAAGGGCATAGGTAAGTTGGTCTGTTCTGGATTTCCAAGTCATGATGATGTATTGCTTGTAGAAGGTTTAATTGGTAACCTGATCAATATTAGCCAACAATGTGATCAAGGTATGAATGTGAACTTTAACAAATCAAAATGTATTGTTACAAGTAGCAATGTGGAAGTATTAATGAAAGGTGCAAGGTCAAATAATAATTATTATTTGTGGATACCTCAAAACAAGAATTCACCATCAACATGCCAAATATCCAAGAAAGATATGGATGATAAAGATGATGAGTCTCTTCAACAGGCTGATGTCACATAAGTTGTCCCAGACAAGGAGTTGAACATTGAGTCAGGAAGCACAAATCCAGAAGATTATCAATCCAACATAGGACTTTTAATTAGAATTCATAAGGATCATCATAAGGACAATATAATAAGGATTCTGAATGAGGAAGTATATGTAGAACAACCAAAGGAATTCATTGATCCTAGTTTTCCAAATCATGTATTCAAGTTGAGGAAAGCTCTCTATGGGTTGAAGCATGCTCCAAAGGTATGGTATGAAAGGTTTCCTGAGTTTCTAGTCAACAATGGATACAACAAAGGTGATATTGATAAGATCTTATTTGTGAAGAATGATAGAGGAGAACTCATGGTAGCCCAAATTTATGTTTATGTCATTGTTTTTGGAGGAATGTCAAACCAGATGTGGAACATTTTGTCCGACAAATGCAGTCTGAATTTGAAATGAGTCTGGTGGATGAATTGACATATTTTCTTGGTTTGCAAGTGAAGCAAATATGAAAATGTCTTTATTTCTCAAAGCAAGTATGCTAAGAGTATTATGGAGAAGTTTGGTCTTGAAAATGCAAGTCATAGAGAACACTTGCTGCAACACATGTTAGGTTAACCAAAGATGATAATGGTGTTGATGTTTGGGTCGGTAGTACTGATGAGAGGAAGGAGAACATCTGGTGGATTTTTCTTTCTAGGCAATAATTTGATATCTTGGTTCAACAAGCAACAGAACACTGTCGCTCTATCCACGGCAGAGGCTGAATTCATAAATGAAGGGAGTAATTGTACTCAATTTCTTTGGATGAAACAAATGTTGAAGGAGTACAACGTCGAACAAGATGTCATGACATTATACTGTGACAACTTAAGTGCCATTAATATTTCCAAGAATCCCATTCAACATAGTTGGACTAAGACATTGACATTCGTCATCATTTCATCAAGGAACTTGTTGAAGATAAAGTTGCGAACCTCGAGCATGTAGCAATTGAACAACTGGAGGACATAATTACTAAGGCCTTAGATGCAGTGCAGTTTAAGAACTTAAGCGTGCTTTGGATACTTGCCTATGTGAGAATTTATAGAAATTAACTAGAAGTTTGCATGCTAACGGCTACTTTCTCTCTCTGATAGCTAGTTTAACACGAGAAATAAGGGAAATCATTGTTATTTCAAATTCATCTGATCTCACTCTTTTGAAAAATGTTGAAAATGTAAGTTCTCTTGAAACATCCTTTGTGCTGATTAATGTTCCCATAAACCATGATAAATTTGTGGTTCAAAATCCTAAAATTACTTAAACTCCTATTGATTTTGAGAATGTTATGAAACCATATGAAATTGTTTATACCTTGCATGTTGAACCTAACGTTGAAACTCATGTTGAACTTAAGGTTGAATTTGTTATTAAAACCCCTGTGAAACCTTGTGTTAGTATTGTGAGTTAAGTAATTCATGTATTGGATAAGGTTGTTGAACCATGTAATACACCTGATATTTCTGCTATTGTTGTTGGTGGTTCTATTAATGACCCCCCCTACACACACACACAAAAATTCAACCGATACTGTTTTTAAACCACCAACTAACGAAATCAATCCTCCCACCAAGCTCATTTTTTATAACCCCATTGATATTGTTGTTGAACCTGATGTCGGACCATCCCATGTGCAAAAGGAGTGTGTTGTTGAACCTTTTATTAATGTGTATGTGCCTTCTGAAGAATTGAACAATGAAAACCCCCAAATTGAAGAAGTTGCAAACGAAGATAATGAAAAAGATGAAATGATGTCTTAATTTGTCAATTTACATGATCTTCATTCTTATTATCTTGATCCTTCACATGTGATGTAGTATCAAAAGAAAGTATTTATATGTTTTCGTCTCCACAGGGACTGGTGCGATATTCTAAGCCGTTCAACAATCTATATCGTTTTGAGTAATGGAGTGGTAATAAGTTTTGTTTCATAAACTAGAAAACTATGAAATTATAAAAGATTTGAGAGTTAACAGGGAAATGATTATGCTGGGATTAAACTTCATCAACCTACGTATACGTATTCTCGGATTAGTGTTGCGGATTCTAATTATCAATTGATATTATCACATATTGCTCAACAACATCATTCGTGTCCAAATGATGTCATGATTTCTATTAAATCGTTTAATCGTCGACTTCCCAAACTATTAAACTTTCCAATAGTCAATTGTATCGTTGTATAGTTGATTTCCCAAACTATTAAACAATACAAAAGCTTTGGGTTCCAATATTTAAAGTGATTATAAAAACCTAAATTCCATGTCTAGAACAAAAGCTTTAATAGAGAATTACTCTAACCTAGATTCAAAAGGCATTTTTCAATAACAATTCAAACTCATAAGATTGTAATGGAAAACAAGAATAACCTCAACATCATAAGATAATTAAAATCAAACAACATCATAATCAAAGGGAATACATACTAATAGAGTTGATTACATTTAATCCCAACAAAAAGAGTC
>Ga0228710_1009952_pt1 | contig 12947 bp, 5 predicted proteins | sample MedpolnodulmetaG_FD_177995 | JGI IMG/M metagenome (GOLD analysis project Ga0228710, IMG submission 177995) | Root nodule microbial communities from Medicago polymorpha collected in Santa Monica, California, United States - pink nodules | ecosystem: Host-associated > Plants > Roots > Nodule...
AACTTGGTTTGACGTGAATATCCTTGATTGATGAATTACTATATGAATGCATATGTTGATTAATATGATGTTAGATGATGTTGCTCATAAATGATGAATATTATGGAATTATGTTGTGGAGTCGTTGTTGTTGTGTCGTTGTCGTTGATGTCGTCAATGTCGTTGAAGTTGTACGTTGTTGTTGAATAAGTTGTTGAGTCCATGCATACTCATATAAAGTTAGGGGCTCATGCCCTGTTGAATGTTTAATCATTCATAACACGTTGATTTGAGAGCCTATGCTCTACACGTTGATTTAAGAGCTGATGCTCTACACGTTGATTTAGGAGCCGATGCTCTACACGTTGAATTGAGAGTCTATGCTCTAACACGTTGATTGGTACCACATGCATACTGCATAGTCAAGTTGTTGTTGTGTCATTGCATTGTCGCGTAGTCGTCGAGTTGTTGTCGTTGTTTTAATGTCAAGCAGAAATAATTGAAGCATATGTGAAGTATTATTGTTGTTTAGTTGTTGTTGTTTATGCTGTTAAATTCCGTTGATGAATTATATGCTTATTATTGTTGAATGTGAATCTCACCCCTTCTGTTTGAATGTTGCCTCTACGTGGGTAACGTGCAGATAACCAAGATTAGCTGCTGATGTGAGTTGACTCTCTCGTGCGTCGTCTTAGGGTCGCTCTGATACGTAACGGGATGGGGATATTTGCTTTGTTTTCCACTGTATTTGAATTAAGATTTTCATTAAAGTTGTTTATGTCGAGGCCGTAGTGCCAAAGTTGTTGAAATAAGAGTTAATTTTCCGCTGCGATGTAATTGAATTTTGAGAAAGTTGTTTTAATAAATAGTAACTTTACTCTATTTGTACTTCAATGTAGTGTGACATTCTGTTTTACATTGAATACTCTGATTTATATGTATTATTTACATTGTTGGGAAAACGGGGTGTTACAGTTATCACGTCAGTCTTACACACTGAAGGTCTCCAGTTTCGATCCTGGGCAGCAACAATTTAGTTCTTTTCGTGCGATACATGTCCTGGCTTTGCAGGAAAAAATTATAAACATTATATTATATTATTATAATTATTCTTATTTTTATATATACAAGCTAGAAAAAAAATTTAGTTAACTTTTTTTTTCGAACAAAAAATTTGGTTAATTTTTGTTTTGGTAAAAAAAATTGGTTAATTATTAGTGACAAACAATATATAAAATGTGTATTCCAACTACACTCTTCAGTGATTTATTTGTAGAAAATAACATGGATATATTATAACTATTCTTATTTTTGTTTAGAATACATGAAAAGAAAATGAAACTCAGTTTATTTTGTATAATGAAACTTAGTTAATTGATTAATGACAAATAATTATTTTGCGTATAAATTATATTTTCATTGATACTCTTTAATGACTCATTTGTCGAAATTAACGTGAAAATAATGGAATTACGTATTAAAAAAAATGAAGTTGACAAACGACAACTTATTAACTTTTAGAATGAATGTCTCCAAAAAAAACTTTTAGAATGAATGAAAATTTGTAATAGTTTCCGTGTTTTTGTACACAACGATTTAAAAAAAATAAAATACATGTAAAAAATGTAGATGTGGTTAGAAGAGTAATTTTGGTAGTTACTTCTTCTCTAAAGTCTATAGTAATAGAAAAATATCCACGATTTGTTTAGCAAACGGTGTTCAAAATCTGGCACAATAGTTTGGTTATCCTTGAAGGTCATGAAAGACAACACAAGCAAATTTTACTCGTTCACCCTGTAATCATATAAAATTACAATTGCTCCACACAAGTCAGAGACTTCCTTGCCTCACACAAGAGGACTTCTACAATTATAGTTTTACAAAAGAGTATGTATATGTTTACACTTTAAAACTTATAGAGTGGTAAACTAACTTAAAGTTCCAGAAACTTCTAACACTAAGAAATATTAAGATACCAAGTTTGTAAGAATTTTCTAATTGTTTGTGCGCTTTTGAATTTGATAGAGTTTTGACACTTGTAAAATATTTGTAGTATCTTATTTTCTTCAAACTTCTGAGGTCCTTCTATAGGAGAGAAATGAGAAAGCTGTTGTTTGAAGATCGTTAACTCATCAAATTTGTCTTTAAGAAGCTTTGATCATATTTGAATTTTTTCCCTCAAATGGATAATATCAATGAATAGTACTAGATGAGTCCTTTGCTTCATAGAGAATGATTTGTTACATTCTTTTTTCCACTGAAGTTGTTTGTTTGGTTGTTTCTACACATGGTTAGAAGACGACAAACAGTACTATCAGAACTTGAAAGCGACGTTCCATCAGAAGAAGACAAAACGGGTCATAGTCACTTAGAATGTTGTCGCATCCTTCAGAACATGCTTCCTTCAGAGACCGAGTCCATCAGAGCTTGTTCTTATCAAAGTCTTCACTACAACTTCTTATCAGAGCTTTGACTTTATGTTGACCATTCTTCAAATCATCTTCTATGTCTTCAGAAGTTTCCATTATTTCTTTTGAGTACCATAATGCTTTTCATTGTCCTCAGAACTTGATGCATCAGAACCAAAAACTTAACTTTAAAATCATAATTTAATCATATGATCTTATATACTTGAGCACACATTAAAGTATTAAATTGTTCTTTTATACATTATTATCCTCAAAACATTAAAGACATTGTTATAAAACTCCCTATGTTCAACAATCCTATTAAAAAACTAATGATGATATGATCAAATAGAGATCATAAATGAAGACAGCGCTCACAACATAGCTTTTGAAATTCTTAAACTAACTTATTGTTGGAGCATAACTTGTTATTGGACCAATCACATGTGTTACATCCTGTGTAATTCTTTACTTTCTGTATGTATGTATGTATATACCCATAGTGGAAAATTAATTAGATCCACATCAATGAATTGTTCCGTCACCAATCACCAAACCCAATTAGTAATTAAGAATGAATAGTTTGGTTCTGAAACCAAATCCTTTTGATGGTCAATTAGTTGGATAGAGGATTAGGAAAGTGGAACAATTAATCGGTTGAATGGAAATTTGTTAGACACTAGTAACACAAATAGAAGTGATAGCAAGCCAATGCCCAATTTTTTGGTCATGGACTAGTTTACAAAGTAGGGACAATAAGCCACATAGTAAACCAACTTATATGGATTTTGAGGCGTTTTGTCTTTATCTCCAAACCATGAGCCTAGGTAGGCTGCTCCAATAAATAGATATACCTTGTTGAAACAAAAGGGATAACAGCCACACAATGCATGCATGCTTCACTTAAATTGAGTTTCCCACACAAGTACAACTAGAAGAAAAATACTCCCAAGCTATTCAACTACTGCCAAGTGTCGAGGTTTGGAAGTCACAAAAAAAACCACGTAACAATTTGTTTGTGTGGTCAAGAGATAAAATATGATAAATTATTATAGGTTCAAATATGCAAATGATTTTTGCAAATATTAAACGTTTTAATTTTAATACCTATAAAAATGTATATATATTTTTATTTCAATCCTTGCAAATATAGATTTTTGTTTTGTTTTGATCCTTAGTGTTTTATTCTAGTCTATGTAAAATCTATTCATATTAAAATTGATTTCTATAATATTAATTCCTAGGGTTAATTAAGTTTGTAGTCCCTATAAATATTCACAGTTTTGTTTTTAGTCCTTACAAAATAAAATCACACTTTTTAGTCCCTATAAAATTTTCCATCAGCATTTTTAGTCCCTATAAAATTTTCCATCAGCACTTTTAGTCCCTGTCAAAAATTTCCATCAACAGTTTTGGGCCCTAAAATGCTTAAGGAAAATGTCACAGGGACCAAAAAGTGTGATTTTATTTTATAGGGACTAAAAACAAAACTGTGAATATTTATAGGGACTAAAAACTTAAATAACCCTAATTCCTATAATATCATATCGTTATTTATTTTATCTAAACTATATAATAGAATTAGGCATGTCAATGGAGCAAGGTGTGGACATGTTTTACCTTCCCATTCTTCATCCTTGATTTCTATATACTTATTTGTTATCCTACCCATACTCAACGGGGATGAGAAATTGAATCTCATCTTTATCTCTGATGGGTTTGGGTATCCCTACCTCATCCTCGTATGTGCGGTGATTATTATTTTTAAATGAAAAATGAAATTTTTTCAGCCCCAAGAGCGAGCTGCGATATTAATCTATGAGAGTAAAATCAACTGAGAAGAGATATCGGGATCAATGTCTATGGTGATGGGGATGAGAGAGAGAGAGAGAGAGAGAGAGAGAGATGATGAAGATTGATGGCTATGGTGGGTGAAGGAGAAGATAGAGAATTGAATTGAGTGTAGATACACTTAGAGTGCGTGAGTGAAAAGTTTAGGGTTTGAGTTTCTATTTTTATATAAATGGAGTAATAAAGAGGTATAAAGTAATTTCCTACATTCGGGATGGGTTTGTGTATGGATACCTATATCCCCATGACCTGTCTAGTACCTGTATTTTAAAATCGGAGAAAATTTAAACTCATATCTAAACCTAGTCAAAGTGGAGAAAATTTGTCAAATCGAGGTGGGTTTGGACAGGGTAACCGAGGGTAAGAGTTTTGTTATCATATCTAAATAGAATAAATTTAATATAATATGTCATATATTGTTTAAAAGAAAGTTATATATTGTTAACTTATTAAAAACACGTCATACAAATAATCTTAATTAACGTTATCACCCATTAAAATATATAGACTCAAAATACTCTTTATTTTTATTATGGCTAAAGAATATGGGCATCTCAGCTTTCCAGGCTTTGTTTCTCCGTGACTGGTGGCAATTGAGTAAGTAAACAATGTCCATTTGGAGCACGCAAAGTAGCAAACTCAAAACCAAATTAGTACACAATGTGTAGAAAATAATTCCGGGTTGAATTCATCTTTGACAAAAGATACAAACTTGTGGTAAGAATGGGACAACAAAAACACTCTCTATATGTTAGGGACGTGAGTTCAACCTTTAAATAAGTCATTTAAAATAAGTGATCAATAGTTTGGTCTTGAGTCATACACATTAAATAAAATTCATCTTTTATGAGGTAAAATCCCTTAATACACTTGAAATCTTAATTAGAATGTATTCAGATTTTTTTAATGGTAATATTAACATGTTGATTGTTATGTTGGTATTTTTTTTTGTTTGTCAGAATTTCAACCTTGTATCTTTGTCTTTAACTCTTTTAATTCCTTAGATCAACCAAGTGAGCTATCCACCACTGAGATCCAGCACAAATAAATTATGTGTGAGTGTTGTATATGTAACTCTTTTTTTGTTTTTTGAATGGCAAATATGTATTATATATATAAATGAGAAATCTCCTATAAGAGCATAGGCATATAGAAAAGTTGAGTATAATAAGTACTCAAGTCAAGCAATGTATGTAACTCTTTAATTTTATTGTTATTTCACAAAAAGTTCAAAAAGTTAATGACATTATATTTTTTTTTTAAAAGAAGTTAATGGCATTATTGTTGATATATAATAGAAGAAATACAGACAAAAAAAAAAAGCATAATAGAAGAAATTAATGTTCAATTAAATACGTACAGATAGACTATGAAGATAGTTGAGTGACCAGAAATTAGGATAGGCCTAACAACGCAAGCAAAGCAACAATTCATTATTATGGTATTGTATTATGATTAAGTTACTTTTGGAGTATGATAAGAATATTATATAGAATATTAATTATATAAAGTAGAATACGTAATGGGAGGTTACACGACATGGAGGGAACTTCTCAACCTACATGTGCTAATGTCAATGAGTGATCACTTCTTATCTCTCCCAATATTTCTTATGCATTCGGACACCTCACGCAATGTATGTGTCCACATGCTTAGCTTACCAGCATTCACCAAAACGTGCACATAACTAACTTTGTATAACTCACTATTTATGAATCACTACTACCACATCCATACACGATGTTGATACTGACATGTCGACACTGATAATATGTTGAAAAATGAATTAATTGTATGTAATCACGTGCATTGGTGTTCAAAACTAATCCGTGTCTGACATTAGATATACATTCGATCAGAAGTGTTGGTGTTACAAATTCTTTTAAGTGACTTAACCCCCCTTTATCTTACATATTGACAAAAATGCCATTGTCTTTAGTTAAGACAAAATAATACCATTTTTGTATAGTTATTCTCATTTTGTTATTTTTCATGGAAGAGAAAATTACGGAAATGTTTTCATGTGTGATGTCTTTATCTCATCTTCAATCTGTGAACAACATAAATAAGGATGAAGCTAATAACTAGAAACTAGAAAGTGAGATAAAGAGTATGGTTGATGGGTCCAATGCAAATAGTGGACCATAGTAAAGCTTCTATAAATAATCAAATGTTTGTGGTCTGCAAGTCAGCAGTATCTTTCTTGGGAGCATCAATTTTGTATGGGCTTCGAACTTCCACTAATAGATAATCCCAAAGCTGCATATATATGATGTCATTATTCCATTTTTTTTATAGTTTCTTTACAAAATGTCAATAAATCAAATTTGACAACTAAAATTAGAGATAAAAAAAAACAAATTATTGTCTAAATTATTCATCATTAAATTTATTGACAAAATTAGAAATAAACCTGATAACTTTCCTTTAAATTTCTTCCCTAATTTAGTTTTATTTTTACTAGTGACAACATTTGGTTAATTAGGTGCAACTGATCGATGAACTAATTAAAGTTTAACTTAAAATAAACAACTACATATAAGAATGGATGGTAGTGGAGTGGACCAGAAAATATAGTACTTGTACATATCTTTTTAGTGGATTATAACGAATAGTTAGGGATACATAATAAGCCAGTGGTATTTTAAAATAATAATTCGGTGTGCAAATTGCTAATGAGTAATGACATAGTGACATTTTCCAAATTAAGTATATTGTTTATTTTTTTTAAAAAGTAAACGCTATTTTTAAAAAATAAATTGGTGAAAATTAAACACTAACAGCTAATCCTTTATTCTGAAGAATAAATAATAATATATGTGAGTGTGGTAGTAGAGTAGAATGAGTGAGAAACTGAGAAAGATAGAGAGTGAAAGGGAAGGAGATCTTTTCAAAAACTTTATTAAAATAATTATGATAAATTAGAAAGCCACACAATGGATGCGTATTCATATTCCTATGACTTTAATTTGGTTGTGGTAGTGGTGCAACCAAACCCTAATCCATGCCACCACACCTCATCCATTACTTCAATCTCACACAAAAGAAACACCCAAACCAAAACTAAGATATATAACAAACAAAACCAAAATAAGTTAAATAAAAAATAAATAAATAAATAAAGATACTTCATGATATATGACTCACTTTTCGTGAATGAAAGGCAACACTAACCAAGTAACCACTTACTTACTCAAAGTATACCAAAATTTCAACAAGTAGAGATCATTCAGATAGAAAAATAAATTTATTCATAAACCCTGAAAATATAATCCTTTGAATTAATAATTTGGAATAATTGTAAATTAAAATGAAGCTAACAATAATAATTCACAATGATCATTATTGATCAAATTAAATAAAAATATAAACCCCTCCTCTTCATCCCACGCTGGCCTAATAATGGCAACCCACCAACGCCGGAAACTGAAACGTCGAATCGCGGAGATCTTCCTCCGGTGCCGGAAGGTTAAGGTCCAATTCTAGAACATTCCTAGACCTGACATGAACATCTTCAAAACCTGTAACAACACCAACGTTGTTGTTTTTGTTGTTATTGTTGTTATTGATACAAGCTCTATGTCTCCTCATGTGACCACCCAATGCTTGACCTGATGTGAATTCAGCTCCACATATTGAACAACCATGAACCTTGTTAGTCTTGAAGTTGATATTAACACCACACTTTAATTCAAGAGAAACTGGAGGAACAAGAGGACTAATAGTCTTGGGATGAATTTGTTTATTTTCATGTTCAAATTCACCGGTGGCGGTGATTTGTCGCGGTCGCGGAGGTGAGGATTGTTTTTCTTCTTTCATCTTTGGTTTCTTGTGACTTGCTCTATGTCCACCCAACGCTTGAAATGAATGGAAAAAACGGTTACAAGTTTTGCACTCATAACTATCAAAACCGTTTTTTGTCTCCTTTTCAGTTGTTATAATTTTGTTGTAACCATCCACTTGTTGGCTGTTGTTGTGGTGGTGGTTCTGAGGACTACGATTTTGATTCTCCTCTTCTCCCCCGGTTCTTCCTTGAGCCAGAAGAATCAAACAATTAGCCATGTCTGCTTCCTCTTCTTGCTCAGTGTCATCAAAGGTGGTGGATGAAAACGATCCACCACCTCCGGTGGCACTTGAGCAGCTTGATGTCAACGTAGCAGTTGCTACGGTGACAGGAGACAACTGCCTTAACCGTTTCGTTCGCTTTCCTTTGATGAGGTGCCCAACATCATTAACATGTTCCTCAGTGCCTATAATTCCTTCCATATCCATTTTAGACAACATCTTAAGAAAAGAAAAAAAACTATAGGGTTTTGAATTTGATTTAACAATATGAATATGAAAGGTATAAGGTAAGGTAATGTAAGAGTAGAGAATAGGAAGAAAGAGATACACAAGTGTGGAATTTATATATAAGTATAAGGAGTGTGTGAAGTGTGAATAGATGATTATGTATTTATATATATTGGTATAGTGATTGAATGAAATGAATGGTTTTGTTACGAGTCAGCCACCCAAAATCTTCCTTGCTTTTTTTCCAACCTTGGAAGTGTTACTGGCAAGAAATTAAAGTTCTTTCGTTTTTATTCACGCGCGTTTATTCGCGAGTGTTTTCACGCGTCAATCATAGCCACACTTTTTGCTTCTTTTTCTGTTTTATTTCTGCCACACTCCTTAGAGTATTACTTTTTTTTTCTTTACTAGGGTTTTACCTTTTTATGAAATTATTATTTTTTTATTTTTTTTTATTTTTAGTGAGTTCGTGACTAGCACACTGTATTGTTGGCATGGAGTGATTGTAAATTTGTAATGCATGGGTATGATTCATCAATGATTAAACATGCTTTTGTATTATGTGTGATTATATTTGGAACTTAATGAGTTGGAACATGTCCAATGTGTGTGAGTGTGTTTGTTTTTGATTAATCATAATCATAACTTGCGAGTGGCCAAGATTAATTGCGTGCTATAGTATATTAAAACATAAGATCAGATGGAGATTAATGAACTAAAATTCGGTTTTAGGTGGTAGTGCTAACTGATAATTAATTAAAATTGAATAATGTTTCTATGGTTTAAAATTTAAAAGCATTGAATTAACAAGGAAATATTGTTGTTAAGTGTTAACGTTTTGAATCCGTTTCACACTCTTTCTTTGGTTAGAAGATTATTTAGGCCAAACAAAGGAATGGATAGTGATTTACACAAACCCATTAAAGCAAGATAGCACGTTAGAAGTATGCCAACCCTAAATCTAAATGGAGTGATTAGAGATTCGGGTAGCTTTCAAGTATTTTTTTTAGTATATATTTGATAAATTGTATTTATTTATTTTATGAGTAATAGTACTCCAACAAGAAAAGAAAAAGACATAAGTGGCATGTGATTAAGTATAGGATTCGGTTAAGAACTAAGGAGTAAGGAGGGTATGTGTAGCATACAAGTATATGATGACATAAGCACTTTAGGACGGTTCCTACTTGCAACAATGCTTTCTTTTAATTCCTAATTAGTTACACTTAATCTTCTGCTTTAAGGTACATTTACGATTTTAAGTTGTGTAGCTGATCTGTCATAATAATCCATTATTGCTAAACCAATGTTAATATCATTTCATAACGAATGGGACTTCTGAAAGTTGATCAAATCATTTGTCTAATTTGACTTGTAAAGTAACAGAAGACAATTTGTTTCATAATTAAAAAAAAAATACCATAAGATCGTCTTATAGTAGAATAATGTAGTGAGTGGAATAAAAAAAATACCATAAGATCATTTCAATTTTTGCGGTTTGAACCAAGTTATAATACTCCCTCCGTCCTACAGTAGAAAATGTGCACTATTGACCTAACATACTTTGACCTTATTTTTCTACTAATATACAAAGATAAATAATATCATACAAGATGTCATTGGATTTGTCTCGATGAATATTTTCAAAATATCAAATTTTTATAATTTTTTCTAAGAGATTAGTAAAGTTATTTAAGATCAAAATTGTGTATTGGTATGTGTGACAAGGTCAACTGTATCACTTAATATGGAACGGAGGGAGTATATTTGTTCTAATTTTCTTCCACGTATGTGTGAGGTTTTTTTTTTGAAAGAAATCTCACACATATGTGGAAGAAATTTAGAACAAATTGTATAGTGGCGAGAATCATACATCTTAAGTGTAGAGAAGTATGTAATCACATGTTCGAACATAGGGGTGGTCTTGAGGGTGTGTTAAAGGTACAGTCGCACATGACCTAATTTGTTCGGGGCACCAATTCACTTCTTGTCCCACTCAAATACGTCAATCCACTTATTGTCCACCACCAAGCTCTCGGTCTTATTTTGTAGCTTTGATTCCTAAGGTTATTTATTTCTCCTTCTACATTGACGGATTACTAACCTATATCTCTCATTGGTTTCCTATATAAGTTAATAGTTAAAATTTTTGAGGCAAGACTATCAAAGATTATGAATACTTTGCGAGTTAATATGCTTAATCGGCTTTTTTGAAAGGTTGTAACTTAGTTGACGGAGTGATGGTGGTTAATGAGGTGGTGTATTTTTGCTAAGAAAATTGGTTATGATCGATTAATCTTAAAATTGAATTTCGAGCAGGCGTATGACTCAGCGGATTGGAGTTTTCTTAGAGTATATACTTGGTAGGTTGAAGTTTAATGAGAAATGGATCGAACGAATGCGTGTTTGTGTGTTTGGTGGGAGAACATTAGTGTTAGTTAATGGTAACCCAACACTAGAAGTTAACATCCAAAGGGGTCTTCAAAGAGGAGATATCCCACTTTTGTTGGTGGTTGAGGGCTTTGATGGCCTATGTGGCAATAAGTTTTGGAAAATCATATCCAGGGGTTCAGAGTTGTTCAAGAAATGGTGATTTTCCATTTGCAGTATGTAGATGACAAACTATGCATTGGAGAAGCTTTGGCCGATAATCTATGGACTCTAAAGGTTATTCTCCATGGTTTTAAGATGACATTAGAGTTGAAGGATATTTACATGCAAGGAAAAATTACTAAAGGAGTTATTGGTTTTCTTACTGATGATCATACATGCCTCGGGAGTAGATCACTAAGAACGAGGTCTAGAAAATGGAGGAACATTTAGAGTTAGACCAACCTACAACTTTCTAGCAAAAGTAATCCTTCTAGAAGGTAATTTATCATCAACAAAGACGTTTTCATTTCAACATATATGGAGAAGTTTGACATCACTAAAGGTAACTGCTTTTTTTGGAAGATCATTTCAAAACTAGATTCCGACTAGAATAAACTTTGCTCTTCATGGTGTTATTTCACTTGATGGGGATAAGGATTGTGTTTCTTGCAACGGGTCGATGGAAACATCTCCTCATTTGTTCTTGTATAGTGACTTTGCTACACAAGTTTGGAACATTATCTTTCGTTCACTCGGATGGTAGTGGTTTGACCGCAAAATTTATTTACTTGATTTGAGTGTTTGAGTGGGAAAACGGGAAGAAAAAAGTTATAGAAAGGGTTTTGATTAATTTAACATACAACTTTAGAGGCAGTTCTAGAAAGTTAGAAAGGTATAATTTTCGCAAGTGGTACTGAGGTACATAATGAATTGATGGATGATATAAGGACTTTATCATGGGGTGATGGTTGATTAGATTAAAAATGTTCAGTGTCTTCTATATGAATTGTCATGGAATCTCTTGAATGCTTGGTTAGATAATGTGTTTCTAAGCCGATGGAAGGTTAGGCGATGATAGAGCAACCGAGCGATAAAGATGATTCTTTCTCAAACACACTAACTCAGAAAGTGGGTATTCAAGGATTCATAACCAAGTCAAGACATGGTGAGACTAGACAATGACTCAATAAACCCATGTCCCATATTTTTATAGCACCATTATCCTCTTTGAGAAATGAGGGCAAAGCTAATCTCTAGTGGATATAATTTCAGTGAACCATCAAATTCGTCCCTGAATTTTCACGCGTCGGCCAACTTCGTCCCTCAATTATGCGAAATATCAACTTAGTCCCTGAATTTGTCAGACGTCCATCAAAAAGGTCCCTCCGTCCAAGTGCTCCGTTAGCCATGCTGACCTGTCGCCCTGCATGCTGTGTTGTCTTGTACGCGTGGCAAGAAGGAAGCCACGTGTTCAGGGACTAATTTGATTGAATTGGAAAAAGTTGAGTTTTCACTTTTCAGTTTATTTTTTTTTCAGCTTTTCCCATTTTGCCCCTGCATTACCATACCTCCTTCTTCACATTTCTGAAACATCAAAAACGTCCTTGACTCTTCTCCTTCCCGCTAAAACTTTCTCCATTCTCACCCCTCCAAAATCATCATCATCTCCGACGATTCTCACGTTTTTGAAGTTTCTGTGTTCGGCTGTGATTAAAGGTAACGCCTTTCCTGTTGTTTATCAAGATTCTGAGGATGTTGGTCCCGAAAATGCTCCTAATGAAGTGCCAGAAAATGTTGTGCTTGGAAATGCTCCTAACTTTGTGCCAAATAATGTTGTGTCTGAAAATGCAGAAATTGCAGGAAATGTTGTTGCAAATGTTGGACAGGTATGACTCTTAATTTTTAAGGATCGTTTTGGCAATTAGTATATTAATTGAAGGACTGATATGATTGATTATGTTATGATTTTAGGGACTAATTTGATTGAATTTGCAATTTCAGGGTGTTGCACCAAGGAGGTATGGCCTTAGAGGACTGGTTCTT
>Ga0228710_1009953_pt1 | contig 12944 bp, 7 predicted proteins | sample MedpolnodulmetaG_FD_177995 | JGI IMG/M metagenome (GOLD analysis project Ga0228710, IMG submission 177995) | Root nodule microbial communities from Medicago polymorpha collected in Santa Monica, California, United States - pink nodules | ecosystem: Host-associated > Plants > Roots > Nodule...
TTTTTTTTTTTTTTTTAAGGAAAATTCTAACAAGTGCGTTCTATACAAGATTGATTAAGAAATTTTGTCTTGGAAACAATGCATTCAATATATTGAAACTTTAAAATGTAACTTTTTCTGTTTAAAATATACTCCCTCTGGTCTCAAATGTAAAAAACAAAAAAATAAAATTTGTGGTCTCAAATATAAGAAAAAGTATAGTAAAATGAACCTATTAAATGCCACAATTCCAAATTTACCCTCATTAAACTCACCTCATTAATGTCTTTACTACTTCAAGACAAGGATAAAATTAAAAAAAATATCACTTTTATAATGACTTAAATGTGGTCAACCCACTTTCTTAATATGTGCGCATTTTTATTTTTTCTTACATTTGAGACCGGAGGGAGTATCAATTATTTATGTACTTGTTAACAAGACCCAAAAGAAATTTCATTCACAGTAATAGTAAATTAATAAGTGTTTTTCTACTATGTGCAAATTTGCAGATGTTAAGAAATTTAAAATAGTAAATTTGTCTTGGAACTTGTTCTTTTATATTAAATATGTAGCTTTTTTTTTTTTAGCAAAAATATGTAGCTTTTTAATAAATTGTTGTTGTTTTTCAATAAAAAAATTACTATTTTTAGTTGTTTTAACATATGCAATGTTGCACATGTTAGACAAACCTAAATAATAAAGACTCCAGTGGTACAATCACATATTTATAATTTTTTTGATAAAAATGCTTATTATTAATGATTCAATAACTTCAATGGTAATACACTAACATGGACTACAATAAAGAGTTCTTAAATAGGTTTCACCATGTGTATTTATGTGTGCATTTAAAAAAACAAAAAAAAAATTAAAGATGGTTAGGATAACATAAATTTGAAAGATGAGACCAACTAATACATCTTTTATTTCTTCTTTTGATTGTGAAACTCGTTAATTGTTGAGGAGAGAGAGTCTCTATAAACAACACTATCTTTAACATTCACTCTTTTTTTATTGTTAAATGTGTGTTTTAAAAAGAGTGTTCACGACACTCCTCAAATATTCTAAAGAATATTAATAAAACTTTTTATTTTGATTCAATGTCCTTTAAATATCATATATAGAAAAAAAAATATCTTTCTTTTTTTTTGTACAAAAGAGGGCCAAAGCCCAAAGAGAGAGAAAACTAAGAAATTAAACAGACATTCTTAAGCATGCAAGCCTCGAAAAAATCATCAAACAAAAGACTCTGAAGTTCACTAGGGGGATTCTCCAGAACATGAAAATCTAGAGAATCCATCGAAATGCTGAAATTAGAATCCATCGAAAAAAAATATCTTTAGTTCTACTTTAGTAATATTTAACTATATTTTTCAAATATAACTTAAATTTATATTGCACGGTTGTTGTTCTTGTTTTGATGATTTTTTTTTTTAAAAAAAATGAATCAGTTGTTGCAATCCATTGTATGTTTTTTGTGGGCAACTTAAGTTTACATTTGATACAACTCGAAGTAAATTCATTTCACAAAACAGTGACATTGCAACTTGTTAAACTCCTCTGTAAGAGTAAATTTAACTTTTCGAGACAAACGGTTGAAATCCGCTAACATTTTTACCTCTTCGTCTCAAGACACTGCCAATCGAGTGTTGGAAGTGGAAGATAACCACGTCCCACCCCCCCACCACCCACTATTTTATTTGGAACTCGGTGTTCAAAAAATAGTGTTCTCCTCAAATATTGTATAGCATGTTAATAAAATTTTATTTCGATTTAATATTAACTTTAAATATCGTATATATAAAAAAAAATATCACATATTCTTATTAAACAAATAATACAATAATTTGAAGCTCTCATCGCTTCACTTAATATAAATGTTAATTTGTATGTTTGCAAATCAGAAGACCCTAACCCTGAGTATCTTAACACAATATTTCTTATGCATAATCAAACTTATCATTATATTATAACACGACGTTGTCAATATTAACTATTAAGATTTTATAAACGTTCACAGTTACAATATTCTTTAACATAAAAGATAATAAGTATTTATCACGTATAAAACTCTTAATGCAATCTATAAATCACAGGTACACTAGAAGAGAAGATGCAAATAAAGCATAAAATGTGAATGGAATTTCTAAATTCCAAATCTGAGACAAACAGATGTAAATTAGAAAACTAATTATATGTCTCTTTCATCAAATAAAAGATTCACATAGTACCATATAATTAATGTAAACCTGCATACAAAACCAACATAATTAATGCAGATAGGAACTAAACCAATGAAATTTATAGTCATGTCTATAAAAACAAACATTACCACCAAATAAATAAAATTCTGCTCATTAGGACATTCCTTTCTATCAAATACTCAAAATCAAAAACAACAAAACGACATTCTTCAACATGAAAACATGCAATAAAATTGTCATGTCCTTGGGATATGTCACCAAACTTCTCCACGATGACTTGTTTTCTGATCTCATCAATTTTGTAAACTATGAACATGTATGTTCTTTTTTCCTTCAACTCCATAAAGTTTAACTTGCAATTAGCGTCAATTGTCATACCTAATCATGAATAAATATACAGTTCAGACAATAACACCAACACAATTAGATCAACACTCATATGTGATAGTACACAAATAAGTATGTTTTGTCATTTAAGTGGATAATAGAAAATGAAAGGACCTTTTGCACAATAGGGTTGACACTTGTAAGGAATTTATTAGTTCATAAACTAAATCTTTTATAATCATAGAATCTTCTAACTAAATGAAATGTAAACAAATGGTGATTAATGGCAAAATAAGCACTAAAAAAAAAGAGGTTGAGTTCTTCAAGCTAGAAATATGTAGGAGTATATATATCATAACTCAATCAACTTATTACGATAATCTAATAAATGAGTATTCTATAATTAAAAATTGTTCCAATAATTAACGAACACAAAATTAAATCAGATCATTATATTATAATAAAAATAAATAAAATCACACATGTCACATCACACATAAATCTAAACAGGTAACCGAAAAAAGAAAATCAAAACATGTCACAGTTCACAATTTATATTACTCCACAATCAAGAAATCAAATTGAAATAAAGAGATGAAATAAAATCCTGTTACCTTAGCCTTTTCCCATTTCCTGCTCTATAAACTGTCGCGTCATCAAATTATGTTTTTCATTCTTCACTGGAATACCAATATACGTCTCGTATCTTAGAGTCACGAACTGATGAGGTTCAACATCCAAGACATTATGCATTCTCTTGAACTTCTCTGCCATTTTCTCTAACAAAGCGGCTCCAAAACTGAAATAAACCACAAATGAAATGGAAGAGATCCGTTCTTTGACTAATCTCATTGCTATCTGATGTAGTTGCAAATGAAAAGTTTCGGGAGAGGAAAACTTCTGAAAAGTGAGGGTAGTTAAGTGACTTTGTGGTTGACAGTAATAGGAAATGTCAGAGATGTGTTAGAAGGAATAGGTGGCGGAAAACACGAGTGGTGGTTACGATAGGTTTGGAAATTTGGTTGCGGAACAAGGAGAGTGAAATTGAGTTTGTGATTTTCATTATAGTTGTCTAAAGGTGTAAAAGGAAAATGCTATCAACACTCTCTTTCTCACACTATCTTTAAACTCACTCTTCTTTTATTGTTAAAACTCAAGTACGTCCCATCATTTTATTTGGAACCCAATTAAAGAGTGAGTGTTAAGGAGTCTTCAAAATAGAGTGTTCATAACACTCCTCAAATATTGTATATAGAATGCTAATAAAACTTTCTTTTGATTCAATTTTAACTTTAAATATCGTATATCAAAAGAAATATAGTATATTCTTATTAAACAAATAATGCAATAATTTGAAGTTCTCGTCGCTTCACTTAATATAAATGTTAAGTAGTTTGTGTGCAAATCTGAAAACCCTAACGTGCCAAAAGTGCTTCCTCCTTGAAAATCCTATACCGCCTCATCTTCTCTCACACGTGAAAAATATGTTGTATCAATAACACAGATTATAATCCACTCATCCATTTCTAAGAAAAGGCTAAGGCTACACCTAGCCAGTGCATTTGTTCTCCACTACCAATATGCATTTAATGATGCTTGCAACTATATCTATAGTATATGTATGTCAACCGAAGGAAAACCACATATGCTTGTGGTATATCCCTCTGCCAAAGAAAATACACCATGGACCTAATACGAGATGCATGTTTGCTTGCTGCAAAACCCTATACCACTCCTATGCTACATTAATTATAGTTACACAAATCATATGGTGAGTTGCTATATGAACCCACAACTTACAGAAGACTCATTGGTAGCCTTCTTTATCTCACTCATTTAGGACCAGAAATAGCATATGCTGTTAGCAAATTGAGTTAATTTTTAGATGCTCCCACCAATGAACATATGCTGGCAGGCATACATGTCAACTTTCTTAAGCCTTAAAGGATTTTCTGATTCAGATTGGGGTACTTGTCCTGATACAAGGAGATCCACTACTAGCTTTTGTTTCTTTTTGGGAAATTCATTGATCAATTGGAAAAGTAAGAAGCAAACAATAGTATTTAGATCATCTTCAAAAACTAAGTATAGAGCACTTGCTCAAGCAACATGTGAAGGTCAATGGCTACTTTACTTGTTACAGGGTTTTCAGATATCTCATTCTTCACCCATCATTATCTACTATGACAACAAGTCAGCGATGCATATAGCTGCAAATTTAGTATTCCATGAAAGAATCAAACACGTTAAAATAGATTGTCATGTTGTTAGGGACAAGGTTCAAGCCGACATACTTCATTTGTTACTAATTACAACCAAAGTACAAGTATCTGATATTCTCACCAAGCCTTTTCATCCAGGACCATTCAACACATTGCAGAACAAGCTTGGAATGCTTAACTTGAGAGGATGTTAAAGTGTAAATAACTAGAGGAACAAACAATTACTTGCATACCAAGTAATTGGTCATATCATGATAACTGTTGTAATTGTTTTAACTATTAGTCTGTTATAGCTATTAACCATAGTTAATTAGTCAATCATAGTTTAGTTAGAGAGTTGAGTTGCTTTATATATACACAGTAAACAACTCCTTGTAAACTCATATTTTGTGAATAAACTTTGTCTTCAAATTCAGTTAATATTGGTTCATAGTAGTCTTTTATGCTAATTCTCTCACACATGAAGAATCAAATTCACCCTTTTAGACGAACCCTTGATATTCATAACTCCAGACTTTGACATGGAAGCTTAAATCCCTTGAAAATATCAAATTCTTCATTGGTGTGCTTGCCACTGTGCTATTTCTACTCTTGGTTTGTTGAAAAATATGAATATGGCTGCTTCTAACTTATGTGCTACATGGCAGACAAGTGAGGAAATTGTCCTTGCATTCATGGCATCAATGAATCCTAAAGCATTCTACAGGTTCATGGAAATAAAAATACATTAAGGGTTTAACCTAATTAGAATAAGAATAATTATTCAATTTGATCTCTCACAATTTTTTAGCAGCTTAATTTAATCTGTGATAAAAGTAAACTTCAAATTTAGTCATTTACATTTTATACGGACGATAAATTAGTCTCTATTTTTTCTATAATAGAAGGACTATATTTTATCCGATATATGAAAATGTAGTAGACTATATATCTTATAGTATTTTTTGCCGATCACTAAATTTGATCGCGACAAAATTGTAAATGATCAAACTGAAACTTTTTTCTTAGTTCGGCTCATAAATGATAATAATGAATTTTATATTACTTTATCCAAACAAAAATATCAAGAAACGAAGACATTTCATTTGAATTGCTTGGAAAATTAAATTCTCTAAAAACTTTACTAAAAAAAGTTCTTTAGTTAACCCGTTTTATTTAAGTCAATAGGTGATTTTCAAAATAAAGTAAAGACAAATTTTTTTAGACAAATATTTTAAGCCAACTGTTTTCTAAATTAAATATATACTAGTACTTTTTTTTAGAGGAAATATACAATAGTACTTGCTTTGTTAAGGAATATACTAGTACTTGCTTGTTTTGTTTTTTTTTTACAAGAAAGTACTTGCTTGTTAATCAAGGGAAAATGATGATAATATACAATGGAGAGAATTAGATGGCCGTTGGGCCAACTATCACTTTCGCTTTTTCTAAAAATTATATTTTTTTTTTCCAAAGAATCTGATCCCAACATATCACTATGAACAAATATGATCACAGCGTTGGTCAACAGCCATATACAAACAAATTAAAGTAGAGAGTACATACCACTTTCACTTTTATTATAATATTATAAGGGGATACTCAAATTAATGGAGACGAGTGGGGATACTCAAACACGTCGGGAACATATATAGGGGTATTAAGTATTTAAGTATTCCAACATACTTAAAAAAAAAAAGGATTCCAACATAAAAAATTATCCTATAAAGAGGTTTTTTTTTTTGAAAGGATCCCATAAAGAGGTCAAATATTTCAATTTTAGCATAAAAAAATATTTCAATTTTTAATGTATTGATTATTCAAATTTTCATAAAAAAGTGCCATTTAATGAGCCTTGAAGAATTTTTCATATGCTCTTGTTAGCCTTTCTCTAATAATAACTAGTTACTAATTGTCCACAAGTCTTTGATCGGACGCCGTGATCAAAGTTTGAACTTCAACTCTTTCATTTAGGTGTATAAGTTTTAGTTTGTATTGTCATTTTGTCTATTAAAAAAATAGTTACTAATTGATCAAAAATATATCATTAGTTCAATCAAATTTTTGTGATTCATATTTAATATAGAACTTCATGAAAATTATAGAATTTTTTATAGTTTGATATTTATTTATTTTTATATAATTTATATTTATTTTTGAAACTGAAATATATTTTCAATCATTTTTTCATGTAAAAAAGAAATCAAGATATGAAATGAAATGAGCAAACACAAAATACACTTTTTATTTGTGTTGTAATCTAAATCTATAATTTATATTTTTTCATTTTTTAGATTACAACATAAAATCAACTAGTCATGGCAATGGGATGGCACAGGTTTTACCTTCGCCATCTCTGTCTCTGAATCGATATGTTTATCCATTAACCTACTCGATCTCTGATGGAGATGAGAAATTGAACCTCATATCCGTTTCCGACGTGTTTGAGTATCACACTCGTCTCCATTCCTGCAATGAAATATATTTTTTTAATAAAAAAACAATTATTTTATGCTCCAAACCGAAACCCATAATTTTCCGCAAAATTGAACTTACTACCAGAAATTAATTTCCACCATTTTTCTAATAATCTAATCTATTTGGGGTAGGAAAACACCACGCGTATTTGCTAGTTGTAATATAGGAAAATGTTCACATTGATTTAAAGTTAAAAAATATATCAAAAGTAAGGGTGATGTTTAGAGGCTTACACATTGCATATCAATAATTAATAGTTTTCAACATTTGAGACGAATTCGGATGGATACTTTTATCTATGTTATCCGTCGCGTACTCGTATTTTAAAATCGAAAAAAATGCAAAATCATACCCAAACTCAATCCAAGCAAAAAAAAACTCATCAAATCAAGGTGTATCGGATAAAACTTATCAAATCAAGGTTGATTAGGAGGATAGATACCCATGAGTACGAGTTTTGCTGACATGTCTACAGCCATCTATGTGACAACAAACAAAACATCATAAGAACAAATAACTAACTCAAACTAACATCATAAGAATAAATAACTAACATCACAAGAACAAAACAACTTGAATTAATTCAAAGCCCTTTTCTTTTCTTTTAAAACCACCACCGAAATCATTCTTTTACGTGATCAACAATATCACTTTCCCTTTTGATTAACATATTGATTAACAAGAAACATCAATATAACTAACTCAAACTCACTGACACGCCCCTTAAAAGCCCTATTTTTACTATTACATGTGTAATGTAATAGTAAAAATATTACAATGTTTCATTAGTGTTATTGTAAATATTGCAATGTTAACCAAACATTTTTATATTTCAATAAACGTAATTCATAGAAATAAATTTGGTAAACAAACCAGGGTCATTCCGGTAAAATCGGAGGCCATGTTCAAATATTAAAAATGGGCCCTATGAAAAAACAATATTTTTTAAGCAATAGTAATCATCTTCCTTAAAAAAAAAGAGTATTCATCTATTTAAGTTGTAAATAACATAAAAAATAGTTATTCTTATTAAGTAAAAGTAAGTTTGTATGGGAAGGACTATCTAGCTTGTGTTGAACTTCACTAACCACCAATTGTTTTAATATTAAAATTTGGGTTCATATTTCATAATAAAAAGAAACATCAAAAACTTAAAAAGAATCATCACCTTTTTTTTTGAAAGAAAGAAAGAATCATCACTTTGTTTAGTGCAAAATGGGTCTTAAGTATATTGGTTGTTGTTTCTTAAATAACGTGTCTTTGTTATCTAAATAGTGACAAATTAATACTAATATCGAAAAAAAATAGCAGTAAATTAGTACTAGCATGCATGATTAAACTTAAAACAATAAAAAAAATTCTAATTATTTAACGGATTTGATTTGCATTGTTAATGGAAATAGATGACAAAAATGCATTTTATTAGTTGTAATGGCCTATTAGTTGTGTATGTAATTGAGACTTTTATATTTAGTTCAAATTCACACAAATGCTCGGGATTGAACCTCAAGATCGATGACTCAAGTACATTCTATTTTCCACTAAACTATTTCAAGATGTCTATTGATTTTTTATATTTTATTATATATACCTAACACTTTTGAGTGCTATATTAATTTTTTTTTTTAGGCTCCTAAGATTGCGAGGTCCGGCACCGTAGCTCACCTTGCACATGCCAAGGGCCGGCCCTGAAACAAACATACCCTATTTATTATTAAGAGTAATTTTTATATGAGCACAAATACAAATCAAATTTATTTGAACACACACAAATGCAACAAATTAAAAAGATCACATCATTTAAATCTTTTTTCTTTTAATTTTTTACATTTGTGAGTGTGTGCCCAACTAAAATTGATATGGGATTGTGTACATGTTAGAATTTCCCTATAATTCAATACTTGAAATATCAAATAAGTGGGAGAATATGATTGTTTAAAGTACAAATAGAAGGTTAAACAACATTGGATACCGTAAGTAAAAAAACAACATTGGATACTGTATAGATCTATGCATACAACAAAAAACCAACTCCAAGCATTAAAAAAATATAACTTATTTTCTCAAGTCAATGCTTTGATATTTTTGAATTTTGTATTTTTTTTTAGTACATGGTTGCATATTTTTAGTTTACCTTTCTCTCTCACTCCCGCTCTAACCAAAATCTCTGTCGATGCAATGTTTACAATCGAACCTACTATCACTCTCATTTATTATTATTGCTAAACCCTAAAAACGCCACCACCGCATCACAATAAATAATTTCACACCCCCTTTCCCAACTATTCACACCTCCCAATTCTTTTTCATTCTTCTCACCGTTCCAGATTCTCTCTTTCCATTTCTGAAGCTTCAACCTGCATTGGAGCTTCACCATAACTCACACAGAAGCTTGATTTTTCTATTATCTCCAACAATTTTCAGCTCTGGTGTTCATTTTCACTCCAAAAAACAGGTAAAAGGCTTTTTGTTTCATAGATTTTTTTTTCTTGTTGAAAAGCCATAACATGATTAAAGTTTGGATTTTTAGCTATTTGGGTCAAACCCCTTTTGTTTATTTTTGGTTTTTATTTTTATTATGTAACTTTTTTTTTTCTGGGTTCTGTTTGTTACGTTTAACTATTTCTAAATTTTCATGTTTTTTTTTTGTTGAGACAGTGTTCTGTGTTTGGATTGTTTTGAATGGTTGAAAATTGGTGAATCTTGTTTAGGGAAGTGGAAATGATGAAGGAGGGGTTTGTTGTTATGAATGGTGGTGAAGAGGTTTTTGAGAATGGTGTTAAGGATGACGATGAGAGTCTTGGTGAGCACATACTTGAGGAAATGGAGTCATTTTTTGATGATATCGATGAACAGTTGATTATTTCTAGGATGGTGAGTGATTCTGTTATAAAGGGTATGGTTAATGCTGTTGAGGAACAGGCGGCTGAGAAAATTGCGCAAAAAGAATCGGAGGTCGTTGGGTTGAAGAAAAAGCTTAGTAGTTTATGTGTTGGTTCGGATGAAGCTAAAATGATGTGGTCTTCGGTGCGTTGTAATGAAACCTATGAAGGTGGTCCACGTCGTTTTTTAGATGGTGTTATGGAGAAAGATAGATTTATGAAGCCTGTGGGTAGTCTTAAATTTGAGATACACGAGCAGTTGAGTCAGCTCAAAAAGGAAATAAATAAAATTAGAGGACTTAGTTCCATGAGAAGATTTAGTTCGGGTTCGGATTTGGTTGGTTTAGGTGGTATTCTGCAGGAGAATGTGCCGGAAAGATGGATTTATGTCGATAAAGCTTTTGAAAGTCTGAAAGATACTATGGATTCTTTCTCCAGAAGGATAGAAATTACGGATCAGTTATCGAAGGCAACAACACTTTCTGATTTGCAGGAGGAGCAGGAGTTTCGTTTGGAAATTGAGCGGATGGTAATTCGCAATTGTATCCGGAGTTTGCAGCAGGAGATTGAACGAAAATTATGCGACGTTTGTGAATCTGAAAGTCGAATTAGTTTTAACCAATATAAAGAGATCTCAAGTTTGCGTCAGGATTTGGATTCAATTTTTAGAACACTGTCTGTTTTCGAAACTGGGACGCTTATTTCTCATGGATCCTTGGAGCATACCGATGATTGGTGTCATAATAAGAGAGCCGACCATGTCCACTTGAAGCTTTCAACAGACCTTTCGACGGTTTCAACTTTGGAAGAAAATGGGAAACACGAGGATTCAAAGATCAGCAAGCCTGATAGTTTGGATTCTGGCTCACTAAAGGACATGTCTAAAGATGATTTGATTACTTATATAACTAAGATGAGAAGAAACCATGAATCTCAAGTGCAAGAGAAGACCGAAGAAAACTTTTGTCTTAGGCGGGAACTATTGAATCTGAAAGAAAGAGGTTCTTCCTTTTCATTGAAGAAAGACAAGGACTTTGATTTGTTGAAGAAAAAAATCCCTGATGCCATCTCAAAATTGAATGAAGTCCTTGATGGAAATGAGAAATTGCGTCAATTCAGTGAGAACATTGAATCTCTTTGCTGTTTCAAAGATAGGTTGGATTTCTTACAATCTGAGAATCTTCAACTGAAGGACATGCTAACTGATAAGAATAAGGAAATTAAAAGTCTATCTTCTCAGCTTTCTGCTGCTATGGAAAAATTGTCGCAGCAACAACTGACTGAGGAAAATTTGTTACAATCTGTTCAGAAGCTTGAGGATGATGTTGGAGATGCACATGTTGAAGCTTCGGTTATTCAAGACGTGTATAAATGTCTCTTTAAAGATATGGAAAGTGAATGTAGATTCATTACTGAAGACTTGCATCTCAAGTATGGTTTTATGCAAGAAATATATGAAGTAATGTTGAAAGATACCGTTGACAGTGCTCAAGTTTCTAATGGGCTGGAAATAGAAGAAGCAAATATCGAGTCAATTATGATTGAAGGGCTATTGGATATTAATCAAATTATATTCAAAGGAGCTTTGGTAAATGCGGACGAAGCATTAAAATCCGAAGCTGCCGATAACTATAAACTAAAATGTGAAATACTTACGTTGAAATCAATAGTGGCAGAGAAGGAGAATTTATTACAAGGGGCAACAGATGCTTTGGAACAAGAAAAGGGAAAGATGAAAGCGGCCTCTGAACAGCTTGACAGTTTAAGAACTAAGACAGATCACGAGTTGGATGTTACTAAGGGTAACCTGATTGCAGCCGCAAAGGAAATTGAACAATACAAGGAACAAATGCAGAAGTTACATCAAAATCTTGAACGAAGAGTGAATGAGCTTAGTGCTGTTACAAAAAAGCAACAAGATACATTGAAGTGTATTGAGGCAAAGGAAAGGGAAACCAGGAAACAAATGGAGTCAACCATTAATCTCATCCATAAATTGTTGACAATGGTTACTGATGTAGAAGCTAGTGTAAACGAAGATATTTCAAGAAATCGTATGAGGTATGCAATAATTGTCAAGATCCTTTTCTAATTTAACATCCCATGAATTTATGATAAACTACTGTTTCCCTGATTTCTTTTCTGTTTTTAAGCCATTTTATGTCGTCATCCATCAATAATGAAGTGTTAAGTTTATTTTAACCAGCAAGTACATAAGGTGTGCAATTACATTACCTTCGAATTATTATTCTGAATGTGACGTGCTTCTAATTTTTTGAAGGGATAGTTTGTGGAAATAAGTCAGATTTTTGTTTTTGTTTTTGTTTTTTTCCTCTCTAATAATTGTAATGTGAGCATAAAAAATTATCTACGAGTTCATATTTGTGTTCAACTTGGTTTTGTTAACACCTCAAAATTTTGTGGATAGAAACCAATTTACTTCATCCTTATATCAAGAAAACGGTTTTAAATCATATTTTATTATCTTAAACTCGATTTCATATTATTATAATGATTATGGTCAGAACCAAGTCATATATGGAACCATTTTTTCAGGCTTGAAACCGTGAGTTCTGAGCTCTCTTTCCTCAAGAACAAAGCCAGTGCACTTAAAACCATGGGATTGGTGTACAAGCAAAAGTTTGAAACAAAAAGTTCTGATCTTGCAAAGGCTGAAGCAGAGGTATGTAACCAGAAACATCACATAATTTTTTTTATTAATTTTTTGCATTTGTTATGCTATGGGAATATACATTACTTATCTATTTCTCAATGTTGTGGAGAGGCTGCGCAACCCTTGTGCTCATGTGACCAGAGGCAGATGCACATGAATAGGTGTGGGGCAATTTCCCCCACAAAAGTGATTCCCA
>Ga0228710_1009955_pt1 | contig 12942 bp, 4 predicted proteins | sample MedpolnodulmetaG_FD_177995 | JGI IMG/M metagenome (GOLD analysis project Ga0228710, IMG submission 177995) | Root nodule microbial communities from Medicago polymorpha collected in Santa Monica, California, United States - pink nodules | ecosystem: Host-associated > Plants > Roots > Nodule...
ACTCCATCTACAACACAACATTCAAAGTAGTCCACGACAAGAGTTATTGGCTCCCATACGACGGTCCCGTACTTTGCCATAATCCAAACATGCGAAGACTAAAGAAAGGTCGACCCAATAGTACCCGAATAAGGACTGAAATGGATGAGGAGGTGGTAGAGAGGACTCCAACACCGAGACGGTGTGGGTTGTGTCGGCATACCGGTCATATTAGGAGAAATTGTCCGAGTATAAATAACCGATAGTTAATAACGTTATGTATTATTTGTTCAAATAAATTAATATTTATTATGTTTTTTATTTATTATTATTTTATTTTAATTATATATATGTTGTTGCCCGAAAAAAAATTAAAAAGTCAATCCCGCCAATTGGAATGGCGGGAACGAAAAAATAAATAAAAAAGTCAGTCCCGCCAATTGAAATGGTGGGAACGAAAAAAAAATTAAAAAAAAAAACGTCAAATCACGTCAGCCTGTAACCGACTGACACGTGTCAGGAAGGGGCTCATTCCCGCCATTTGAAACGGCGGGAATGAGGAAAACGACAAAAAAAAAATCCCTCAAAAATGAAAGTGGGTTATTTTGGGAATTTTTTTTCAAAGGGGGTCAAACTTGAAAAAAAATTTGGAAATAGGGTCAGAAAAAAAAATTCTAAAATTTATTAATAACCAAGTCTTGTTTAAGACGAACATGACTGATAAGATAGAAACTACAAAGCAAAGAGTGTTCTATATAGGCGGAACACCAAAAAAGAAATGCATACACCGTGCATCTTAAACACAAAAACCAAGCAAAACCCCCACAAACAAACATAAACCAAAAGTTAAGCAAAAACCTCACACGCCATCGTGAATGGCCACGAAATCAAAATTCGAACATCAATCGCTCACTACTCACATCTAAGCCACTCCCAAAGACCATCACATCCCCCGAAACCCCTAGCAACAACACCTCGCCTTTTCATCACCACAAACAACACCTCACCTTCTCATCACCATAACTGAGCCAAATTCCCGCACTTATTCGGATTCCACCACCAATCAATCATTTTGGTCTATTGGAGAAGTCACCAAAACCAGCCAAAAAACTTGAGTCAAGAAACTGACTCCCGATCTTGAATCCTAACAATAGGACAAAGGCTAGGGTGCATGACCTTCATGGGTCTCCTACCGGTGCATGACTTGATTTTTATTTTATTTTTTGTTGCAAAAAGGATATGATCCATTGGATATAAGTTGAATACTTTTAATGGTTGAGATTAGTAGGTTAAGTGACCCACTATGATTGTATTTTTCAAAAAGGGTGTTTTGGTCATTGTTGAAAAAAAATTAATTTTAAAGATCCATTTCATGAACTCCCTTCAACCATCAGTGTCTCTTGTTTGCAAGAATTAATCTCTCTCATCTCAAGTTTATTCTTTTGTAATATTGATTCTCAATTTGTTAAATTCCATGGATGATATCATCCTTTCTTCCGTTTAATTCTATTTTTAGTCTGTCAAATTTAATAATTTTTCATGTGTTCTCTCCATTGAAGCTTTTATGAAGATTGCACAGTTTACTCACTCTTCCTATCCTACTTTCGTTTTTCTCCAATACTGCAAAAATAAGGGGAAAAAACGCATACATCTTCACACATCAATTCATTTTCATTGTTTTAAGTTTAATCTGCAAATCTGAGAAATTATCATAGATCTATAATTAGAGGGAGAAGAAGTATATCAGAGAAGTGATTCTGGTTTTTGCATTTGTGGCTGAATAAATTATCACATGGTTTATTTTTGTGTCCTTGTATTCCATTTGTGGCTGAATGAATATGGTTAGTTACTTCTTAATCTAAAACTTCACATCAGAAATTGCAAGGTATGTGTTCATTTTGAGAATTTTGTCTTTAGGTACTCTTTTCTCTTTATGTAAAAAAAACACATTAAATCTTTGGATACCCTAAGTCCTGTAGGTAGAAAAATGCCAAAACAGAATGTGGAATCTTTGGATACTCTAAGCTTATCGTTAATGGATGTGATCCTCTACCAAGGAGAAGGTATTTATCAAGATCACTAAAGCTATACAGTAAACGATTCCCTATTAAAGAATCCATGTGGAAACTCCCTGATGATAGAAATGTTAGATGGAGTTAAAATAGGTGCAAGAACTTTACTTGTCTAGCAAGCAACAACAACGCTCGAAAGGGATTCTTTAAATACGCCGACTGTTTTAATCTTACAAATCATGAGATACTGAGATGGATGAGATTGAATGATGATTCAATTTCAAACCAAACAGGTGAAGCTGATTCTTGGAAATAAGTTAGAAGAGATTAGAATTGGATTGGATTTTAGTGTTGGAACTTTTGTTGCTAGGATGAGGGAATTTAATGTGACAAATGGGTTGTTCTTCCAAAGTTTGATAAGGATGATCAAGAGGTGTTCTTTTCTGCTGTTTTAGAGAAGCCTCCTAGGCCATTCAGGTAATCTTACATCGTAATCCCCCGCCGAAAATGAGGGACTAATCCTTGAGACGTTCTTCTGTATACACATATCTGAGATCAAACTCCTGACAACGTGCTCATTCGTAAATGTCTAACATTTAGAAGATTTTTCCTTTTGTGTTGTGTTATTAAATTTGTAGAAATGCATATGAATATAATATATGTCAATAATGAGCTTCATAGTTTTTTTTTTAACAAAGAATGAGCTTCATAGTTGAAATGCATAGTTCAATTCCTATTCATGCTCTATATTTAATCAATTGATTTTGCACTTAGATTCTTCTTTTCTTTTATGTTTATTGCTTATTATCTTCAACATTTTTTGACAAATTATACTTGCATATCACAATTATATAAGTCAAACTGGATCCTCTATATATTATTGCTCTCTAGAAAGAAAGAAAAAAAAGAAAGTGAACTGTGGATGGATAAAGAAGAATGTATCAGGAACTGTAGAATATTGAAACAATTTGAATGGTTTTAGGTAAGCAAACATGATATGTATCGGGTCAATGTAATAGAGAATTATGTTAAAAATGACTTTCAACAACATATGTCATCTATTAAGATTTGTACCAGAATTAACGAGTATTGTTGGTCGATATGACGAATGTAACGAGGAGGTTAATATATTATTCCCTTTTTACAAAAAGAACAATGCTATTTATATCTAGATAAATTTTGTCCCAAACAGTTAGCAAAAAGTAATTGTCCAATAAAATTGTTTCCTGGCCACAAATCAAGGGGATGGTGCGGCATAATTTAAGGAAAAATCGTGCATGCTCTCTCTCCTGAAACAGTCGGGATAAAATATGTCGTGATACTTCCGAGCAATTTGATTATTTTTCTTCCTCTAATTATAAGTTAGATACAGAGTGAACATGACCTCTTTCTCTCGTGCATCAACCCAAACCTTCTCAATTAAGGCAATATATCTTTGCATTGTGGCAGATGGATGGGGATGGTCAGGAATGAATGTCTCAATATGTTGTGTTTTATTTACGGTTTCATCATGTTCACGAGGGAGTTTATACTCATAAGTCAAAATACTTTTATCTTAATTCGTGAATATGTTCACTTTATGATCTTTTATCTTAAATCTCTCCATCTATATTTTCTTGATCTTGATGGTAAAAAGTAAACATATAAATAAATATAAGCTTGGAGCCGTCCAAAACTCAAAGTTATTAGTTGTTTTCAATGGCTAGTAACCACGTCTCATGGCTCCGGAATTGGTGACCGCCGGTGACTCTACACCCACTCATAATGCACGCCACTATTTATTTTTTTTATTTTTTATTTCAATAAAGCAGGCCACTATTTATCATATTGCAATAATTAATATTCATTCTTGAGCTTTCACTCTCTTCTCTCTTTTTTAAACTTCGGTTATCATCACTTTTATTTTTTTATCCTCGAAGAAAAAGGGTGATTTATAATCAATTTTGTGACTTCATCATCTTATCACGACTCTGTTTATAAATCAAATTGGTCTGGGAGATGAGTTATGCTTTCGCAATGTAAATAATCAATATTCAAATCTCAATTCAAAGATATGTTTATATTTAATGTCGGGGAAGAATATATATATATATTGTATAAACATAATATCCTCTGAGCAACTATAGAAAATCTGATTAAAGTGAAAAATATCCTTTATCATCTCATTTAATATGTGTTTTTGGGTTGTCCGACTCGAATATGTTTACCCCAAGTAAAGATGTTCGGGATTTAGTTGAAGCCCACATCGCTGGCCTAATACTAATTGACCCATTAACCAAGAATCCTCACAAAGAATGGCTCACCAACGGACCTCATGTACGCATCACCGCTCAGGAGCGCTCCTCGTCACATCATGGCTGTCAGATCGATCTCTAAAGGCTTCCCACACTTTACGTCGGATTTCTAAGAGATGGTTACAATGTCTCCGACTATAAAAGCATGACTCATCACACTCAATGTACGATCATAATTTCACCGCTTTTCGCACACTTTCCTCTTCATTTCCCCCATTGACTTGAGTGTTGAAGTGTTAATCTATTTTGAAGCTCTCTTTTTCCTTGTCATCGAACAATCTCCCTCGCATTAAAAGCATTCCTCTGTCGTGATTGACTCTTTTTAGCACGGGCATTTTCGCTTCCAAATCTCTACCTTGGTCTACTATAGAACAAAAGATAATATATGAACAACAAAACAAAAGAATAGACAATTATTCATAAAAATAAAAATAAAAGACTATACAACTAAGTATAGTTTACTTTTATTTTGAATTAAAACGAACATTTATAGAAATTTATTCTAAGAAAGTAAGAGTTAATTCATAATGAAATCTATGTTAAAATGTATTTTAGAAACAACATTATTTTTTATGGGGTAAATTGTGTTTATCTCTATCATTTAGGCGAGTTTTGGTTTACCACTGTGTAAAAAACTTTTAATTCCAACCTTATAATTTAAAGATTCTTTAATTTTGACCATTTGTAACTTTTGACTATACAAAATAAATAATATAACAGATGTTAAACCAAAATTCGCTCAAATTACAAGGGACAAAAGTACTTTATTTTATTATTTTCAAGAATAACATTATCAAATAGAGTAAAAATTTTGTTTATGAATTCTTATTCATATTTCCGGTGTAAATAGTTTTATAATACCAATCCATTATAATTACTTATACGATGTATTATTTGGGAGAACTCGAGTTTCATTCATGGTTGAAATAATCTTGATTAAAATTTACTTATCTATTCGAACGAACTTTGGATTACTAAGACTTTTTACATTAAAAACGGGAGGGTTAACACGCAAAAACAAAAAAAAATTGTTAAGTCGTTAATACCATACCTCTGAAAAGTAAGAATCACATAATTCCACAAAATTATTAAGTCCTTAACATCTATTGAATTTCACTCAACTTAACTATGTCAGTAACCATAATTAACAATATTGTTAATACTACTAATAATACCACTAAAATTAACTCACATAATCATTTCTTTAATAATTGTGCACAACCCAAAAAAATGACTATTTAATAAGACGGATAAAGAATGAAAGTTAAACTTTTTGATTATATTCATGACAATTAAAAAATGAAAGTTTTTTTAGCTTATATTTGATATTTAGTGAAATATTTTTTTTTAAGAAAAGATAATAAAAAAATTCCGTTAACTGAACTAATCTTAATTAACATTTATTTAATTCCTTTTTCATTCTTTTCTTTTTTCAATAAAAACATTTACGTAATTTCCTTATTATTTTTTTGGTAAACATTGAATTACTTTTTTTTATAGATGTCAATTCAATTTCATAGCATAATATAATTATATTTTTATTTATTATATGGAAAATATCGTACAGTAAATTTTTACCCAAAAATAATAATTACTAAGTCCAGTAACAACTTTTACTGAACACCCTCTAAAATATTTACTTAACACAAGCAGCAGAATTAGCAGTTAAGTAAACACATGCATCACCGTCAAAATCTCAACGGCGTCAAAAAAATTTCCAAATCAAACCCCAAACGCCGTGATCACGTTTTCCTTTTCTTACTCGATTCAAAATCACCCGAACCTGAGGTTCGGAACCAAACCTCGTTAAACACAACAGTATAAAAACCCACACTGAGATTCTCGCCTCTAACCACACACTACACTCTCTCCAAAACCGAAAGAGAATTTTTTTCCTTCAATTTTCAAACCTTTTTCCTGAGATTTAGGGTTTCGTTGAAAAATGGCTGACGAATCGGAGAAAAGCACCGTGACGGTGGATCGTGACGGCGGCGATTCGTTGCTTGAGAAGATCACCGAGAAGCTTCACTTTGAGGATGGTTCTTCCTCCGATTCTGATTCTCATTCCGATTTGGATAAGAAACCGGTTATTGAATCGGTTAAGGAGAAGGTTTTTCGCCTTTTTGGAAGGGAGAAGCCTGTCCATTCCGTCTTCGGCGGCGGAAAGCGTATGAATCTTTATCTATCTTTACTGTTTTAGTTGTTTTGGTTGAGATCTGTGAAAGAAATTGATATTTTGAATGCTACATTTTGATTTGGTGTATTGCATGTGAATGAAAATCGTGTTTGTTATGATTTTTGAGTGATTTATGTATGATATTGAATTAAATTGAAGATCTGTTAGATTGTTTACTATTGTTGACTAGTGTTGAATCTGAAAAGAGTATTTATTTGTGATCAGTTTTTCTAGTGGTGTTTTTTGTTAGATTGTTTACTGAATTGTATCTGGATCATGGAACTAAGTGATTGAGCTGTTAATGAGCTCTACCGAAGGACGAATCGTTTGGGAAAACCAAGTGTGATTTGTGTGTGGAATAATTCTTGTTTAGACTTTACCTCTGACCTAATTTTGGAATACTAGTGCCTCAAAAAATATCTATGAATCATGGCCAATTATTTTTGATAGCTAGTCAATATTTTTTCTTGTTTTGTTTTTGTAACTTCGTTAGCTAGTCGATTAATCGATTGAATTGTATCTATGAAATTTGGTTTTGTAACTTTGTTAGCTAGTCAATTGAATCATATCTATGAATTGTGATTAATGTAAGATGTAGATGTCAAAACATGGTAATTTGTGGAATTATATGATTCTTACTTTTTAGTGTTAGGTTTTGCTGATTTGGTTCTCTGTTTTTATTGGTTCGTTGGCTCGTGAATCATGATGCATGCCTCTAAAAGAACTGAAATTTTTAGTTTTTGTTGTATTATTGTGTATTTATCTGATGGGCAATTGTGAATTGCAGCTGCTGATGTGTTCTTGTGGAAGAACAAGAAGTTATCTGCTGGTACACTTGGGATAGCAACTGCTATTTGGGTGTTTTTTGAGCTGCTTGAATACCATTTTCTTACTCTCATTTGTCACATTTCGATTCTGGTGCTTGCGCTGTTGTTTTTGTGGTCCAATGCTCATACCTTTGTTCACAAGTAAGACTCTTAAGAACTTGTTGATCTATTGCATCAAAGCACAATTGTGCGTGTTAGAATAAGCTCCCATCTAACCATTTGCATGTGATGAATATCAAATAATGTTTTGTAGGACTCCACCTCACATTCCAATTGTTCATCTTCCTGAGGAACCATTTCTGCAGATTGCTTCTGCATTGAGAATTGAAATCAACCGAGGATTCTCTGCCTTGCGTGATATTGGTACTGGAAAAGATGTGAAGAAATTCCTCGTTGTACGTAACCTGTGAACTTGCTAGTCAATAATATATGCATGTTAAATATTATTTTCATAAGTAATCTTCACAAGTGAATGAATGATGGGGGGCTAAATGCATGCCAACTATAATTACTTACATAGTTTCTAAGATGTTTGCTTGCATTTTTGGTTCATGATCTACTGTTAGTATAATTTAGTAAAGAACTAAACTGTTGTCATGTTATTGACTTCTGCTAAAGATTTTGTTGTTGATGTTGTGTTAGGTAATTTTTGGCTTGTGGATTCTATCGATTGTTGGGAGCTGGAGTAATTTCTTGACCCTGTTCTACATAAGTAAGAATAATTCCTATCGAACTGATTTTATACGTTTTTTCTCCATTATGAACTGAATTTTCACTGATCTGCACATTCTTCATTTGCAGCTTTTGTTTTGTTGTTCACGGTGCCTTTCGTGTATGACAAGTACGAGGACAAGATAGACCCTCTGGCAGAAAAGGCATTCATCGAGATTAAAAAACAGTATGCTGTGTTTGACGAAAAGGTCTTGAGCAAGGTCTTGAGTAAGATCCCAAAAGGTGTGTTGAAGGGAAAATTAGCTTAGTGATTAAGAATGTGTGCTCCGGCTAGAAGAAAAAAGAGGCTTCAGTCTTGACTGTTTTTATACACAGCCTTTTTTTTCTATTGTTCTAGGCAGTATTGATACTTGGGAATATGTAGTTTAAAATTTTGAAAATGGATTTATTGGCTACTCTGTTTGGACATCTTGTAGTCCTTGATTGATTAACTTTGCTGGTATGTTGCTGAAAGTTAATATTCATGTTAAAAGTTTTTTTGATTGATTAAAATATTTGGGTTTTCATTTTTTTGGTGCTGCGAAAAATGTTTGGAAATGCACCCCGATGATTCGTGTTATTTTAAAAATATCTTGGTAAAGGTATTGTTTTTATTCATTTATGCTAAACTTGGCTGAGTGAATATGTTGTTCCTTTATCATTTTAAAGGTACTTGTTAGCATTCTCGGTTAAAATGAATTTCTGTCTGGATATTTTTGCAAATCAAGACATTACTCTCTTTTATTCTTCGATAGAAAATGTGGGAATTATTTATTCATAGTATTATTTCATACATAGGAATTTCTAACTTTATGACAAATTGGAGTCTATAACAACAATGGAACAACCGTCCTTTGTCTAATAAGGTAGTAGACGATTTGGCAGTGTAAGCCAATTATTTAAGCCTTTCTTTTTTTAATGGTAAGCATGGTTGGTGTCTGTGTCCTGTTCGGTATGTGCTTCAAAGTTCAAAGGTCATCTGGCAAAGAGATCAACCTTTTTTCTCCTCAATTTTAGGATCTCATGAATCTAAATTAGGAGTATAATTGGAATGACTTGGATTGGGAACAATAAACACATAAATAGAAACTATTCACTTTTCATATCATTGGATGAACTTAGACGCAATTCATACCAAAATTCAATGCCTTTTTCTGGTTTCAATATTCACGGTGCCTCTATTAGTGTGCTTGTTTTGACGTTGTGCGGGGATGATGGAGTCAACTCACGTTGAGTTGGAATCTACAATTTACAGCTTTCATAAATCTCGATGAAAAGGCATGCTTGTCCATACTTTAGAAGCAAATCAATGACAAAAATGTAATTTTTTTATTTTAAAAATGGTGATATTGATCGGACATTTACACATTAAAAATATAGTAATTGTGATTTCCATTTATTTTAAGAAACGGAACGATCTCTCTACTCGCTTGCTGCATATTATATACCATTGAGCATTTGTTATTTGAGAAATTCTTGCATGCAAACGCACCTAACACACAAGGCTTTACAAAAAACCACTAATAACTTGACACCTCATTTTTTATTTATTTATGTTAAAAAAATAAAATAAAGAAAAGTTGGAAATATCGTGCAGCATTTCTCTCTCGTGTGGTGGAAAACTGTTTTTTTTTTGTTTTCTCTTCTGTATGACTATTGTAGCAAACTATTTCCATAATTTCTTCCTCCCTCATATCACCAACCCATCTTGTGTCGTCACTTTGCAACAGTTTTTCTTCTTCTCTAAACAAAATTAACAGATCGCTAGATAGGATTCACTCTTATGTGCATTTGACTTGTGTAGTTATTAAACCTTATTGATCGATGATGTTATTATGAGTGCTTCATGTTGTGAAACTTGTGTTGGTCAATTTAAGACCACCATTAAAAGTGCCATGTATAGGCTGCATCATAAGTAATGGTTATGTAAATTGGAAGCAAATAAATTTTGACCTTTTTCTACATGTCAACAAACAAGAGACTTTATAATTAGTTGTTTCTTATATGTTGCAAAGATTATAATTAGTTGTTTCTTATATGTTGCAAAGATTATGTCCTGACAATTGTCTCAATATTCCTCAAAAGAAATATATGTACTAGTGGAACAACAACTTAGAAACATTATTAGGAAGTGGATTCAAAATGCAGAAAAGCCTTACTTGGTTAATAATCACGACACTGATATTATGTCCTATACAGGTTAATGGATAAAAGGACAACATTGATTATGAAGAGGAAGCATTATTCAAGCAAATTGTATTGAATTAATGGAAGAAATTCCAATTGTAATCAAACGAGTCTTAGCCTTGTACTACCATATTGTATTGATTAGTCTTATACTAAGTTGTAATCAAAAGAATCTTGCACTACCATGTAGTACTAAATTGTAATCCAAAGAACTATTGTTATCCTAACGTGATGCTGACATGATATATTTTTAAGCAATTAAAAGCTCCATAAAACCTTCATTGATGTTCCGTAGCATATATTTTTATGCAATTTGATATTGGTATCTCAATAGATCATCCAATCAACACCTTCATTGTCATCCGTTCCTTTCCTTAGCATATTCAAAGCTCCACAAAACCTCCCATCTAGACTTGTAATTAAACTTCTACCTTCATGCTTTTATATTTGTGAATATATGATATGCCTCTTTACATCATTTTAAAAAACAACCCCTGAATTTTCTGCATTTATATGTTGATGCCCAAACTTTTTTTTAAGAGACAGCAAAATAAATTATAGAAACTCAATCAAAGTCTTGTATCCACAAGAAAGAAATAGGGAAATAGATTCTTTTAAAGATGAGAGCAAGGACCCCAATTCATTTTTAGGTGATATGAGGGAGGAAGAAATTATGGAAATAGTTTGCTACAATAGTTATACAGAAGAGAAAACAAAAAAAGAAAAAACAGTTTTCCACCACACGAGAGAGAAATGGGTGTGGTTATCATGCATAAGGATTCCTTATGCACCATGCATAAGTCCAGCCCATTAAGCAGTGACCCAACATAACCAAACAAACAAAACGTTCAACACTTCAATTGAAAACCAAACCAAACGTTCATCACCGTCGTTCAACACCACCGGAATCTTCAATCACCACTTCCATCACCGTCGTTCTTCATCATCACCACTGGAATCTTCAATCTCATCATCAACACCGTCGTTCATCATCATAACTGTCATTCACCACCGTCATTCATCATCATCATCATCATCCTTTCCGCAATCATCTTCATCATCATCACCGTCATTTCAGGTATTGGGTTTGTGTATGTCTCTGAAAAGAGAGGTTACTTTGCTTTAGAGGTCATAAGACTTTTGCGCCAATCCATCATTTTAGAAGTGAAATATTTGTCAATTATGAGTGTGTGTTGTGTCACAATGAATGCTCTCTAGATCCAATATTTGTTTGTCTGGCAATATTTGTACCCAATAATTATGTTGCTAGTTTCCTCTGACTTAAAAAATCTACTACATAAAATTGTTATTGCAGAAGTTACAGGTTGAAGGTCTTTTTCCCCATCACTTTCTATTACATTTTTAGTTTGGAATATATGTATTGGTATGATGTTTTCAGTAAATTTTGATGATTCTCCCTTAGGATTTATATTCTGAAATCTGAAAATAAATTATTCCAGTATGTTGTTCTTCCGATTTGATATTGAGTACAAGGGTTATCCTGTGAGGTAGGAAAACACCTAAATGAGGAACAAATCTTAGTTGATGGCTTTTTAATATGAGGTATTTGTGCAGAAACCATTTCCACAGCAAAATGGATCTAGGTCCAAAACCATTAGATGGTTTCTTTTTTTTCAAAGTGTTGTACTCCAAAACCATTAGATGTACTTAATAGTTTTTTTTTCAGAGTGTTGGTTTGGTTCAATGACAGTCATAAATGTCCTTATTATAGTATGTTTTTTTAAAAAATTATGCCAAAACCATTAGATGTATTTATTTAATGGTTTTCTTTGATGCAGCAGGTGAAAAAAACTAAGGACCTAGATCCATTGCCATCATTCAATTTTGGACTGACACAAATGGAGGAGGAGCAATATTAAGCGACTCAAGCAATTGCAAAAGAAACTATGTGGAGAAGGCAGCAACTTCATACTATGAAGAAATGCTTCAAAAGCTAGCGCGTCCAACATGATATGTAACCTCCGATTAAGGACTGGATTAGTTTTAATGTTTTTTTTATTGAGTTTATATAAAGATTAAAACGAATTTCTGGATTTGTATCAAGTTTATGATGAATTTCTGGATATGTTCTTGAATCAATTAAATTTCTAGATGTTCTTTCCAGTTTATGATTTCAGTTAATGATCTTTCTAAGGAACTCAGAGTTGATTCATGAAGTTCTTTGCAATCTTTTGTTTTCTATGATGAATTGAAACAAACTTAGGGGTATGGATTACTGAAATCATAAGTATGGTTTAATGGTTTTGACAGTCTTCAATGTGAAACCAAAATAATTGTCTAATGGTTTTAAATGAAATTATTATTGGTACATGGTTTTAAATAGTGATTAAAATGTTATACACTGAAATTATTACTGAAACCATAAGTATGGTTTAAAACCATGTACCAATAATAATAATTTTGTTTTGAAACCATATGTATGGTTTAATGGTTTTGAGAGTCTTCAATGTGAAACCAAAATAATTGGCTAATGGTTTTGTAATAAAACAAAAGAACGAATGTAATAAACATTAAAACCATTATTCACTAACAATAGTACACACTTATAACATTTAAAACAATTACCAAATGTGAATTAATCAATCAGTGACCACTTTTTTTGTAAAACCTCATCATCTTTCTTTTGTTTCTTCTGTTGTAAAACGAATTTCTGCCTTTGTCTATTGAAAATTATTATTGATAAATGGTTTTAAATAATGACTATTACTGAAACCATAAGTATAGTTTAATGGTTT
>Ga0228710_1009959_pt1 | contig 12936 bp, 16 predicted proteins | sample MedpolnodulmetaG_FD_177995 | JGI IMG/M metagenome (GOLD analysis project Ga0228710, IMG submission 177995) | Root nodule microbial communities from Medicago polymorpha collected in Santa Monica, California, United States - pink nodules | ecosystem: Host-associated > Plants > Roots > Nodule...
TTTACAAGAAATGGCAAGAACCATGATTCACGAAAACAATCTAGCTAAACATTTCTGGGCAGAAGCAGTGAATACAACATGTTATGTCCAAAATAGAATCTATATCAGACCTATCTTGGAGAAAACAACATATGAACTCTTCAAAGGAAGAAGACCCAATATTTCTTACTTTCATCAATTTGGATGTATTTGTTACATTCTAAATACCAAGCTCTACCTAAAGAAATTTGATGCCATGGCCCAAAGAGGAATCTTCTTAGGTTACTCTAAAAGGTCAAAGGCATACATAGTGTATAATTCAGAGACACTCTGTGTTGAAGAATCAATGCATGTTAAATTTGATGATAAAGAGCCTGGAAATGAAACTCTAGAGCAAGATGAAAGTTTTGAAGATATACAAGATTCTGAAGATACTCCAGAACCTGATCAGACTGATGAATCTGAAGTTAATCCAGAAGCTGTTCCCACTCCAGAAGCTCAAGAGGAAGTTGCTTCTGATGAAGCACAAGATGGCTCCCAGCAAGCTGATCAAGTACAAGTCTTCACATCCTGAGGATCAAATCATTGGAAACAAAGAAAGTCCTAGAAGAACAAGATAATATTTCAGACCAGAAGAGTCTATGATAGGACTTTTATCAGTGATTGAACCTACTACAGTTGATGAAGCACTTTCAGATGACGGATGGATATTAGCTATGCAAGAAGACCTCAATCAATTTCAACGAAATGATGTGTGGGATCTGGTACCCAAACCTCTATAGAAGAACATTATTGGAACAAAATGGGCATTCAGAAATAAGCTTAATGAACAGGGTGAATTAACCAGAAACAAAGCCAGACTTGTTGCTCAAGGCTACAGTCAACATGAAGGCATTGATTACACCGAAACTTTTGCTCCAATTGCAAGATTGGAAGCAATCAGGTTATTTCTATCCTATGCAAGCAATCATGGCATAATATTATATCAAATGGAACTCAAGAGTGCATTTCTTAATGGAGTCATAGAAGAAGAAGTGTTTGTCAAGCAACCTCCTGGTTTTGAGGATCTTAAGCATCCTGACCATGTTTTTAAACTTAAGAAATCATTATATGGCTTAAAACAAGCTCCCAGAGCTTGGTATGATAGACTAAGTAATTTCCTGATTAAAAATGATTTTAGAAGAGGTCAGGTTGAGACAACACTCTTCAGAATGACTCTTGAGAAAGATATTCTTGTTGTGCAAATATATGTTGATGATATAATATTTGGTTCTACTAATGCATCTCTTGGCAAGGAATTCTCTAAGTTAATGCAGGATGAATTTGAAATGAGCATGATGGGAGAATTGAAGTTCTTCCTTGGAATTCAAGTCAATCAATTCAAAGATGGAGTATATGTTCATCAAACGAAGTATACAAAGGAGCTTCTGAAGAAGTTCAAGCTTGAAGATTGTAGAGTGATGAACACTCCAATGCATCCTGTAACGCCCCAATTTATTATTTAATTATTTTTGGTTGAGTTTAGAGTCTTTTATATGACTTATGTGATTTATGTTGATTTATGACATGTTGTGGTGTTTTAATATTTTATTAAGTGGCTTTATATTATATTGTTTAGAAGAATATGTTGGAAATTGGAATAAATATATTTGAGGGGCTGGTGTGGATTTAGTTAAGAAATATATGTGGATTTAGTTAAGAAATATATGTAGATTTAGTTAGAAAATACGTTGATTTAGTTAGAAAATATGTGGATGTAGTTAGAAAATACGTGGATTTAGTTGGAAAATATGTTGAGGGTGTGAGATATAAAAGCTAAAAGCCAGACACAAATTAGGTTTAGAAGCTTTTGGAGAAAAGAGGAGAACCAAGAGAAGAGGAGAACCAAGAGAAGAGAAGAACTCGTAGAACCTTGCAATCATCTAATCTAAGATAACCAGGCTTAGCTGTTGATGTGAGTTGACTCTCTCGTGTGTCGTCTTAGGGTTGCTCTGATACGTAACGGGATGGGGATTCTTGCTTTGCTTTCCATTGTTACGTATTGTTTTAGGAACTATGTTGTTGAACCTTTTTGGATTGAGATTTTCCTTTAAGTTATTTATGTTGAGGCCGTAGTGCCAAAGATTGTTGAACAAAGTTGTTGTTTTGAAATAATTTTCCGCTGCGATATAAATGAATTTTTGACAGGGTTGTTTTGATAAATAGTAACTTTACTCTATTTATGTTTTAAAAGTAGTGTGACATTCCATTTTACGTTGAATACTCTGATTATTTGTATTATTTACATTGTTGGGAAAACGGGGTGTTACACATCCAACCTGCATCTTAAGTAAAGAAGATACTGGAATAAAGGTAGACCAGAAGCTGTACAGAGGTATGATTGGTTCTCTGTTATACCTCACTGCATCTAGGCCAGATATTTTGTTCAGTGTATGCTTGTGTGCAAAATTCCAATCAGATCCTAGAGAATCTCATTTAACTGCTGTTGAGAATCTTCAGGTATCTGAAAGGAACAACAAATCTTGGACTCCTTTATAGGAAATCCTTAGATTATAAGTTGGTTGGATTTTGTGATGCTGATTTTGCTGGTGATAGGATTGAACGAAAATCAACCAGTGGAAACTGTCAGTTCCTTGGTGAGAATCTGATATCTTGGGCTAGCAAAAGACAAGCAACTATTGCTATGTCTATAGTAGAAGCAGAATACATCTCAGCTGCAAGTTGTTGTACACAACTACTTTGGATGAAACATCAGTTGGAAGACTATCAGATAAATGCTAATAGTATTCCCATTTATTGTGATAATACTGTTGCTATTTGTTTGTCAAAGAATCCAATTTTACATTCAAGAGCCAAGCATATTGAAATCAAACACCACTTTATTAGAGATTATGTTCAAAAAGGAATTTTAGATATACAATTCATTGATACTGAACATCAATGGGCGGATATATTTACTAAGCCTTTAACTGCGGAAAGATTTGATTTTATAAAGAAAAATTTGAACATGCACTTTGTGTTTGATTAAATCTGCTTGCTCCTGAATAGGAATTTAGGTTCTGAAGTCGTTCAAAAACTATAGTCCATCAGAAGCTCTTTACTGAGGTTCTGAGGAAAATGTGCTTCTGAAGATGACATCAGCATCTGAACTCCAGAAGGTTGACTTTGTGCTCCTGAATAGCAGAGTTAGTGGAAATGTTGAAAGTTACTTTCAGTAACACATGTCCCACTAACTAAGCAGTTACTCTGAGATCTTCTGACATGGCTTAATTGTATTGGTGTATAACGTATGAGGGAAATGATGAATTTACGCTTTGAATGTACTATCTCGCGCCCCCAACGTTATTAATGCTGTGTTTGTTTATCCCCTTGTCTGAATTGCAAACGTTTTACTCAAAACACTTAGACAAAACACACACAACTCACTTCACTACCTACACTTGCAATTTTCGTTGTGTATCTGTGCAATTTCATCTCTCTCAATCAAAAATCCTAGAACCCTGAAATCTTCAATACTCATCAATGGCATCATCCAGTTCTGTTCAAGAAACGTCAACAAGCATGCAAGATGCTCCAGCATATGAAATAAAAGGGAGGTCCATGTCCCTAGAAGAATGGGATCTCAAGAGTCAAACTGAGAATCCTGTAGATTTTGCTTCTCTAGCACATCACGGATGCAACATTAGAAGCTACTATGAAGCACAAGACCTTATGGAGTACTTCAACATGCTAAATGGTCCCACGTACAAGACATTGGTCAAACATTTCTGGGTGAGATCTCACATCTATGATAGAAATGCTGCAAAGTTGGAAGTAACCGAGAAGGTACTGATCGATCCTTCAATGGAAGGAAAAACAAGAGAAGAAATGGGACTGGAACCATTCAGATATAAAGATATGATCTAGCATAATGGGTATCCCAGTCTTCATCTCAGAAGAAATTATCTCCTTCGTTCTCATGAGAGCTTCTGAAGGAATCTACAAAGGAGGAATTGGAAACAGCAAGACCAACCCTTGGAATGAGGTGGTCAATCAATCCATGTTCAACAGCTCAAGGAAAAGAGCATATAGTGATCTGGCCATGGAGAAGAAGATGCTTCTGAAGATTCAGAATAAGAACCTACTACCAAAAGGTGGTGGTAGTGATCAACCATCTTTAGAGCACAGGATCTTTGTTCATTTCTTCATCAAAAAGGAGAAAGCCAATGTGCCTAAATACATCTCCAAGCATATGATGAAAGAGCTAAAGGAAAGCCAGGAAAACAAGAGGTGCTGGGTTCCTTATGGCAGGCTGATCTCAGAGATCCTTCATCAAGGAGGGATTTTGAAAGCTTTGAGCAATGTAAACTTTTCACTGATGAACAACTTGATACTGAGACAGGAAAAATCATCAATGGGAGAACGCTCAGGAACATGAACCTGACCAAGAAGGAAGCCTACACTAAGCTCAACACATACTTGAAGGAGTCTGATGCACTATCAAATTTGATGGATGACTTTCCCCCTATACGCAAACAGGATCCTATTGATGTTCAGATGAACTATATCAAGGATCACTTTGTAACTACTGGAAAGGTGATCAGGCTTGAAGATGTTCCTGAGACTATGTATGGTGGTGCTCTACCAATTGCAAAGGGCAGAAGACCAAGAGGAAAGCACTCACAAAGGATGAGTATTTGGTAGAAGCTCTTGAACCCAAGAAGGCTAAAACTACTTCTCAAAAACAGCTAACTACTCCTGAAGTGCTTTCTATTCAACAAGAAGCACAAGAGTTAGATGCTTCTGAGGTTCTGGACAAGAAACCAGCTGATGCCCCTCAGTCATCTACTCCAAAGAAGAAGAAGAGGAAGATGGCTATTAGGAAACTTAGGCAAGCAAGCCTGACTGAGGAGGATCAAGAAGAAGCTACAACTTCTCTAGTAACAAGAGAAGTATTGAAGAAAAGAGCTAAAGAAGCAATCTTGAAGAAAGCACTAGAGATTGATGCTTAAATCTTAGTGTCCTCAGCTGTGTTGTTGCAAGAAGCATCCATTGAAGCTGCTCAAGCTGGGATTGAGTTGACTGAAAACTTGCAACAACTAGTAGTGTCTGGTGAGCTACTGAAGGTTCCTGAGGAGAAAGCTACTAGATCAGAAGCTACCCTTTCAGAAGCTGCTAGAGGTAACCCTGATGTCTCAAACTCTGCAAACATAATAGAAGAGGAATCTGGTACATCAACCTTAACCTCATCCTCAACCAATACCTCAGACTCATCTGAGTTAGATGATGTCACTATAAACATCCTATACAAAAACCTTTCACAAACCACCAAACAAAAACAAAAGGCCAATACTGAACCATTTAAGCCAGTATACCCTTATGTTCTTGATAAAATAGGTGAAATGTCTCAAATGAGAGTAGACATCTGCAATAAACTATCATCTAACCATCCACTTCAACCACCTATTGTTGAACCCTTAAATGTTGCACCTGCTGATGCAGAGGGTTTTGATGAACCAGCTGGATCAGTATCTGCAACATTTGCCCAAACTCAAACCCAAACTGAAACATGTGAACCATCTGACCCTAAACCAAAATCACCTACACAACTGTCAAAAACAAATGTCTTAGATCAACTGGTAAGTCACTACTCTGGTGAACTACCTGAAGTTGAATCTGAACTACAGAAAGCCTCTGAGGTAGCTTTTGATGAAGTTGCTTCAGAAAGCCCCCAACAACAAACAACTGAACCACAAACAGCCTCAACCTCAACCCAAATCATCCCTGACCATATTGAGTCTATGTCATGTACTGAAGAAGCAACTGACATGGAGATTGAGATGACCAACTCTTTCTCCACTTCTGCTTCTGATGACATTTCAGAGACCAATATTCCAACCCTAACAACAAATATCCCAATTATTCCTACAAATAAGCCTTCACCATCAAACTTAGCCCTTCAACCTACTACTCCTCCTAAACCTACAAAAATTCCCTTTCCACCAACCATGTATCTGGATTCATCTCTTCTTGTAGATGTTTGTGAGAACATCTTTCAGGAGCTCAATAGGCTGATTCAATCAAGGAGTGATCTTACTCATCAGAACAGTTATGAGCAGTCCTGGAAGTGACTGCAGGAGAGAGTTGAGAATGTCTTGAATGCACTTCAGAGGACTTATATAGATGATCAAGACATGGCTCAGACAAAGCTCAAAGATTAGCTAAAGGGAGTTACCAGCAATCTTCAAGAAGTTCAAATTCTGAAGACTTGGGTGAAGCATCCTCTATGCTTGAGACAAAGGAATGAAACTGATTTCATTCCATCTGGAATTCATCCTAGGGAGATGAATGTCAACTGGTTGACAAGGATGAATGTCAAACCAGTCTCTACTGAATTAGCTGTGCTGCAAAGGAATGCTAAACTAGAAAATGAGAACAGGAAGCTAAAGAAAGAACTTCTTGAGCAAAAGCTACTTCTGATAGAGTACAAGTCATCTACAGAAGCAAAGCTAGAAGAAGCTAGAGTTAGAGAAGAGAAGTTAGTTCAAAGCAATGATGATTTCAAGAGAGAAATGAAGCAACAAGCTGAAGAGATCAACAAGATGATGAAACATATGATGGAGATGTTTCAGAAACAAGCCCAACCTTAGTTGCACACCCTAGCTTGTTTTCCTTTATATCTGTTGTCTTTTTGCTTCTGAAATTATTGCTTCTGAACTTAATGCTTCTGATTAATATTATTGCTTCCGACTACCTGCTTCTGAACTTTATGTGTTATTTTTTTAAGTATATCTCACTTTATTTTTTCTCATCTTTTCTTTTTGTCTTTATTTTTTTTATACTTTTTGTTGATGACAAAAGGGGGAGTAGAGTATAGTATTTATAAGCGCTGAGCCCCACTAATTTATTTCTAAACAACTTAAATTAATAGGACCATCTTCTTATCTCTTAACTTTTTATGTAAGATTATTCTTAGTGATTATTGCGCCTTAATGATAAATTTAATTAACATGAACAGAACTCAGGGGGAGCTTACAAACCTCACCTTAAAGTACTATTCAACCCAGGGGGAGTTTACAAACCTCAGACCCATATAGTCAACGTGTTAATTAGATTAACAACAATTGAACATTTTTTAAATACTAATGTTTGTCATCATCAAAAAGGGGGAGATTGTTGGAACAAAATACGTTTCACAAACATTACCCTTATACTAATGTTTGTCATCATCAAAAAGGGGGAGATTGTTGGAACAAAATACGTTTCACAAACATTACCCTTAGAGTGGGGGAGATTGTTAGAACGAAAAATGTTTAACATATGTTACCCTTAGAGTTTTGATGATAACAAGGTATTAAAAATTGTCAATTGGATATGCTAATTTTTTTCAAGTGTACAGGACCATAGACAAAAGTTTATATCTTTATAAGGTTCTGGAAGAACAAAAGAGAGCACAAGAATCAACAAAAAGGAAGCTTGAAGCATCTGAAGAAAAGTGCTCCTGAAGTGATGACGTCATCATAAACAAGTTCATCAGAAGCGCATCATCAGAAGCAAGATCACCAGAAGCTGAAGTTCATCAGGAGATGAAAAATCTTAAAGATTCAAAGAGCTGGAAATATGATTTGATCACGTCTAAGCATTGCAAAAGACTGAAGGAGTATAACAACAACCCTTGGAAAGGAATTTGAAAGCATTGGATGCTTGTTCTATCAAGAGCGTTGACAAAGGACAATTGTACGAACTGTACAACCACTACCTCCACTACTATGTTCGTGTCTCTGCAACAAGACAAGGATAACAGCTCTGCCTGCAGAAATGTTCCTTCATACAAGGAATGCATTTGAAATTGATCCTTCATAGGACAATAACCATATCAGGCAAAAGATCATTGGTGATTATCAACAAGCTTCAAACGACTCTTTTTGTGTGCTGGCAATTCTCCAACGTATCTTTCACACCACTATATAAAGGAGTGAAGACCTACTAGTTGGATATACAATACAACAGACTTAAGCAATACACACGCATACAAAAGCTAGACTCTCACAACAATTCAAAGTTCATACTCTGTTATTGTTTGCATTTCAAAGTTACTTAGAATTTCTTAGCAAAGTCCATTTTTTTAGAAATTCTATAGTCTCAAGAGTCTTAAGAGTCTATAATTGATTTGTATTGTGAACACCACTGATTGTATATCAAGTGTTCAAACTCAAACAATTTTCTGTGTAAATCTGTTTGATTGTAAGTCTCTTGCTTGTGTGCTTGAGCATTAGAAGTCTCTTGCAGTTGTGCTTGAGTATTGGAAGTCTCTTGCTTGTGTGCTTGAGCATAGGAAATATCTTGCTTGTGTGCTTGAGTAATTTGAAGTCTCATACTAGTTGTAGTATTGAGCAATTGTAATTTGAGATTACATTTTAGTGAACTCTCCTTGGAAGTGCAAGGGGGACAAGACTACTTCTGGTTTGTGGAAGGAACCTGTATAACTGCTTTGTGTCTTTCTTTTCTCTCTCTCTGTTTTTATCCGCTGCATCTAGTTCTGAACATCACTTCAGAGGCTGAACTTTATCTGCTTCTGAACAGTGACTTCGGTAGGAGAAAGCGAAGAAAAAGCAAACACAATTCAACCCCCCCCTCTTGTGTTTTTCTCACCTTCAATAATGTCATAAAATTATGTAAGGGTGAATGGTGTTAGGATGAATAGTGTTATGATGCATAGTGCTATGAATAGTGTTATGTATGAATAGTAGCAGACCCTTTGTCTTATAAATAGAGGCTTGTAACGATAGAAATCTCAGTGTGTGTAAAGTTTCTCGAAGAAACTTAACTAAGTCCTTTAGGATTTAGTTGTTGGCACTATGGCGCTTTTCTTGTAATCAATTTTCATCAATAAAATTCATCCTTCACTTACTCAAATTTATTCAATCCACTTATTACTATCCATTATCTACTTATTACTATAAATATATCTACCACTAATCCTACTAAAGACTACCTAAAGCTACGGAAGTAGCGGTGGACCAATCACTAATTCATGAAAATCATGAGCAGGTATATCTACTTAACTTTGTTTAACTTAATTTAAGCTTTTATTATATAATGTTAGCACTTATGTTTATTTATCTACTATTAAGTTTAAGTATTTTCATTTTAAGAACTAGTTAATATAATTATCTATTAATTATGAGTGATATAGAACACTTAAATATAACTGAAGAAGATGGAAATTATGAAGGAAACTATTTTAATTGATCCTAATTTGTTTCAAAAAATACAAAAAGAAGATCTAGACCTAACTAAAGATGCTAACATGAAAGGCAAAGAAAAATTGGAGGAATAATGAAAAGATTCAACCAAAAAGAAAACATTATATACTATGAAAAATTAATTAATGAGACTCCTACAGATATTGCGGATGCTCAAGGACATACCTATATTAAGCTATTAAATAAGAAGAAACTTATGGAATTAAAGAGAAACATAAAGAAAGAAGAACATAGGAATATGATAGGATATATTCATATAGGAGCTATACAAGTATTAATTAAAACAACTTTTCAAGAAGGAATTAATTATCCGGTAGAACTAATATTAAAGGATGATAGAATTACAGATTCAGTTGATAAAATACTAGGAGTTGTTGAAGGAAATCTAGCATATGTCAAATTAAAATTTGAAATACTCAAAGATTAGATCAAGTACTTACTCAAAGATTAGATCAAGTACTTACTCTTGAAAACATAAACTTTTAAGAGGAAATTTGAGACCAGGAGATAAAATATTTTCTATCACTTATTGCGTTAATTATGCATTAACAAATTCTCATCATAGTATTACTTTCAAAAATAATAATAGAGTAGATGTCCCTAGTCTATTTGAAGATATAGGAAAAATTTACTACCCAAAGAGAAATGAAATAACAGAATTAGGAACTTTTATAAATAAATCAAAGATTTTAGAATTAAAAGGAACAAGGATACCTAGACCAATTAGATTTCATGAACCAGAAAAAGATGAAGAAAATAACATTGATAAGTTATCTAATCAAGTAAAAGAATTAACCACATATTTAAAAAATAGGATATGAATAATTTAGAATAAGCTAGACTATCAATAATAAAGAATTTAGTATAAAATAAATATGGCAGAATTTAGTATTAATGAGAAAGAAAAAATAATAAAAATAAGATTAAAAGATTGGGATATAGCTTTAGAAGATAGTATTGAAAATAAAGAAAAAGATTTTTATGAAAAATTAAGATGTATATGGAAACTGAATTTACCAAAAGATATAAAGACAAAAATTTGTGAAGAATACGGTAAATTATGCGGACAAGCAATACTTTACGAAAATGAGATAGATTATGCATTAGAAAATATGATGGATGATATTTTAATGGACGAATATATAGTTTCTACGTATTATGAAGGAAATCCAATAGATTTTGTTTTACTAGAAAACAATGAGATATGGGATTATTTAGATGATGACTAAAATTATTAAAAGAAACTGCAAAAAAATTTCTGAATTATTAGGTATCAATTTATTGGTATCAGAGCACTAAAGATTCAAAAATTACTAAAATGGATAATTTAGAAAAATCTAAGATTTTAGATGAGAAATCTAGAAAACTAAAATTACAACAGATTTTAAATAAAATACAAAGAGAAAAACTAGAACTAGAGAGTAAAATAAATATTTTACAAAAGAAAATCAGGAAATTAGAAAATGAGTATAAGCAGAACTAAACGTGTCATAACCCTAGAACTTATAGATATAATAAATAACACTAAAGATATAATAAAAATATTATACAATAAATTAGATTATAATATTAAAATAGGAAATGATGATGAAATAGGTAGGACCTCAAAATAACTTTTAGAATATGAAAATAAATTAAAACTATATAAAGATTTATTAAAGAGTATAAACGAATTTAATTCCGTCACTGAAGGTTAGCGACTAGGAAATTAATTAGAGACAGATTTACTAAATCCGTCATTAAAATTCGTCACTATTTTAACGTATTTTAGTAGTGATAACAAAGAATCGATTCAAGGTATTTCATAATGAAGATTGAATTAAATCGAAACTTTATAGGCAAGGGTTTGAATTGATCCAAGGTTTCCAAAAGTGAAACGTCACGATTCAAAGAACCTTGATATGATTCAACAAACACAAGTCAAAAACCTAAGGGCATGAGTGAATTAATTCAACTTCTGCAACGTAGACATTTGAATCGAAACAACGACTTTTCAGAAGACAACTGAGATTACAAGTGATTCGATTCAAATTTTGCAAGACAAATATTGGATCGGATCAAAGTCTTAGTAAAGTAGATTTTTGAGAAAACTTAGATACTTTCATAAGACATGATCATAGATAATTTAAGATAGAGACTAACTAACGTGCTTTCACAATTTCAACTAATAAATTAAACAAGAACAAAATATCTACCTAGTAACCATCAAAACCTATACTACCAACTAAGCAATTGATGGAGCAGTTACAAAAGCGATGATTGTTTGGTGCTTAAGGTAAAATGTTTGGTTAAATCAAATTATATTAATTTGTTTTAGTTAGATTTATTAATTTCTTGTTTTTTTTTTCTTATGTTTGCTACTTCTGTTTTTATACAAAATATGTGTTTCAGATTTAATTTTAAATAATGACCAATTGAAAAACCTACACACTAGCATAAATTGAGACGCAGTTATATGGTTGTGGAAAGCTTTTATCTGATGCTCCTCCAATGCTATGTGCAGTTATATGCTTTTATAGTAATGCAGACGCACTAACATTTTCTCTTGATGCCAATAATGACTACAAAGCCACGACAAGTTTCTGATACAATCATGGCATTAATCAGTGAAAACAAGCTTGATGTGTGTTTCATTTATGGTTATGGTGGCACTAGAAAGTCGTTTAGTTGGAGGGTCGAGTCAGCTGCGTTAAGATCAAAAGGTGAGATAGTTTTAACAGATGCATCTAATGGGATAGCTACATTACTTATACTTTGTGGTAGAACTACACGTTCAAGGTTTTTCATTCCATTCCTAAAAAAATATGCTTTGCATTACTATAAATGTTGACGAGTCTTCACCATGTTCTATATATTTAAACACAGCTCTGGCAGTATTAATAGCTAAGGCAAAACTCATCATATGGGATGAAGCACCAATGATGCAAAAATATGGTGTTGAAACAAAATGGGTTTTGTACAATACCTCTTAAAGTTTTGATGATAACAAGGTATTAAAAATACAATTGGATATGCTAATGTATGTTCAAGTGTTCAAGACCATAAACTAAAATTCAAAGTATTAAATCAAGTTTTGGTTCTGGAAGAACATATACAAGATCAATTGGAATTTAAAGAGAGGCTGAAGTTCTGGACCAGAATTTGATTAACAATGGACTCTAGAGAAGTGTAACTTCTGAAGGATCAAACTCTGATGACCTGGACTATGAAGAAGTAGCTTCTGAAGCATATTGTGTTGGAACAAAGGGTGTTTCTCAAAATCACCTCTTGAGTTTTGATAATAACAAGGTATTAAAAATCATCAATTGGATATGCTAAACAATTTGTTCAAATGTACAGGATCCAAAATCAAAGTGCTATTCATAAAGATTCTGATTGAACAAGTTCAAGAGCAAAGGAATTTTATTTGAAGCTTAGAGTGTCTGGAAGAATGCGTCTGAAGAAATGCATCTGAAGAAGTGCGTCTGAAGAAACGAGTCTGAAGAAGAGCTCCTGAAGACACGTCATCAGAAGCAAGGTCATCAGAAGTAATGGTCATCCGAAGCATCTCACCAGAAGCTACTTCACCAGAGTTGACATAGTACGATGTACGAAGTGTACAACCACGAACTCTGCAACCACCATCTCTGCAACTTTGTCTCTACATCAAGACAAGATTAACAGTAACATTGCTGCAGACTTTGTTGCGTTTCAAGTGGAATGGATTTGAAAT
>Ga0228710_1009961_pt1 | contig 12936 bp, 6 predicted proteins | sample MedpolnodulmetaG_FD_177995 | JGI IMG/M metagenome (GOLD analysis project Ga0228710, IMG submission 177995) | Root nodule microbial communities from Medicago polymorpha collected in Santa Monica, California, United States - pink nodules | ecosystem: Host-associated > Plants > Roots > Nodule...
AAATAATTGAATAAGGTTTTGAATACTTGATATACAATCAGAGGTATTCACAATACAATACGAAACAGAACAGACTCTGTTTTTCTAGACACTTGAGAATTCTAAGATATGAACTATTGGAAGAATTATCTAAGTTGTTGATGTTTACGACGTTTTGCACAGAGTATGGCCTTTTGCTTGTTATAGTCTTGTATATGTATGTCACAGTTCTCCAAGTCTTTATCCCTATATATAGAGGATTTGAGAGACGTTGAGAATTAGCCGTTACATCAACTTGTCTTGCTTGAAGCCTTGATTCATCACCATTGATCTTTTGCCTGATTTGATAATTGTCCTATGAAGAACTAATTTCAAATCCATTCCATTTGAAACGGAACAATGTCTGCAGCAATGTTACTGTTATTCCTGTCTTGATGTAGAGACAAGTTGCAGAGATGGTGGTTGCAGAGGCGTGCGCAGATTTAGTGGTTGTACACTTCGTACACTGTACTTTGTCAACTCTGGTGAAGTAGCTTCTGGTGAGATGCTTCTGATAACCATTACTTCCGATGACGTGTCTTCAGGAGCTCTTTCTTCAGACGCAGTTCTTCAGACGCATTTCTTCAGACGCATTTTTTCAGATGCTCTAAGCTTCAAATAAAGTTCCTTTGCTCTTTGACTTGTTCAATCAGAATCTTTATGAATAGTACTTTGATTATGATCCTGTACACTTGAACAAATGTTTAGCAATATCCAATTGATAATTTTTAATACCTTGTTATCATCAAAACTCAAGAGGTGATTTTGCGAAACACCCTTTGTTCCAACAAAATCTTGTGCACACATGGAGATTGGTGGGAGCATTGATATTAGTTTCGTGGAGTATGTGGATGACATACTAATTACCAAAACAATTTATCTACACATGTAAGACATGGTTAGAAAATTATTTTCAATATGTACCAAAATTGATTATAGTGTTCAACACTAGAATACCTTCAAATATCCTTGGATGTCTTAAAGGACTATGGATTGTTTCTTAAACACGGATGAAAGAAACATCGTAAATACCCCCCTAGAATTACACCCCTTACCACCACTGCCACGTTACGATTTCAGAACATGGAAGAATGAATCAAAGAAGAAATAAGAAGAATATGAAGAGTTTTATTCTCCAAAAGATTCTCATGAGAACAAACAATAAATGCCTTCTCCATCTTTTTCAATGGTTGTTGTTGTTGCTGTTTCCTTCAACATTTTTCTCTTAATCTTGGCCCAATTGGTGGTTTATTGATCTAAGATTTTGGTGAAACAAGCAAAAGAAATGGGAGGTGGTGGTGCGATGGGGGAATTGGGAGAGGAGGATGGGGAAGAAGCTGAGATGCTTCTTTCTTTTTTTTCTTTCCTTTTTTTATTTTCTTAATTTAACAAATATACCCATGGCCTTTTTTTTATTTTTTAATTCGAAAATTATCAACGTGGCATCTAACTCACTTAAGCTAAGTGAGGTGCCACGTAGGCATTGACGGAGTCAATATTAACCAAAAAGACTACTATTCAAAAATTGGCTAAATATTGGGGGTGTCTATGGCCATTTTTTAAAAAGGGGGCCAAAATTGTTACACTTTAAAACTTAAGAGGTCAAAAGTGTCTACACAACTTTCTCTATTTTCTTGTATTATACTTGTGATCAAATATACAAAAAATACTTTTATAAACTTAATTTAGAATTCATGTGGATTATAGTGATGTCAAAACTAAGCGCGGTCTTTGTGGTATAATACTGTTGTGAATTCGGTCAATTACAAACCTCACATCAATGAAATTTAGATTCGTGCGCAAGTATCAATGACAGTCAACAATCAAAATAACCACAAGCAACAAAAACAATCTAGACCTAATCTAGAAACCAAGTGCTTAGCAAAACCACAATCTAACCAAAGAATAAACAAGATAAAGAGAGTAGAGAAAAGATAACAACACCAAGAAATTGTTCACCCAGTTCGGTCCAATCATGACCTACTCTGGGGGAGAGATTGATCTCTCTAATCCACTACCAATGAGTTCTTACAAAGAGATACAAATGGGTTACAAGAAATTAGCTTAAACAAGCTCACAAAGAACAACCCTAATTTCTACCCATTTTCCCAATCTCATCAATGATCAAGACACTCAATGATTTTCACTCACCCAAGGTGTTTACAAATGTTCCCCCAACTCTAGAATCTAACCCCCAAAAGAGAGCCAACCCTTAGCATTTGATTTCCTAAGGATCTTCTCTTTTGGTTTCACAAGAATCACCCAAGTTGCTCACAATTGACTCTCCACTCATGTGTTTTCCATCCCCTGAATCTCTCCCCATAAGGCACCAACCTTTTCCCAAGAGCCCCCTCTTTTGGTTCTCCAAGATTCACATCTTGAAGCTTTGAACCTGACCCAAGGACCCTCGACCTTTAGTATCTAAATACCATAAAAGTTCCCTCATTTGGTTTCCATGAGATTCACCAAGCTTGCTTCAAATATGGGTCATGGACTGCTTAAATAGTGTTTAGGATCACGCATCATCGTGCTAAGATTTCTCCCATCATACTACGATTTTTCCAGAACTTCAACATCCAAATTTTGAATCAATTTTCAACAAATACAATTTATTTTTTTATGTAACCGACAAAATATTTACTAATGTACGAGCATAGGTAAGATCCTCTTTATCAATGGGTTCAACTATACAATAACAACCTAACTTCTCTACCCCAAAGCAACAAAAGCAATAAAAACAAAAGAGGTATGAGAAAGGAAAGGTTTCTCTTAGGCAACGAAGAAAAGAAAGTTTATGTGGGCAACAAAGACAAACAAAGTATGGTGGGATGTGAAAACCTTTATATTTTTTGAAGCTCCCACTTCTATCACTATCAAAAAAGAAATCTTTATCAACAATTGAATTCGTTGGATGGTGAAAAAGGAAGATTCAATGCTCCAGATCAGACATCGAGAATTTAACTTCACTTATGAGCTATCAAATGAGTCTACTTAATCCACGAGATCATCGAACACACATGAAATCTCTCACAAAGGGGTGGTTTCAGTCTACCAGCAATAAATGGTACACCATCAACCCACTAAAAACTCTTTAATTGTAACTTAGGTGCTCCCCGACAACCGTCATTGCAAAGAAAGGCTGGCAAGGAAGCATCTCTAAAATATGAAGGTCGTCCATTGATTGTCAAACATATTACAAGCTAATTACATCATAAAGATGATAAGTGCTTCAGAGGAAACAATTCTAGACCAGACCTCGGCCCAACAACGGTTTATTAATGAAATCCCAACTGAAAGATACACTGCCTAAAAAGATTCTTATTCAAGGTAACATGTGCATCTAACCGCACGAGAATACGACCTTAACATGATATTGGTTGTTAGTTAGGCATTCAACTGTATTATGTACCCCACATCGGTTTACACAAGAACACTTGCAACCAAACCGTCTATATAAGTGTGGCATTTCTGCCACACCAATGTATGATCTAAGAATAACAGGTTACACGATTTCTCTTTCCCAAGAAGATGCTTACTTGGGCGTCGAAGCGTTTCTCTATTTTGCAGGTACCGCGGTCAACCACCGCATAGAAAGCCTCAACCGCACCGAAGTTCCTCATCCGCTGTATTGATTTACTGCAGCATGAGTACGACAACCGCGTCATCCTTAAGCTCTGTTCTCAGACAGATCAACATTAGATTATTACAATTTTGTAGTGATGTTTTGTATTTTCATATCCATTAAAAGCGAATAATGTATGAAAGGCGCTTCAAAAAATTAAAATATTAAAGAAATATAAACTGAAGTATGAGAAAAATCACAAATCTAACGATTTTATGAGAAATATATAAAATCATAGGCTTAGAAGTAACAAAACTATTTTGTAAACTTAACTATTAAATATATTATTTAAGTGGTATGAAGGGAAAGAAAATGTGAGATGTCTGAATTGAAGTTCATGGGGATATATCTAAAATATATAGAGAATAAGATAATCTAAATAATATTTGTTGTTGTCTTATTTCATTTCATTATCATTATTTTACAGTACAAATATATAACTAAAAAGTTCATGAAATTATAAAAAGAAAAAAAATCAATTTATTGGTTGGCAAGAAAATAAGTAAATGACAACTTGTGGAATATTGTAGTAGAGCATTTGTGTACTCTCTTGAGTCTGGCACTAAATGAAGAATCATGTGAGCACATGAGATAAATTTTTCCACTCGATAGGAACACTTTTACACACATAACGCACACACTTTGGTGTCATACCAGGAGGGTGCAAAATTGGTGGACAATCAGAATCAGTAATACATTGATGACCTCCTGTAATAAAAACAAAAAGAGAATAAAAAGTGTAACTAAAATGGGAAAATAATTGTGTACGAAGTAGAGAAGAAAGTTTTAAATGGTTAGAAAAGGCTTACGTGGGGTAGCCTTCGTTGCAACCAGAAATAGGGAAAGAAAGATAATCATACTATAAACAAAATAGACAATTTTAGCCATATTTCCCTCATTTGTTTGTAATATATATGTATTTATAACTTCATAATTTATAAACCTCATCCTATTCCTAACATTATAAATATTAAAAAATATTCATTAAATACATCAATGTGTTGTGTTTGTCCCTTCAGCATACTAAAAAAATGAGGTCGCCCAAAAAAATTCTTCTTACTATTATATTTAGTACTAAATTCTTCTATCTATTTATAATATATTAACATATTAGTTCTCAATGGGCGACAACTATACAGATTATTATTTATTCCTTTTAACCGTTTTAGCCAAATGATCCAAATAAATAAATACGTTAATTTGCTCGGTTTCCAACTTTCCATCTTTTTTTTTCCAATTTTAGCACAACCATTTATCTGCGGGTTTTCCTCATGGAATTGATAATAACTTAATTGAATTCCCTTTTCTCCTGTACAATAAAATATTAAGCTATACTTCCTCCGTTCCTTTTTAAGTGTCGTGTTGGAATATTAACACTAAAATTTCAAAGTGTATTTTTGTACTTTTCTTTCTATTATACCCATTTTAATCCACTAATATATTCCTATTTTTTTGAACACACTTTCTCTTTTGAATAAATTTAATATGTTATCTTTCTTTCGTAACGAACATTTGTTAGTTATTATCTTTTTCTCCAACAATTTTTAACAATTACTACTCATATTATTTATAGAATTTTAACTATTCATGAAACCTCTTTATTATAAGTAACAAATTTTTGTTTGAATTTTAAGATAACAAGAAACAATTTTTTTTTTTGAATAATCAAAAGTGGTCTATATTAACACAGACAAAGTCGGCTCCTTAACAAAAAGCTAACTAAAAAGACCACTCAAAAAGACAATTTGTCAATCAAATAACTACATGAGCAAAGATTTGTCGATACTCAAACATGACAATGGGTTCGACCACCATTTATTAGCCTTCAACCACCAGTAAGAATGAAACTTAACTTTATCCATAAGCTTTGGAATGGATGTGTGAGTATTATTAAATAAAATGTTGTTTAATTTCGTTTATTCCATACTAACCAAACACAAAGAAGCTAAAGTAGCTGGAGGAAAGATGGACGAGCCTTCAAACCACCTATGTAATGAGTAAACTAAAGAAAATGAGCACGAAGACTTTTAGGATCAACTCCTGAAACACAAATCTAAGAACGGACCTGCTGCCAAAGGGATCCATAAGTGTCGCAATTAAGAAACATATAAGGGGCACTATCGGCCTACCCACACCCCGCTGTACATGAGGTAGCCTTGGCAGAGATTATGCCGCGATTCAGTAAATTAACTTTAGTCGGCAATCTGTCTCAAAGCAATCACCATCCTAGAATAGATACTTTCAAGGACACCTGATTATGCTAAATTATGTCCTCTGTAATATCCAAAATAGTAGATTCATGTGAAGTGATAGCCCCCCTCAATGTCGGGGTGCCACTGCCACTGATCTGAAACATTAGGCTGCAAAATAACATTGTGAAGTAAAGTACTACACTCCGCTACCAAGTCTTCCTCCCACGCCCACAATCTCCTCCTCCACCTCCACGCCTCGCCCCCTCCTCCCAACCCAGAGAGAACATAGTAGCAACCGAACACGACTTATTCACCGCTAGATCAAATAAGCAACTAAACCGCGTGCATAAGGGAACTTCTACTAACCACCAATCATACCAAAAGCAAGTATCTCCTTCATCTCCATGTTACGCGACACACTCTCGGAAAACCAACCATCCCCTCCCTCCACCCAGAAGAAACATTCTGGCCCCGAACCTCCAACCTCCCTACCTCCTAACCATACCTAGCAGCCAACACCCTATACTAGAAGCCTTCTCTATCAACTAATAACCTCCAACACCACTTCCCCAACAAAGTAAGATTGAACTCCCTCAACTGCCTAACCCCCAACCGATCATATTCCTGCCGTAAACAAACAGTGTTCCATCCAATACAAGGTACTTTCCTATTGACGAAGCTTTGCAGAAAGAAAGAGCATAGACAGGCAGAGAGGTCAGGACAGACTTGAGAAGAATCAAACGGCCCCCGAAAGAGAGAAAATGGTATGCAATATTGTCCCCCGAATCTAGAATTTATGGTATGCAATATTCCTCAATTGATCAAACAACGGTTCCCAAGTGACCACCTTATTCGGATTGCCACACACCTTTCTAATATAATATTGTGACATCCAAAATTATTGCATACCACAGTTCTATTATCAAAATAGAATAATACCTTTCGAGTATTACATGAATAAGATAACACTAATGAAGATAATCATGTTGCAATATTTTCTATAGGGTTGTTAAAAAGGTTAGAAGATACTACTACCAGCCATCTTAGAAGAGACAATTAAGTCAGGCTTAAATGCATTTTTTATCCCCTATTTTAAATAAAATGGATTTTTAATACCCCTATTTCTAAAACAAGGATTTTGGAGCCCCTATTAAAGAAATCTTGGGATTCTTTTGGTCCCCCGTAATCTTTGATGATGTGGAGTGACATGGCAATTATGTAGCAATTTCAACTTATGGTAGTTGGGTGAGACTAGTTCCCTAAATCATTTTTACTTGGAAACAGTGTCAGATTATTATAGAGAGTGATAATTAATGTGTGCACTTTTTTTTTATTCATCTGTGAACAATGTATGGGTGATGAGACTTGTGTAGCACTTCTCTATTACCATGGCCTTAAATCTGAATTTATCATTTGTATTTTATAAGCGATTGATTATGCGTGAATCAATTCTTATGAGAACTTGATCAAGTTTAATTGTTCTCTAAATTTTGATTCATACCACCTATATGTAATAATATATAGTTTGAACCTGAACTCTAAATGCATTCTCATACTTTAAGCCCATTGCAAATTTGGGGAAACAGTCTGATGTTGGAAGGCATAGCCATAAGATTTAAAAAATATTAGACCATGGCACAGTTGTTATCTGTTTTTTTTTTTTTTTTTTTTTGTCAATACTATAAATTTAATCTAATAGTTTATATGAGCCGGCCCTAGTTTTCTAGCGAGAGAAATTTCAACTTCTCTCTAAACTTTCTTTCTCCTTCATTCATCGAGGAGGGGTGGTTTTATGTCATTTTTTGACCTAGAATCACCCCTCTACATCTTTTTTCCCTTTTCTCTCAATCTAAATAAGTGGTTTTCACATCTATCAAGTTTTTCCTTTTGTGTTTTTTGTGATTTCCTCGTCTAAGTGTGGCGTTGTGTTGTTCGTCGTCTTGTCGTGGTGTTTGTTCAGTTCCTATTGAAAGATCTACATTAGTCAATTACAAATTCAACCAATGATTTGGACGTCAACGTTGCAGATCCGAAAGCATGGATATTTCGGTGACTTAGGTTTTATCATATTATTTGTAGGCATTTTGCCGTTGTATGCTATTAACTTGGGTGTTGTGAGTTTGTTCGCAGATTCACCCTTTACGTTTTTAGCGATGTTTGTATTGATGTACTCTATCGATTTGAATGAATGAATATCGTTTTGTTTTTGTCAAAAAAAGAAGTTGTTATCTGTTTTTCTAGAATGAGTGAAACTCACTTTTCGATAAGGAGCACTTCTTGAAAGTATTCACTAGAAAATTTCTTTATGGGTGGTATCTGCTTTGGTTCTATATCATTTTTCAAGCTATAAGTGCAGCATAATTTTGATTAGATAGTTTCAAGCATATCTTGGTTTACCTGTGCTAATTCGGTTACAAGCTAACTTGAAGTGGAATAAACTGACCATCTTTTCATGCAAATGTAATTAGCTTAACTCAACTGATGGTTGGTTTTCCTCTCATCTTGGAGTGTATGTGCCTCAAACAATGTATATTAACCTATGGATTCTCAAAGGTCTCACTTGTGAGAAGCCGCAGGCTGCACAATTGTTTTGTTGTGGAGATTATCGAGAGCCTGAAATCCAACTTTTTTGTTAACCAAAAGTCTTTATGATCTGGTTAATGTGCTTCAATTGAATGAATGTACACGGAGACGACACAAAAAGGGAAATTCACAAATTTCAGCATAACCAAAAGCCTTTGAAAATGGAAGGTAACAAAGCTTTTGATGATGCTGGTTGTTTTTCAAGAGGCTCAACATGTTGGGCTTTGTTGTTTTATGACCCTACTGCTGACTCAGTGCTTCTTGTGGCCTATAGACAGAAGTCCATTGAAGTTAGTAGAGTTATATCAGAAGCTTTAAAAACAAAGACTAAAAATGATGGCGGAAAACATTTGAAGGAATCACTATGGTCACACAACCTACATGATTACGTTTCCGCCAATGTAACCACTATGGTTACACAACATACACGTCCATTCATTGTTTAGAAACAACTTCTACTATTTTTGAATAAATTTTGAAATCATTTTTAAAAAAACAAAGGAAGATTTATGTTTCTTAAATCTAAAACAAACATGTCATAAGTCGTAAAAACAAAATAGATTTTTCACTAAGGAAACTTATGTCGTAAAAGCAAATTAGATTTTTTGGTTCATACTACAATAATATCCTTAAAATGAGATAAATACAAATATGTATTTTCTGGATTTCTAACGTCTTCGTTTATTAAACTCAAACACTATTCTGTATTTTCTGGATTTATAACGTCTGTATTTTTTGGTTCATACTACAATAATATCCTTAAAGGAGTGACTAAGATGATTGAAGATGGAATTATTGGTGGTGGAATGATTCTTAAGGTGAATTGTTGCATACGATCGCTAGCACAAGGGGTTAAAACTGCAAGTATTATTGATGGTAGGGTTCCACACTCATTGTTACTTGAGATTTTAACTGATGAAGGTGCTGGAACCATGATCACTGGCTAATTTACTTGCAAAATTACTGTTTATTAGTTTTAAATTCAAGTTCTGTGTTTTCTTCGCAATGTTGATTGTACCTCAAGTTGTAAGACTCGGAAATTAGGGATTTTGATCTTGAGTATTATTTCCACCTTTAGGTGGTAGAACTAGAAAGCCAATGTAAGTTATGTTGTTAGATAATAATTGCCCATTGTGGCCCTGCAATGTTAGGAGAAGCTCTCAACGTGTATTTAAGTGAAAATACACTTCCGTGGTGTATTTTGAGCATGTAGGGGGCAGAATGAGAAATTATGATGTTGTTTACGACCGTCTAATGATGTGGGGCGTATACAAAAACTGACTAAATCAACATTTCGGACTCAATTTAGGGAAAGCCCATGCTTCATTGTTTCTTTTGATTTAGGGAATGAATCTTATCAAGAGATTTTTCAGCCTGACTATGGAGAGGTTGGTGAAGATAACTTCTTGACCTTGGGTGTATTGAGAGATTGCTTGTCCATAAGTTCTGGTCATGTTGTTTGGATTTAGAAAGAATGTGGAAATAAAGAGTCTTGGACAAAATTGTTTACCGTTTCTTACATGCCAGATCCTAGTAAATATTATATGTTTACCAAGGCCGTATATATTTTTTACAATCATCGTCAAGTGCTGCTTGAGTCTACAAGGGATTGGGATATGAATTGGGATACGAAGTTGATTGTTTACAATTCTAGAAATAGTACTTTTAGATTTACTAACGTTCCAAACAAGAGTGCGTATAATCCAAGGAATGGTTCCCCCGAAGTATGCGTTGAGAGTTTAATATCACGTTGGTCTTGATGCTAGGATTTAGACGAGGGCTATGTCATTTGGTTATGAGATTCAAGTGCATCATGCTAGTTATTTTGTACTTGTTCTAATTAATGGTTACTTTATGAATTATTGTTAATTAATGGGCAATTGATTCTTCAGATTGAGAAGTTGCAGTTATTTTCCTTTTATTTGTTTGTTACATGGTTTGTGTTTCAATTGGATCCCATGCTTTATTTGTTTCACACACTTCCTTTATACTGTGATGCTAAGCGTTCTAAGCAAGATAGCAATATTGAGACTTTAGAATCCAATAGAATCCTTTGGTTTTTGATTTGGTGTGTTCACCACAAACCATGTTTCTATCAGTTCCTCATTCAACCCAAACCACTTTTGATTTTAAAAAAACTTATTGCAATAACATCAGAATCATCAACTACTTATAAATAACATTCCCAGAAGGTGAGGCCTAGGTTGCCTTTAAAAATTGGTGGGTAATTTACCCAAACCAATCAAAAACAGTCACATGTTCACCATTATAAAAATTAAATTTATTATAAGAATGGCTTTACAAAAATCATTAAAAATAGAAATATCACAACTGTGAATTGAACCAAGGCACACACAAACCCTTGAACACATAGCTTAACCACTTGACCAATACTTCTTTGATGAAATGAATTGGAATGCAAAATATATGTTATGAGTGAGCAATAATTTTATTTATTTTTTGCAGCGTTTTATAATCCAAGTTTTGGTACATAAAATATCAATTTATATGTGTATATATATGAAATAATAAATATTTCTAAAATAAAACAATATGAATTCATTCATTTGATTTTTTTATATTTTAAATATTATTCTTTTATATAAATTCAAACTATTTATCTAGATTCAATGAACTACAACAATGATTTATTTGTGATCAACCGAATTATGATTTATTTTAGATCCAACATTTCTTTTGAATCAGATGAACTATTTAGAGGTATTAAATGAAAATTGTCAAGATAAATGCAATGTTTCTATTAAATATTTTTTTTCCTTTTATATGTAAAAAAAACTGTTAAATATTTGCATTGTGCTCGCTGAGGATTTTATTTACTTATATATGCCGATGTAAATTTTTATGTATTCATATGACAAAATTTGGAAAACTAATAATTATTTTTAAAATATCAACGTTAATGTAGTGTTTTTATTAAATATTTTTTTATTTTATTTGCAAAACATTGTTAAATAATTGCACTACACTCGTCGCAAAATTGTTGTGCTTATATTGCGGAAACAAATTTTTATACATCGATATGAGAAAGTCAATGTGATTAAATTTTCAAAACTCATGATTATTTTCTTGTTGAGATACGGGCGTATTTAAAAAGAAATAAACTTGAATACAATGAAATCATATCTTCTACCAAGACATTCACTGGAGAAGCGGGAACCCGTCTAAAGGAAGTTATTTAGGAGCAGATGAAACTCTTTTTACTTCCGGAACAAGTAGAAAAAAATTGATTAATAGTTTCATATCTTTATTATTTTCACTAGCAGAAAGATGGGGCACTACCCGACCCGTCTGTCCGCTCTTTTTGGGTCATGGGTCATTGAAAGTAATTTTGGAAGGAAAAAAAGTCAGATCAAAAGAGCCAAAATATATTATTTTCTGGTCCATACTATTTGGAGCAGAAAAAATGGACAAATCTCAATGACCCAAATAATATGGACCAGAGATTTTATGTATATATTTTTTTGTGAAATAAACTAAATAAAACAAATATGAATGATTCCATAGTAATTCCAAAATAAAATAAATTTTTGTTTTTTGAGATTTTATGATTACAGTGATCGGGAGAACGTGAATCAGTGAAAAGAGAAACAAAAATTTGTTCCGGCAACTTGATTCATAATCAATGATCCAAGACTAAATAGTTTATCTCACATATGCTAATAGGACTCACATATGATAAGAGTTGCTATTTTACTCTCAAATTGCCCCTTTGAAAATATTTTATCTCAGTATATCGATGATAATTTTTCTTTTATTATTCCTTAATGTCTAAGGTTTGATTCTCCATGATGCCAATTCGGATGGTCTATAATTTAGCTTCTTAAAAAAACATTTTATTATTGATTATATTTATAGTGACATATACATGATATAGTATGCTACGCATTTTTTAAGGATAAAAGATTAAAAAAAACTTTACATATCGTGTATTTTGCATGATATATTTTTTGTGGTAACCAAAAATAAAATAATGTGTTTGTTACAGTTTTTTAATATTTAAATTTACTCTGATCCGTTATCTTTTTTAAATGATAAGGAAAAAAATCAGACATATTCAATTTATTACATTTTATTTTAATATTGAATTTACTCTTATTTATTTGTTATATGTGATATTTATATATAGTATAGAATAGAAGTGTAGATAGTTAGTCTCTTTTAATATTTTTGTTTAAATGTTTAAAATTAAAATATTTATATATATACTATATTCTATACTACATATAAAGAAAATAACCCTTTTTGGAATATAATCATTCGGACCGTTGAATATGACTGTAATACTCCGCATTTTAGTTCATGATGTTTTATCCGTTAGTTTGTCTCATACGCGTTTTAGACCGAAGGGCGTATTGGTAATTGCACGTAGGGGTTTTTTAAGAAGGTTTGGACCCAAAATCCTTCATTTTTGAAGTTGTCTTTCTCTCTCTTAAGGTATAGAACAGAAATCTGTCCTCTCTCCCCACTCTCTTGAACTCACTCAGCTTATTCTCCTCCTCA
>Ga0228710_1009965_pt1 | contig 12929 bp, 7 predicted proteins | sample MedpolnodulmetaG_FD_177995 | JGI IMG/M metagenome (GOLD analysis project Ga0228710, IMG submission 177995) | Root nodule microbial communities from Medicago polymorpha collected in Santa Monica, California, United States - pink nodules | ecosystem: Host-associated > Plants > Roots > Nodule...
TTTGGATTTTGGGTTTTTTTTTTTTTTATTTCTTACTTTTTGTGATTGTTGAACAAGTTAGAAAGGGTTTAGAATGTCGTTTTGAGGGTTTTAGGTGCACCGTCCTTTCTATGCACGCAGAATATAGATGGTAGACGTGTACAAAACTTGTTTTTGCATAAGCAAGTTTTGCACAGGGACAAACCCAAATAATATTTATTTATTGATATAATTTAAAAGAGAAGTGATATTAAGTAATATAATTAAAAATTACTTATCTTTTAAATTTTAGACTAAATTACTCCATGGGTCCTTCGAGTTTGAGGTTTACAATAGATTGGTTATTTAAGTTATTTTAGTCACATATAAGTCCTTTAGGTTTGAGGTTTGTAATAGATTGGTCCTTTAAGTTATTTTGGTCACAATTAAGTCTTTTAAGTTTGTAAACGTTTTCGATTTAATCCTTCTACCATATCATTGTTTGGTTAATATAATGACTATCGAAAACGTTTACAAACTTAAAAGACTTATTTGTGACCAAAATAACTTAAAGGATCAATCTGTTACAAACCTCAAACTTAAAGACTTATGTGTGACCAAAATAACTTAAAGGATCAATCTGTTACAAACCTCAAACTTAAAGGACCCATGGAGTAATTTAACCTAAAATTTATCATTACTCTGAGGAGAAAATCTATCGTAGTCACAACCCCAAATCAAAAGAATTTGGACACACTCACGTAAAATGAAAAAATTAAAACAAAACTAATTTAGTCACATCATTAACATCATTAAATTTCATTCTCTTTTAATTTTTTCATTTTAGGTGAGTGTACTCAAGTCTTTTTAATTTGGGGTTGTGACCATAGAAAACTTTCTCTTAATGTAAATGTGTCTAAATATTTTTGATTTGGGGTTGTACCGAACCAAGTATTTCTCTTTTCACAAAGGATGTATAAAAGTTTTTTGAGATGTGTTATTTGAATAACCATATAGTTGACAATTTTTGTAACAACCATTGATTTACAAAAAAAAACTATGTATTGACATTAAAATCAAAGTAAAGGAGAGATAAAATAAAAACATAATGTGAGAACGAAAGAAAAAAGTTTTCACAAAAATTGTCATTGTACGAATATAATTTCTCAATTCCTTTTTAGGGAATGTACAATCAAGTTAGTATCCCATTGGCAAGCTCCGTCACAATTCAGTTTTGTCCATCCTGTCTGAGATCCATGGTAACCAATGAAATTTGTGTCCATATGACGTGGTCCAAGCTCGGGTGTGGTCATCATCGCATGTTTCGGTCTACACAACACAAGGATAAGTCATGATGGATTAACCGGTCAAGCGGTGCCTTTCTAAAAAATAGACTCGTTTTGCCAAGACCAAAAGTGCAAAAGAAAAAAAACAATCATAAAACTAGTTTGCCTCTCCACGATAAATCTCACACTTGTATCTCTTTGAATCAGATTTGTTGTATATTAAAGCTTCGAGTTGTTTATATAAAAAGTAATTAATTAAGCATTATACTTTTTTAAAAAGAAATAATTCTTTTATTTTTGATAAACCCATTGTAATTAGGATCTTTGACCCCAATAATCGCTCTAAGGTCTCTCTATGACTTAAGTCTTTTGGTGCATTATATCAAAAAAGTTTGATGCAGAAGTCTTGTTTATTTTTTATTCAAGGTTCAAGTGTCTTATGGAACAAGTAAATAACTATGTATTATATATTTTTAAAACAACATTTCTTTGATCAACTATTCCTTGACAAAAATAGATGAAATACAATCACATGAAAGTTTTGCAACAACAATTCCAACAAATCATAGTGGCGCAGTGGAAACATGGTGGACCCATAACCCACAGGTCCCTAGATGGAAACCAGGCTCTAATAAAAAAGAAACACATTTCATATTTTTTAAATTAACATTAACATATTTCTATCAAGGTCTTAGGTTCGATTCCTCTAGTGACAATTTCAGTAGCCCTGACTTTAAATGGGGCCCCCACAAATGGGTGGTGAGAATGGTCCCCTCGAATTAGTCAGTCCTTGGATCGGATACCGAGTTTTAAAAAAAAATATTAACATATTTCTTCCAAAAAAATCTCACACGACCAATTACATTACATTGACATTATTTTCATATTTTTCTTGCGAAACCTTCACAGAACGAATTGTTGTAAAAATAAAAAAGTCACCAAAAACCCACAAATCAAAATATTAAGTTATACTAAAAATTTTCATCATCAAAATATGCTACATCTTACATGTAACAAACTTTTTTTAAAAACTTTAAAAACTATTTTGTATTTTTTCTTGGTATAATAAAATGCAAACCCTATGAAAGAAAAAACAAACTACATTTCACTAACATTTCTAGCCATGTTAGTTTCAAATGTTTTAGCGAACATGAGACTTTTCAGCACAACGGAGAAGTCTCCAACACATCCATTTTCAAAGAATTTAGCGTGATATTGTAGTTAGCTAGCCAATCAAAGCTTTTATTGCCTTCACGCCAAACGTTATTGACATTGACATGCCAATTTAAGGAGATGAACTTACGGATAAGAAGAACTATAGTCAAAATCTCATGCATAGAAGCACCCTTATTAGTTACCATTATAATAAATGTGTATTTTAGAGTCATTTTTCACTAGACATGGCAACAAAACCCGCCCCTGTCCAGACCCGACCACCCCGCTCCAAAGTTAACGAAGAAAAGCCGATTTAATAGGGTGCAGGTGCGGGTGTGGGGGAAATCTGAGTTTTTAGTACGGGGGCGGGGCTGGGCCAGGGGATGCTTATACCCGCCCCACACCCGTTTTTTGAAATTTACTTTTTTAAATTTTATAATCTTATTTTCATAAGCACCAACCTATTTTAATATATTATTACTCTTTAGAAACATGTTTATTATAATTATTGCGCTCTTTTGAAAAAAGTTTATTAGATCTTTATTAATTATTAATATAATTATTGGTTTTTGTTGCTATAAAAAAAATGAAAAAATATGCATTTTTTAAAATATTTTATAAAAAATAGTTTTCGCGGGTGGGCGTGGGGCGGGGCCGGGAGACCCGTCCCTATTAGGGGCGGGGTTGGGTGTTCAATTTTTAACCCCAATATGGTTTGGGGACGGGAACGGGTGCATGGAAGTGTGGGTAGGGACGGGAACGGTTAAACCCGCCCTAATGCCATGCCTAATTTTCACAACGAGATTAAAAACGCCATCTCTTCGGACCATATATATGTCAATGTATATGCCCCACACTTTAGCTTGTAGGGCATCACACACTCCAAATTTTCAAGTGTAACCTTCAATCCGTCTACCCTTTGAGTATGTCACATCCAATCAAGTTGGTGTCACCTTGGCAAGCTACATCTCAATTCAGTTTTGTTCATCCCGTCCGAGGTCCATGGTAACCAATGAAAATTGTGTCCATATGACGTGGTCCAGACTCTGATGTGGTCATCGTCACAAGTTTCAATCTACACAACACAAGGATAAGTCATGTTGGATTAGCCGGTTTTGTGAAGCCTTCCTTAAAAATAGACTTGTTTCGCCAAGTCCAAAAGTGCTAAAAAAAAAAAATCATAAAACTAGTTTTCCTCTCCACAATAAATCTCACACTTGTATCTCTCCAAATCAAATTTGTTATATATTAAAGCTTCCAGTTGATTATATCAAAAGTAATTAATTAATTATTATACATTTTTAAAAAGAAACAATTCTCTTATTTTTGATAACCCGCTGTAATTAAGATCGTTGACCCCCATAATCGCCTTAAGGTCTCCCCAAGACTTAAGTCTTTTGGTGCATTATATCAAAAAAGTTTGATGTAGAAGTCTTGTTTATTTTTTATTCAAGGTTCAAGTGTCTTATGGAACAAGTAAATAATTATGCATTATATATTTTTAAAACAACATTTCTTGGATCAACTATTCCTTAACAAAAATAGATCAAATACAATTATATAAAAGTTTTGCAACAATTCCAATACATCAAAGTGGCATAGCAGACACGTTGTGGGCCCATAACCCACAGGTCCTTGGATCAAAACCAGACTCTAATAAAAAAGAAGAACATTTCATAATTTTTTAATTATTAATATTAACATATTTCTTCCAAAAAAATCTCACACGATCAATTACATTACATTGACTTTATTTTCATATTTTTCTTTCAAAACCTTCACAACATGAATTGTTGTAAAAATAAAAAAAAATCATCAAAAACCCACAAATCAAAATATTAAGTTAGTTTGAAAATTTTCATCATCATCAGAATATGCTACATCTTATGTGTGACAGTTGTTTTTATAAACTATAAAAGCTATTTTGTATGTTTTATTGGTATAATAAAGGGAAATCCTACAGAAGAAAAAAAAACTTCATTTCTAGTCATGCAAGTTTCAAATGTTTTAGCAAATGTGAGACTTTTCAGCACAGCGGAGAAGTCTCCAACACATTCGTTTTCGTAGAATTTTGGGTGATAATGTAGTTAGCTAGCCGATCAAAGCTTTTGTTGCCTTCACACAAAATATTATTTACTTTGATATGCCAATTTAAGTAGATGAACTTACAGATAACAAGAACCAGAGTTGATATTTATAGAAATATAATTATTAGTAACCATTATAATAAATATGTATTTTAGAGTCACTTTTCACAACGAGATTAGAAATGTCATCTCTTCAGGCCATATACATGTCAATGTATATGCCCCACATTTTAGTTTGCAGGGCATCACACACTCCAAATTTTCAAATGTAACATTCAATCCATCTACCGTTTGAGTCTGTCGCATCCAATCAAGTTGGTGTCCCCTTGGCAAGCTCCATCACAATCCAGTTTTGTCCATCCCATTCGAGGTCCATGGTAACCAATGAAAATTGTGTCCATATGACGTGGTCCAGGCTCGGGTGTGGTCATCGTCACAGGTTTCAACCTACATAACACAAGGATAAGCCATGTTGGATTAGCCGGTCTACTGAAGCTTTCCTAAAAAATAGACTCGTTTCGCCAAGTCTACAAGTGCAACAAAAAAAGAAGATCATAAAACTAGTTTGCCTCTCCACGATAAATCTCACACTTGTATCTCTCTTAATCAGATTTATAATATATTAATGCTTCCAGTTGATTATATCAAAAGTAATTAATTAATTAATTATTATACATCTTTAAAAAGAAACTATTCTCTTATTTCTGATAACCCACTGTAATTAGGATCTTTGACCCCAATAATTGCCTTAAGGTCTCTCTATGACTTAAGTCTTTTGGTGCATTATATAAAAAATGTTTGATGTACAAGTCTTGTTTATTTTTTATTCAAGGTTCAAGTGTCTTATGGAACAAGTAAATAATTATGTATTATATATGTTTAAAACATCATTTATTGGATCAACTATTCCTTAACAAAATTAGATGAAATACAATTATATGAAAGTTCTGCAACAACAATTTCAATAAATCAGAGTGGCGCAGCGGAAGCGTGGTGGGCCCATAACCCACAGGTCCCTGGATCGAAACCAGGCTCTAATAAAAAAGAAAAACATTGCATAATTTTTTAAGCTGACACGATCAATTACATTACGTTGACTTTATTTTCATATTGTTCTTTCAAAACCTTCACAAGATGAATTGTTGTAAAAATTAAAAAATTCATCAAAAACCCAAATGAAAATATAAAGTTAGTTTGAAAATTTTCATCATCAGAATATGCTACAACTTACGCGTGACAATTGTTTTTATAAACTTTAAAAGCTATTTTGTATGTTTTATTGGTAAATAAAGGGAAAATCCTACAAAAAAAAACTACATTTATAGTCATGCAAGTTTCAAATGTTTTAGCAAATGTGAGAATTTTCAGCACAACAGAGAAGTCTCTAACACATTCGTTTTCGTAGAATTTATGGTGATAATGTAGTTAGCTAGCCAACTAAAGCTTTTGTTGCCTTCACACCAAATATAATTGACTTTGACATGCCAATTTAAGTAGATGAACTTACCGATAAGAAGAAACAGAGTCGGAATCTCATTTATAGAAGCATAATTATTAGTAACCAGTATAATAAATGTGTATTTTAGAGTCACTTTTCACAACGAGATTAGAAACGCCATCTCTTCAGGCCGTATACATGTCAATGCGTATGCCCCACATTTTAGCTTGCAGGGCATCACACACTCCAAATTTTCAAGTGTAACATTCAATCCATCTACCTTTTGAGTCTGTCGCATCCAATCAAGTTGGTGTCCCCTTCGCAAGCTCCATCACAATTCAGTTTTATCCATCCCATTCGAGGTTCATGGTAACCAAATAAAATTGTGTCCATATGACGTGGTCAAGGCTCAGGTATGGTCATCGTCACAGGTTTCAACCTACACAACACAAGGATAAGCCATGTTGGATTAGCCGGTCTAGGGAAGCCTTCCTTAAAAATAGACTCGTTTCACCAAGTCCAAAAGTGCAAAAAAAAATAATCATAAAACTAGTTTGCCTCTATATGATAAATCTCACACTTGTATCTCTGGGAACCAGATTTGGTGTATATTAAAGCTTCTAGTTGAATTTATAAAAAGTAATTAATCAAGTATTATACTTCTTTAAAAAAGAAACAATTCTCTTATTTGTCTTATTTTTGATAACCCACCGTAATTAGGATCTTTGACCCCAATAATCGCACTGAGGTCTCTCTATGACTTAAGTATTTTAGTGCATTATACAAAAAAAGTTTGATGCAGAAGTCTTGTTTATTTTTTATTCAAGGTTCAAGTGTCTTATGGAACAAGTAAATAATTATGTATTATATATTTTTAAAACAACATCTCTTGGATCAACTATTCCTTAACAAAAATAGATGGAATACAATCATATAAGAGTTTTGCAACAACAATTCCAACAAATCAGAGTGGCGCAGCGGAAGCGTGGTGGACCCATAACCCGCAGGTCCCTGGATTGAAACCAGGCTTTGATAAAAAAGAAATATATTTCTTAATCTTTTAATTATTAAATATTAACACATTTCTTCCAAAAAATCTTACAGGATCAATTACATTACACTACACTGACTTTATTTTCATATTTTAAAATGTTCATCTTCAAAATATGCTACATGTTACATATAACAACTTTTTTTTTTATAAACTTTAAAAACTATTTTGTATTTTTTCTTGGTATAATAAAGTGCAAAACCGAAGAAACAAACTACATTTCCCTAACATTTCTAGCCGTGCAAATTTCAAATGTTTTACCAAACATGAGACTTTTTAGTACAACAGCGAAGTCTCCAACACATTCATTTTCATAGAATTTAGCGCGAAATTGTAGTTAGCTAGCCAATCAACGATCTTGTTGCCTTTACGCAAAATGTTATTGACTCTGACACGTCAATATAAGGAGATGAACTTACGAATAAGAAGAACATAGTCGAAATCTCATTTATAGAAGCAGACTTATTAGTAACCATTATCAATGCGTATTTTAGAGTCACTTTCCACAGTGAGATTAGAAATGTCATCTCTTTAGGCTATATACATGCCGATGTACATGCCCCACATTTTAGCTTCTAGGGCATCACATACTCTAAATTTTCAAGGGTAACCATCGATCTATCTACTGTTCGAGTCTGTCACATCCAATCAAGTTAGTGTCCCCTTTACAAGCTCCGTCACAATTCAATTTTGTCCATCCCACCGACGTCCACGGTAACCAATAAAATTGTGTCCATATGACTTGGTCGAGACTCGGATGTGGTCATCGTCATATGTTTCAATCTATGCAACATAAGGATAATCCATGTTGGATTAGCTGGTCTAGTGAAGCCTTCTTCAAAAACAGGCTCGTTTCACCAAGTCCAAGAGTGCTAAAAAGTGATCATAAAACTAGTTTGCGTCTCCACGATAAATCTCACACCCGTATCACTAAATCAAATTTGTTATATATTAAAGCTGACAGTTTATTATATAAAAAGTAATTAGTTAAGTGTTATATATATATATTTAAAAAGGAATAATTATCTTATTTTGATAACCCACCGTAATTAGGATCTTTGACCCCAATAAACGTCCTAAGATATCTCTATGACCCAAGTCTTTTGTTTTAGTATGTGACCAATCTTTAAGTCAACAATGAAATATTTGTCCTTTTTTTTATATCAAGGAGACATCTCCAGAACAGGTGACGCCGTACACAAATTTGATTTATTTTTTAGGCCAAATACCTCTCTGGGTCCTTTAAGTTTTACGTTTGTTTCACATAGGTCCTTTAAGTTTAGGTTTCAGATAGATCCTTTAAGTTTTGAGTTTGTTTCGGATAGATCCTTTAAGTTTATAAGGTTTCAGATAGGTCCTTTAAGTTTCGAGTTTGTTTCAGATAGATCCTTTAACTTTGGCTTAACGGAGGTTGATAGAAAGGACCTATCTGAAACAAACTCGAAACTTAAAGGACCTATCTGAGACTTATAAACTTAAAGGACCGATCCGAAACAAACTCGAAACTTAAAAGACCTATTTGAAACCTTAGAAACCTAAAAGATCTATCTGAAACAAACTTGAACTTAAAGGACCCGGGGAAATATTTAACCTATTTTTTAAAAAGAAACCCATTGTCAACTCTATCACCACCATCTTGATAAAATAAACATTTCTCCATTATATTATTTAAAAATAAAACTTACATGAATACATCAGAAGAGGATAAAGAGACAATAAAAAATGTTTTTCAGGTGACAACAACAATAGAGACAATAAAGTACTTGGGAATGCCGTCAATAATTGGTCGTAACAAAAGAGCAGTGTTTGGTTATTTGAGGGATAGGATATGGAGGAAAATACAACAATGGTCTGGCAAACACCTTTCAAAAGCAAGACGGGAAGTTTGTAAGTTCAGGTTTTTTGGGAAAATAATGATGAAGGTATGAATGCGGAAAAATAAAATAGTAAGGGAAGAAGAAAAGACACAAGAGAGTTATAGTGGTTCCCCTCTAAACTTTACGGTAGTCCACTCCCTTCACACCCCGCGAAGGATTTCACTATGTAAAAAATCTTTGTTACAAAGCAACCTTAATCTCAAAGGCCCCCTAACAATATTTCTCTACACACCAAGATAGTACCCCACTATCTTTTACAGCAAGAATCTTCACCAAACCTATGATGAAATTCTCACAAACAAACAAGATAACACTTCACTATAATTTACAACAAGAATCTTCACCAAACCTATGATGAAATTCTCACAAACAAACAAGATAACACTTCACTATCTTTTACAACAATTCCCACCAACAATGGCGAGAAACTTTACAACGAAGTGATTGAAGTATATCAAATGTGTATGGCTGTATAATCTTATCCATATCACTCTTAATCAAATGAACTTAGTGCTCAGAAAACTTTTTAATAAATGTTAAAGTGTAGGCAAAGTTTTCCAAATAATTTGAATGAAAGTTTGAAAGCAAGTGATATTGAAAATTTCAATTGAGATAATGAAAGTTGTTGTGTCTATATTGTTTTGATTCTCAATTGAATTTATATAGGTCAAAAAGATGTTTATGAAGCAATGCTACTTTTGAAAAAAGAAAATAGTTGCTGCCAAATTAAATAAAAATGAACGCTGTCAATTTAAAGGAAAATAGCCGTTGCTAATTAAATTAAAAAGGTAGCCGTTGCTGCTCAAATTAATTAACCAGACATTGCACCTTATATTATGTAATAACGATAAAGCATTTATAAAAATGATATGCATCATGATTTGGCCTCATAATCCATTATGCTATTAAATATGCCATTAAATTTTGAAACATTCAGCCATAAGAAACAAATACGCTGAAGCATATGTTATTTGGCATAACTAATGATTTCATATCCATAATATATTATGAATGAGATGGACTAAAGTCATTTCACAATGTATGCTAAAAACCTTTTTAAGGTAAAAATAATTATGCAATTTTCCAAAAATAATTATGGATTTCCATGCAAAATTATTTTAATGCAAAATCACATTTAAATGAAAATCATTGTGAGTGTGTGATTTATTTTCATGAGAACTTTAGGCATTGCTTCATATAGGAACTTAGAAAAGTGTTTGTAATTATTTTCTGAGCATTCTAAGCCATTAGTTAAGAATGATAAGTAAAAGATAAGGACCATACTTACAAAAATATAAACTTTGAAGCTTAAGTCCTATTATCTTCATTCTTCAATTTGAGCCTCCATAGTTTTTCTTCTTTTGTGATGTGACTTTGTTATCATCAAAACTCAGTCAAGTCTAAGAAGGAAATCTTCTTCACAAAGTTCTTATTAAATCGGTAGCACAAGCAATCCCAACTTACTGCATGAGCACGTTTCTTCTACCAACAACTTTGGGGGAGGAGATTTAGAGGATGATTAACTCGTTTTAGTGGGGATCAAATAGATGACGGGGAAGATGGATCAATTGGCTTAGTTGGGATAAATTAACAATGAGGAAGGAATACAGAGGTATGTATTTTAGACATTTTTGTTGGCTTCAATTTAGCTATACTAGGGAAGCAAGCTTGAAACCTTTTAACCAATCAAGATACTATTGTTGCTCGTATATACAAAGCTAAATATTTTCAAAAATCAGATTTTTTTTGGGGCCCGTCTCGGCCACAACCCAAGTTATATTTGGCGTAGTATCCACACTTCACAGGTATTAGTTAGAAGAGGTCAAAGGTGGCGAATTGTAAATGGTAACAACGTTTCGGTTTGGAGTATGCCTTGGCTGAGAGAGGAAGGGAACTCATATGTTTCAAGTGCACGAGTGCAATGGACGGAAAACATGAAGGTTGCAGATATGATGGATTCAAATGGTTCTAGCTTTAATTGGGGGCTGATTGAAGGCATTTTTAATACGTAGGATATGGAGGCAATTTCAAAGTTGTTGTTGCTAAACCGCGACAAAGAAGACAAGCTTATTTGGAAATTCAATAGCAAAGGAAGTTACACGGTAAAATCAGCATACAAGTATGCAATGGAAACACCTGTTAACAACGAAGAATATAGAATACCGGGAGAGTCGACATCGATGTGGAAAATGAAGATACCGCAAAAAATAAAGTTTTCTTATGGAAAGCATTACGAGGAGTGCTTCCAACACGTATGCGTCTTCAAGATAAGGGTGTGCCGTGTACGGACAACTACCCTTTTTGTCAAACAAATTATGAGAATGATTGGAATGTCTTTATTGGGTGCGAAGAGGCAAAATCTGTTTGGCAAACGACTAGACCGTGGGAATTAATTCAAGACACTGAATAATGCTACTAGTTTTGCAGATTGCATTTTTTCTTTGTTGCGCAGGTTAGCAAGCGACAAGAGTAATGGCATCACTATGATGCTATGGTATTTATGGTGCCGTTGTAATGACAAAGTGTGAGACGGTGATTTAAAGACTATCAATATAGCTGTCCAGCTTGCACGTGAATCCCTTTTCCAATGGCAGGAAGTGTGGTCTAGACCAGCAGCATCGGTACAACACCAACAACAACATTTAGAAGCTTGGGAACCACCAGTCGAGGATTTTGTGAAATGCAGCGTAGATGCCGCAGTGTTTGAGGCGCATAAGTGTTTTGGTATTGGTATGTGTATTCGGAATTCTAGGGGCCATTTCTTAAAGGCAGCAACTTGTTGGCATGAAGGCAACCCCTCCTCAAGCGGAATTAATAGGATTATATGATGCTATTTCTTAACTATCGAAGGCTTGTTATAGAACTAGAGTGATTGATAGCATAGTTGATAGGAATACCAACCAAGCGGAGTTTGGTAGTATTATATCCGATTGTCAAGCTCTCTTACAACAACATCCAAACTTTAAGGAGTGAATCATCAACTTTGTACTTGAATTTGCATGAATCGGCTAAATTCGTCCCCCAATTTAACGAAATATCAAAATAGTCCATGAATTTATAAAATGCAAATCAATTTAGTCCCTCCGTCCAATTGGAGTGTTAACGGTGCTGACGTGGCCGTTAACCTCTCACATGTCAGATGCCACATAAACAGGGACTAATTTGGCCGACAGTGACCAAAATTTCTGAGGAAATTGATTGATTTGCAGAAAATGTTTTTTCCTCCCCAACGTCTCTTTCTTACTTCCCTAACGGCTCTTTCTTCCCCAAATATATAAAATTGGAACCCTAATTTTACAATATTTAATCTACTCCAAAGTCCTGAAAATTTATTCCAATAATTAGTGGTAACGTTCTTCCCCAATTTAAAAAACTCCAAACCCTAATTTACTTTTTGATTGAATCTGAAAACTAGAATCCCCAAAATTTCTTAAAGCAAAACTGTTCAAATTGAATCCGAAATGAAGGGGGTGGGCATATGGGCAAAAGAGTGAAATTTAGCTGGAAGGAGAAAGGTTAGGGATGTGTTTGATGTGAAAAGAGTGAAATTTGAGCGTGGAAGGGAAGGGTAAAAGAGGGGTAAAACTGAAGTAAAACTGAAAAAACATAAAAAAATTGAAGTTGAAAAGTGAAAACTGAAATTTTCACTGTTTCCATCAAATTGGTCATCGTACATGTGGCTTCCTTGTTGACACGTGCACATGACAACATAACATGTAACAAAGCTTTTGGACGGAGGATCAATTTTGATGGATGTCTAACAAATTCAGGGATTATTTTGATATTTCGTTAAATTTAGGGACAAATTTGTCCGATTCGTGCAAATCCAGGGACGAAGTTGATGATTCACTCAAACTTTAAGATAAGTTTTACCAGGAGACAAGCAAATTCTTTCGCCCACACTTTAACAAGGGCGTCAAGATTACATGTTCGTCAGTGAAATAATGAGTTTTTGATTGTAAAAAAAAAAAAACTTACATTTTTTTCTTCTTCATAATTAAAATTTTAAATACATTTTCACGAGTCCATTTATCATCATATAAAAAGGATAACTTATGCAAAAAAGAAAGATATACT
>Ga0228710_1009966_pt1 | contig 12925 bp, 8 predicted proteins | sample MedpolnodulmetaG_FD_177995 | JGI IMG/M metagenome (GOLD analysis project Ga0228710, IMG submission 177995) | Root nodule microbial communities from Medicago polymorpha collected in Santa Monica, California, United States - pink nodules | ecosystem: Host-associated > Plants > Roots > Nodule...
CCCTCAGATTGCTCAAAATCGGTCCAACGTTGAGCATATGTATCTCGTTCATCCTCAACAATCATATTATGTAATATGATGCATGACCTCATGATGATACCCAAATCGGCTATGTCCCACAAGCGAGATGGTTCACGGATGATTTTAAATCGAGCTTGAAGCACTCCAAATGCACGTTCGATGTCCTTCCGACATCCCTCCTGATGTTTTGCAAATAACTTATCGGGTTCACTTTGAGGAAGTCTAATCGATTTGACGAAAGTTGGATAAGAAGGGTAGATACCATCAGCTAGATAGTATGTCATATTATAAGGACGTTGGTTCACAAAGTATTTCACCCTTGGAGTCTTTCCCTGTTCCACATCATCAAACACTGGTGACCGGTCTAGAACGTTTATATCGTTCAACGTTCCCGGACATCCAAAAAAGGCGTGCAAGATCCATAGATCATGAGATGCAACTGCTTCAAGAATAACTGTGGTGGTTCCCTTATCCCCCTTGGTAAATTGACCTTCCCATGCTTTAGGACAATTTTTCACTCCCAGTGCATGCAGTCAATACTCCCGATCATTCCTGGGAAACCCCACATTTCACTAACATGTAGTATTCTTTGCAGGTCATCTTGGGTTGGTGCTCTCAGGTACACTTGCTCATACAATCGTATGATTCCTTTGCATAATCTACGTAAGCACTCCAATGCTGTAGTACTTCCTATTTTGATGTATTCATCGACCGCATATGCTGCCACACCATATGCTAACATTCGCATTGTTGTGGTACATTTTGCTAAGGGTGATATACCTTCTTTATTGGCTGCATCAACTCGCTGGGTAAAGTAGTTATCACTACTTGAAAGGTCTCTAACGATTCGAAGGAAAATGTGTTTTTGCATACGGTACCAACGACGAAACATTGCATCGTCATATGTAGGCTCATTGACAAAGTAGTCGTCAATTAGTCTTTGGTTTGCCGCTGCATGATCTCGATTGAAATATTTTCTACTACAAGATGCACTATCTTCCTCTATTTTTTTTCGACGCTGAATAAATCGGTTGACAATATAAGTGTCTTCAATATCACGTCTTTGTTTGTAGGCTTTGATATCAAAAGGATTCATTGATAGTTTTTTGGAAGTAGATTGAATAGTTTTTTGTGATATTGGAGGTAGATATAAATGAGATTTGTGAAATTGGAAGTAGATACGAATGAGATTTGTGAAATTGGAAGTAGATATGAGTCCCTATATATAAGTACATTGTGTGGTGCACACTGACGGATTCGAAATAAGTTATTGTATTTTATTAAAGCAAACAGTGGGGATAATTATTAAAGCAAATAGTATGTGAAATAATGGGCACACAGTGGGGATAATTATTAAAGCAAATAGTATGTGAAATAAGTCACGTGGGACTAGACAACACTGGAGACTATCAATGGGGATAATAAAGTAATCACTGAGGACTAGACAACACTGGCAATTATTAAAGCAAACACTGGGGACTAGACAACACTGACAATTTTGACTGAATACAAACAAATATTTGATTGAAATTAATTTTTAAACAGCTCATGCTCCAACTTTTCCAACAGTTTTTTCATACGGTCATCGAGATGCTCTTCAGAACTTAACTTTAGATACATTTTCATTTTCTTAACTTCAGTCTATTCTTTCATCAATTTGTTTTTCTCTTGTTTCACCAAGGTTAACTCTTTCAATTGTTCAATCTCTTGCTCCTTTAATTCTTTGAATTCAACCCACTCCTTTTCCACCTCCTCCAAGGCAGCGTCCTTGGTTTTCTTTTTAACTTTTTTTTAACTGCCTCCCTACCCATTGGACGAGCACTAGATCCTACAGAGTCCTCGTGAGATCTCTTAGATCCACTACTTCCTGAGCCAATACTTCCTCCTACTTGACTACCATAACGTCATTGATCACGAAGAGCGTGCCATTCTTCCATTAAAGTAAATTGAACATTCTTCCCACATGCATATAATTCCTGACCTTTTGCCAAAACATCAGCCTTCGACCAACCACTTCCTTGCAAACGCTTAGCGCCTTCATAAGCGCCAATCCATTTATTCAGTATTTTGCTCATATAATTAAAACGGTTTCGGCATGCAATTACATCACGCGGAGAATCGAATGAGCAGTGCTTATTACAATATTCAGCAATTTTACCCCAATATGCTTCACCTGTCTGGTTTCTCCCTATAACACTGCATGTTCCATTTTTTATCCACCCACTAATTAGCACCAAATTTAGTTCAGTGTTCCATGCTGGTTGCTGGTTTTTCTTGCTCTTAGGAGTTGAATCCTCTGGAATTAGAGTGACTTCATTAGCTCTTGTCATTCCACCACGATTTATTTGTGTTGAAAATTTAGGAAATTCACCAACACTCTGAAAATTTTCATTCACCATTGGCATATAACCATTAAATGAGGGTGTTTGAGATGGATATCCCATCATAGATCTATAATATGGATTAAAGTTGTTTGGAACAGAGGATGGGTGATGGCAATTTGATGCAAAACCAAAATTAGGCATGTTTTGAGGATGTTGGTTGAGAAATTGATTTGGGTTTTGAGGATGTTGGTGTGGAAATTGATTTGGGTGTTGATAATTGTTGGGATTTTGGTAGCTAAATGGGTAATCAGAAGAATTTTGGGTGTTGAATTGATTATTATTGGGACCCATTTCACTAAATAAAGACTAAAACTTCAAAAGAAAAGCTAATAAAAAGCTAATAATAAGATTAAGAGAGTGAAAAACTTGGTTTTTTTTTTTCCGTGTCCAAATCAAATGATCCAAGTCTCTATTTATAGAGAAAAGATAAAGTTCAGAGTCTGAAGCAATGTTCAGAGTTGAGTGCAGCGAAATAAAAAGATATATATATATATATATATAGAGAGAGAGAGAGAGAGAGCGAGAGCGAGAGAGAGAGAGCGAGAGAGAGAGAGAGAGAGAGAGAGAGAGAGAGAGCGGGAATGTTGTGATATTTTATCTAATATTGTTTTGTAATTCTGACAGATGGATTTGGCACTTGCATGCCTCCAACAGTTATAACGTCACAAGTGCTTATAATCATCTGTTGACATTCACCAGTAACAACTTGGCGGTTACACACATGACTGAAATTTGAAACAAGGAAGTGCCTCTGAAAATCAGCCTCTTCGTTTGGCGCTTGTTACGTGATAGATTACCAACAACGGACAATTTAATCAAAAGACACATTTTACATCCGAATGCACATTTATGCGTGGGTGGATGCGGCATGATAGAAGACGCAAAACACTTATTCCTCTCTTGTGATTTTTTTGGCAAACTTTGGTATGATATTTCTCACTGGCTTGGTTACCACTTAGTGTTTCCTGAAAATGTGTCAAATCATTTATATCAATTTGGCACCTTTAGCGGCTTCTCTAACAGCAAACGCTCAACTCTTAATCTTATTTGGCTATCTTGTGTGTGGGTGATCTGGCTTGAAAGGAATGCTCGAATATTCCACCAAAAAGAAGCTTCTTTTAATCAATTGTTAGATAAAGTTAAGCTTCAATCATACTGATGGCTGAAAGCGAACCGTCCAAGTTTTGTTTTCTCCTACAATTCATGGTGGTTGAACCCTTTACCTTGCTTGGAAATATTTATGTAACAGGGTAGCCTTTTTTTATTCCTGTTTTGGCCGTTTTGGCATTCTTGTAATTGACTCTTTCAGCTGGGGTTTTGACACTCCTTGTGCTGAAATCTCCAGGCTTTCAGTAATTTAATCCATTTTAGTTTCTTAAAGAAAAATTGATTATCTCAAATATTTAATTTGATTAACTAGATTTGTTTTCATTTACTCAGTGTGCTTTGCGTTGATATTCAATAACAATCAAATTCTCATTTGTGTTGTTTAAATAAGCATAATCGAAACTTTTCGTTGCACCAACTTTATAAAATATGTAAAAAAAATTGTGTATCTATTCTCCCTCCCTATAGATACATTTGTGCAATTGTATAACGATCCAATATTAGTGTCAGTCTTGACGCTAGATAGATTTAATAAATAATTAATAATAACTTCATTTGTTTACGTTTGTACAAAAAAAAAATCATTTGTTTACGTTTCATCAATTGCATGCCACATCAACAAAGTTAACATCCATAGTGAGTAAACTATTACAAGGACTAGCTTGGGTTCAATTTGTTATATTAGAAGATTAAATTGTCATTTTCATATGTTATAAGACTTTCCTTAAAAAAAAAAAAGTTATAAGACTAACTTACAAGTGTTGTAAAAAAAAGACTAACTTACAAGTTACAATTCGGACAAAAAAACTAGCTTACCCTAAAAAAAATAAAGCGACCGCAAATTTTTTTAACCCAATTTTTCAAAAAAAAAAACAGTGTTTTTTTTTATTTTTTTTATGCTAACTCTCTATCAATATTAAGTCATAATTTATAATCATGATGAGAAACCGATAGTAGTTACAACATAGTTCATATTGTTATTATGTTTTACTTTGTATGAGTAGTAAATGTAGCATCAGTTAAAAAAAGATCTCAAAAGTACTTAATTTAGTCCACTATTTAACCAAATGCTTAGATGAACATTTTCATCCAACAAGTAAACAAATAATAGTACAACATATAAAAAAAACTCATGGCAAGATCAAGCATTTATATTGTTTTGGTGGCTTCCTTTTTTACTACAACATTAGCTACACTCACTGCTCAACAAAACTATTTGCATGATTGTGCAGAAAATGTTGGAGAACAATGTGGAACACAATTTTATAACAAATTATTCACTCATAACAAGACCACAATTACTAGAGATTGTTGTTACAAGATTCTTCAAACAGGTTATTCTTGTCACAACAAAATGACTATATTTATCTTGGAATCTGATCCAAAATTCAAAAATGCTGATCAAAATGATTATCTTACCAAGAGCGATCATATTTTTCAGAAGTGCAATCGTGTTAATGAACCTAAAACCCAGGAATTTATAGCTAAGTGTGTAGAAAAGATAGGCACTGATTGTGGAGAAGAAATATTCAGCAAACTAACTAATGATAAGAAAATAAGTAAACATTGTTGCAAAAGGCTTCTCAAAACAGGTGAAAAATGTCATACTAGGATGGTGAAGGCTTTGATTCGTACACCAACAATGAGGAATATTGATCCAGCTCAATTTCTAAAGAAGAACAAGAAAATATTTGATGATTGTAAACACATTGGATAAAAAATCTTTATGTGAAAGTAACTATATTCACGGTGAAAAAATATGTTCATTGGAGAACATGAGAAAACTAAATGTATGCTACATTTTTTAATTGTTCCATGCCAATAAAAACCTTTCTGCCATCATTGTCATGATTAAGATATTGCATTTAAACCAAACTATTTCAATATTTCGTTATCAGGGCCGCCTTAACAAATTCGAAGGCTCCGTTTTAATTTTAGGGTCTTGTTAACGAGTGTCCCCGTTTTAATTCATAGGCCCCGTCTTAACAAATTCAAGGTCATGCATACAAGTATAACGACTAGTAGTCGAACTTATCTGCGATCAGCAGGAGTCCCTTACCTAAAGGAAGAAAAATAAGATCGGCTAAAAGTGAAGTAGATATAATAGTTAAGATTCTCAAGTTGAAACTTGGAATGTTTAAGTTAAAAACTTGAAGGTGAGAAAAACATAAGAAGGGGGTTGAATTGTGTTAACTTTTTCTTCTTTTTAACTAAGTTCAAGATCCAGTCTCTGGTAAAGTTTAGAGTCTGAAGCAATGTTCAGAGTTGAGTGCAGCGAAATAAAAAGATATAGGTTTAATTATAGTTTTAGCCCCCTAACTTTTCCAAAGTTGCGATTTTGGCCCCCTAAGAAAAAAAACTACAAAACAGCCCCCTAAGTTTTCCAACTGTAGCAGTTTTGGTCCCCAAGACTGATATTGACTCGGTCTACGCTGACGTGGCACCCTAAGTGAGGTGCCACGTGTTATTTTTTAAATATTTTTTGTCTTGGGGGGCCAAAACTGCTACAGTTGCAAAACTTAGAGGGCTGTTTTGTAGTTTTTTTCTTAGGGAGCCAAAATCGCAACTGTGGAAAAGTTAGGGGGCTAAAACTGCAATTAAGCCAAAGATATATATATATACACACACACACACACACAAGCAATTATCCTGGACGCTAATATGAAAAAGGCATCTAAATGGAATTGTAAGTCATGACATCGTTTTAAAAATGTCTGAGTTAGACTAACAAATAATCATATAATCGATAACAAGCTAGACTTGAGCCTTCAATTTTTTTCTTCATCATGTCAAACATAAACTTTGCAAAACCTAACCTGTTTTCACCCCTGGTTATCATCAAAACTAACAAAGGGTCGATTATCTAAAAATCAACATGACTCTAACAAGGGTTCAAACTCATTCCCAATCATACAATATATTCATGTAGTTTCTTTTTACAATAAAATATTCTCTATGTGCAATTGCACGGATTGATTCATCAAGTTTGATATGATTGTAATAGATCATAACAAGTCATGCATCTATATATATTTTTTAGTCTAGTTATTGTGAATCACACACGTTAACTTATAGAAAGATGCAGATTCCGATACTCGAACCCCAACCCTCTCCATAATGTAATATTGTCGATGCAGCTACCAAGTCAACTGTTGCTTCTACATCTATCTTACCACAAAAATCAGCTTAACCTCAAATACAAAACGATGAAAGAAAAAAACAAATTGAATTAAGAAAAATGATGGCATGAATGAAAAAACTCCAATTATTCATCACTCTTTTTGCCTAGCCTTATTATTACACGTTTCTCTCCCGTCACATTCATTTCTTCATCTTCATTCAACACACGTCTCTTGCATTGCATCCCTTATTACACTACCTCTCTCTCTCTCTCTCTCTCTCTCTCTCTCTCTCTCTCTAATCATCTTCGTTAAGGTATGTAACTATCTCTGTGGTGTTAATTTCCTTAATTCTTATTTTTGTTGATAATTTGATTGTTAGAGTTGTTAATAGTAGACCCTTTTAGCTAAATTGTCTTATATTTAAAATAAAATCATATCTTTTCACCAGTTCAACGAGCTTGTTTGAAAAAAAAGCTTGTATGAATCGGTTATTTGTTCATATATATACTTGTGTGTGTGTTAAAGCAAATGTTTATTTAGTACTTATTGTGTAGTGTATTAAGAACTGAAAGGGGTAAACAACTGAATTAAGTGCTTATAACATAAACACTTATCATATAAGTGCTTATTTACAGGGCAGGCTGTTTGGCTGTGCAAGCAGACCAACAACACATGGCCCAATAATTTAGCCATAGTTTGTGTTTTTGGCGCTTTATTTGGTAAAAATGTAGTATTTTGAAATAATAAGAGGCCCAATTGCATTTTAGTTTTGTCAGGGGTCAAAATTTTCAGATTAGAATAGGGTCTCCAAAGTGTTTAAGACAGCCCTGCTTATTTATAAGCTACTTCTATAGCAAAGGATACAATAAAGTTAGATTGTTTTCATATAAGATATAAGCTGTTTTCATAAGCTATTCTGAGGAGCTTATGAAAATAAACTTAAAAATAGCTTATGGACGTGTCATAAGTTGTTTCCATAGATTTTTCAAACAGCCTTACAAATGCTTATGTTAGTAGATAAGCTCAAATAAGCCAATCAAAACAGACACAATTGTTGATAGTATTGTATTAGGTTATGCTGTTACTTGGTTTTTGTAGATATATTTATTGTTTTATCTTGTAAAGTTGAGATGGGTTTCTCTTGTTGAATGGTTTGATAGAAGAGTAATTGCAAAATCTAATTAGTTTAAGTCATTGCATACAGTTAGATTATGTTTATTATGTTATCAGGTTTTGATTCACAAAGAAAGGAGAAAACAAAGAGTTGGATGTTTTTAGGAGATAACTTTAATGTGCTACACTTCTTACTTTTGTGATTATTTTCATGTCTAAGGGTGCATCTAAGCTCTCAATTTGGCTTCTAGCATGATCTGTCTTTCTGATCATTCATCCGAGTTTTTGTTCGTATGGTTGTTACTTTTCATATCTAGAATTTTTTGAAGTACAAAATTTACGTACAACATTTCTGGCATGCTCGCACGCTTGCGTGTAGAGTATAGAATATTAACTGAACTTGTTGTGTTGGTATGCCTGATAAGAAATTAATTGACCGTATAAACTGTATTCACTGTGTTGGTTTTTATAATTTTCTTGATACAGATGGCAGCATCATTGGCATGCCTTGTTGGGAGTGGTTTAACTACACAAAGTAATAAAATGACGCTTGGCAAGGACGTAAATGGAAGACGTCTCTTACTTTCACGGAGACATTCATCATTGAGGAGGGCATCAAAAACTATATTAGTAAAGGCATTGCTAGATCAAAGTGAACACAAAGGAAGAAGGGGATTTCTGAAATTGTTGAATGCCACAGTTGGCTTATCTGCATTATTAGGAAACGCTAAAGCATATGCTGATGAAGAAGGGGTTTCCTCCTCCAGAATGTCTTATTCTAGGTTTCTTGAGTATTTGGACAAAGACAGGGTTAAAAAAGTTGATCTGTTTGAGAATGGAACTATAGCTATCGTCGAGGCTGTTTCTCCCGAGTTAGGTAATAGGGTGCAGCGAGTGCGAGTTCAACTCCCCGGACTTAACCAAGAACTCCTTCAGAAATTCAGGACAAAGAACATCGACTTTGCGGCTCATAATGCTCAAGAAGAGTCAGATTCCTTCTTTTCCAACCTGATTGGAAATCTTGCTGTCCCTTTAATTGTTATTGGAGGATTGTTCCTTCTCTCACGACGTTCATCTGGAGGGACGGGAGGTCCCGGTGGGTCTGGTTTATTTGGTTTTGGTCAATCCAAGGCCAAATTTCAAATGGAACCAAATACTGGAGTGACATTTGACGATGTTGCTGGGGTAGATGAAGCCAAGCAGGATTTTATGGAGGTAGTGGAGTTTCTAAAAAAGCCTGAGAGGTTCACTGCTATTGGGGCTCGCATACCAAAAGGAGTTCTTCTCATTGGTCCCCCAGGAACTGGGAAGACACTATTAGCTAAGGCTATTGCCGGTGAAGCAGGTGTCCCATTTTTCTCAATCTCAGGTTCTGTGTTTGTTGAGATGTTTGTCGGTATTGGTGCTTCTCGAGTTCGCGATTTATTCAAGAAGGCCAAAGAGAATGCTCCTTGTATTGTTTTTGTTGATGAAATTGATGCTGTGGGAAGGCAACGAGGCACTGGAATTGGTGGAGGGAACGATGAAAGAGAACAGACCCTCAACCAACTTTTGACAGAAATGGATGGATTCGAGGGTAATACTGGAATCATTGTCATTGCAGCAACCAACAGGGCTGATATTCTTGACTCTGCTTTATTGAGACCGGGACGTTTTGATAGACAGGTAAGTAAGATTGTGTTTGGAAATATATACAATCTTTATGAGCTTTCAAATGTTTGTTACATACTTTTTATAAGAATTAGAATCTAAAAATCAATTTAAATGAGAACCTGTTTTGACTTTTGAGTAGCTTCTCTTGAAAATAATTTATGATTGATGATTTTTTTTATGGTAAACAAACACACGATAATTTTATTTTTTAAATTAATCTCTAAAGTATTGAATATCAAAGTCACTTATTTTATAATCTGTAACAAAAACCTTATTAATGAGTAAATTACTGAACATAATGTTTTGCAGGTATCAGTTGACGTTCCAGATGTTCGAGGAAGGACTGAAATACTAAAGGTTCATGGTAGCAATAAAAAGTTTGATGGTGATGTTTCTCTTGAGGTAGTTGCCATGAGAACACCTGGCTTTAGTGGAGCTGATCTTGCAAACCTCTTGAATGAAGCTGCTATATTAGCTGGTCGGCGTGGAAAGGCGGGGATTTCATCAAAAGAGATTGATGATTCTATTGATAGGATTGTGGCTGGAATGGAAGGAACCGTGATGACAGATGGGAAGAGCAAAAGTTTAGTGGCATATCATGAAGTTGGGCATGCCATTTGCGGGTAAGCCTGAAATCAAACTGTAGTTGTTTTTCACGTAAAACATGCAGCAAAAAGCTAGTTACTGTTGCCATAATGAATTCATGTTACACTTCTATACGAGGAGAATCGAGGAAAACAATGGCTCAAATTTATGAGCTGTTTTAATTTCCGAGAAATTTTGTTCTGAAATATCAATCTGTACTTGCAGAACATTGACACCTGGTCACGATCCTGTACAAAAGGTAACCCTAGTTCCACGTGGTCAAGCTCGGGGTCTTACTTGGTTCATTCCTTCTGATGACCCAACTCTAATCTCCAAACAACAACTCTTTGCAAGAATTGTTGGTGGACTCGGTGGCAGAGCTGCGGAGGAAATTATTTTTGGTGAGCCTGAAGTTACAACTGGAGCGGCTGGCGATTTGCAGCAAATAACCAGTTTGGCTAAACAGGTCTCATATAATCACATTATTTTCTGTTGTTCTATAATTTGTCTCGCTCATTTTCCATTTTTATTTTGGTGGGGATGAATGCTATAAGTTCTTGTTTTGATGGTAATCTAATTTGGTTATATTTTCTGATGGCATTCCGAGTATTTTTGTGATAAGGTCATCTTTAAAGATTTCTTTAATACCTGAAAATTTCCGCTTTAAGCAAAAGAATGAATTTTTAATTTCAGTTCTCAACAGATCCTTATTTTCTCCATTTTCCTACATTATCCTTCTGAATTCTGATACAACTTTGTCCTACTAATAAATGAAATGATACTCTTGCAGACGGTAACCACATTTGGAATGTCTGATATCGGTCCTTGGTCACTCATGGACTCATCTCAAAATGCAGACGTCATCATGAGAATGATTGCAAGAAACTCAATGTCAGAAAAGCTTGCTGAAGACATTGATTCTGCTATCAAGAGGCTCTCAGATGAAGCATATGAAATTGCATTGAAGCATATAAGGAACAACCGTGAGGCCATCAACAAGATTGTGGAAGTCCTACTGGAGAAGGAGACAATTACCGGAGACGAATTCAGATCTCTCTTTTCAGAGTTTGTTGAAATTCCACCCGAAAATGTGGTCCCTACTTCAACTCCCTTACCAGTTGCTGTTTGAGTTGCTATACGTACTCAATTTTCTGTAATTGTCAAATATTTGTAACAGAAAAAATGTTAGTTAGGACATGATGTAATTTACATGAACAGTAGTAATAAAGTATCCATATACATACTTGTTTGGCTTTTTATTTGGTTTTCCTTTTTGTAGTTTCTATTTTCTATTTGTTCTAATCAGAGATATGTGATTTCTTTTATTCAGAAGCTTCTGGTGTGGCTGCTTGCATCAGTTGCATGTGCTTTTCTTTAATTAAAAATGAAATCAGCATTTTGAGGTACCATGAGGCTGTAGATCTCAAATCAGATGTTTGCAGGACAATTAATATATACTATGATAACTATTTAATCATGCTATAGTAAGCATTTGTCAGAAGAAAACTTCAACCAATATCTAGTTGAATCCTTCAAGATGAAGCATTTTCAATCATATAAAATAGCAATAGAGATTTGAACTTCAACATAGATAGTATATATTAATATTACTCTTCAACATTCCCCAATTAAAGTATATATTAATATTAATTTTAACATAAATAGTATATAATTTTAAGTTAAAATTAATATTCAATGGTAACACTTCAATTAATATTTATTTTACCATTCCCCAATTTTTTTTCCAGAGCCAAGAAAATAAAATTGAATTGAGTTCTAGACACTTTGATGTATGTATTGTTTTGAAAGCGCACTTGTCTTATTTGTTGATTGTTTTGAAGGTGTATAATGTATGTGAGTGTTATAAACTCGAGAATGGGTGTAAAATTATGATAAGTGACACTTTAATTAATAATAATCTCACCCTTAATTATTTTAAAAGCTAAAAAAGTAAAGTTTAAATAACAAAAAACAATCCAAAAGTCCTAGCTCAACTAACAAAATGTCAAAATTATTAGGCCGGATGCCATGACCGTGGTTCGAACCCAGTACCTCCACTTATGTGTGTGAGTTTATAATGACTTTGCCATTTCGTCTATCTACCAAAAAAAATAACAAAAACATATTTGTTGACAAAAAACCTTAATTACTTTTTAAAAGTTTAAAAAGTAAAGTAAAGTTTAATAATAATCTCACCCTTAATTACTTTGATAACAAGAAAACCTGTGAGATTTGTAAAGATTAAAAATATTCTAAATTTTATCGAGACAAAAAACATATTTAAAATCACTGTTGACAAAAAGTCTTACGTATTATTTTTGAGAAAAAAATTCTTACGTAAGTTGTATACATTTTGTCAGTTAATCTCTTCTATCTTCATCTATATGACGCACACGTAATTCCAAATTATCATTGCAATCATTATCATTATTATAGATATACATACAAAATCGTTAGAGTGAGTACTCCACTGCATTATTGGCATTTTATGGTCTCACAATTAACAATTATTACCACTTTTATTATTAATTTTTTTGGTAGGTTTTATTATTATTATTTAACCAATATATAAGCTTAATAATATTGTTCCGTCAAAAAAGTTTAATATTATTTTTTTTGAAAGAAAAAAAAGTTTAATATTATTATTTTGATAAACCTAGCTAGTACATAGTTTATCAAATTAATTGTCAACTAACTCCTCCTTTTAAAATTATATATTTTTATTATACTAATTATCATATGATATATTTTTTACAGGATTATTATATGATATGATTCTTATCATCATGCAGCATTGACATTTGACAATAGCATTAAGCAGCACTAACTAGTGCTTTTAATTACACCGCGTCACGTACGTGTTAAAAAAATATAAAATATTGTACCAAAAAACAAAACACCGAGTCACAAATAAAAAAATAAGGCCCTTCAACAAATAAA
>Ga0228710_1009967_pt1 | contig 12923 bp, 9 predicted proteins | sample MedpolnodulmetaG_FD_177995 | JGI IMG/M metagenome (GOLD analysis project Ga0228710, IMG submission 177995) | Root nodule microbial communities from Medicago polymorpha collected in Santa Monica, California, United States - pink nodules | ecosystem: Host-associated > Plants > Roots > Nodule...
CTTGCTTCTGATGATGTGTCTTCAGGAGCTCTTCTTCAGACTCGTTTCTTCAGACGTAGTTCTTCAGACTCATTCTTCCAGATGCTTTAAGCTTCAAATAAATTCCTTTGCTCTTGAACTTGTTCAACCAGAATCTTTATGAATAGTACTTTGATTATGGATCCTGTACACTTGAACAAATTGTTTAGCAAATCCAATTGATTATTTTTAATACCTTTGTTATTGTCAAAACTCAATAAGTGGCTTGTGAAACACCCTTTGTTCCAACAATGAAGTGCACAAGTAGACATGGTATAAATTTTGAAGAGTAAATCGAATATTGGGTTAAACCTAGGGATGACAAAAAGATTCACACCCGCGAATATCGGTAGATAAAATTCACCACAAACACGTGCCGAACACCTTAATGGATATTTATGGATAAAATATACAGATATTTCAACTAACCGTTATTTAATAAATACAAATTTATATTTAATGATATTTGCATCCGTGGATATCCGTACACGTTATAAAATTAAGTAAATTACATAAATAAACTTATTACCATTTCAAGTTCAATAAAAACTAATACTTACAATATTATTATATGTCACTTCAATTCTCCTATAAAACAAAACTCTTTATTTATGTTTTTATTAAGAGTAAATTACACTCCCCTCCCCTCAAAGATGCTTGAATTATGTAACAGACTGATTTTTTTCCCGTTAGATTTGTTTTTAGTTATTTAATATGTGTTTATATGTGATTAATTGTCTCTGTGTGTATTTTGAGTTAGGATTAGTGGATTTCGGTGTTAGAAGAGTATTATAGTCATTTTAGACTCAGGGGTATTTTGGTCATTTTGTGAGCAAGGGTAAATTAGTAAATTCATGGTGAGGGTTATTTTTAGTGTTTCAAGTGAGAACCATTATTTTACTACGTTACTATTCGGTAATGGTAATTAGTTTTGAACCGGTAATTACTCGGTAACTTTTAACCGTAAGTGGATAGAAACTTTGAGAGTTAGTTTATAAGAGTTTTGAGCCCACTAGATTTTTAAGGGTTAAGCCCATTAGTGTGGACACTATTTAAAATTTAGTCATTAAGAGAATTAGGGTTCACATTCATTTTATAAGATTTTGAGAAGAGGTAAAGATAGAAAGAGCAAGAGGAAGAGAAGAGGGTTTGAAGAGAGAAGCTTGAAGAACCAAGAGGAGATAGAGATTCTAGGAGCTTAATTGAAGCTTTTGCTAGGATTATTATCAATTGAGGTAAGGGGGTTAGATTTCATTCATAATCTCTTAGTTGTAACCTCTTCTCTAATTCTATGCATAAGTGCTTATTTGAGATAAGTGATTATTGTGAATTTAATTGATGAAATTCGTGCTCTTATTTTGATGCTATGTTTGGGTATGTGAATTGGATGCTAAACAAGTTGTTGTTGTTGATTTTACATACTTGAATTGTGGTTGTATGAGATTTTGTTGTTGTTGATTGTGATGAATTCATGTTTAAATGAAGTTGTTGTTGAATTGGATGTGTTATTTTGCTGATTTGCATCATGGGTGTTCCATTTTGTGAAGTTGTTGTTTGAATTGGTGAAGTTTGTGTTGAGTTGTCATGTGAAGGACCAAAATGAATTTTGATGTATAAAGTTGTTGACTGAGTTTTTGGTGTTGTTGCGTGAGTTAGACTTAGTATAATTTCTGTTTTTACGTTGTGGTTGTGGTAGTCGAATCGTTTGGGAGAAAACAGGATTTTCGTGTGAAAAGTCGACGTTTAAGCGTTTTTGAGAATGAGTGTTTATGTGAGGTTCTAGAAAATGATTTTGGGATGGTTGAAACTCAAATTTTTCTGTAGACTAAGATAGAGCTAAGTGTCAAGAACGTGTAGGCAGAAACGACATCGAAAACGGATTAACGGTTTGAATTTTCTGCGCGAAAACGTGAAGGTTGAAAAATATGATGCTGTCTGTCAGGCTATGATCGTGCCACGATTCGGGACCAACGTGCCACGATTTTGATCAGGATTTTAGTGTTTTTGATCCTGGAAAAATCTTGCCACGATGGGAGACCAACGTGCCACGATTCTGTGAGACAAGAAACCTTAGAAATGCAATTTTCTTCCATTCAATTGTTTCCAAACTTATTCCTAAGTGTAGGGACTTTATCCTAACCATCTAGGAGTGCTTATATGAAAGAAATAACTTTGTATAAGGGGTCTAATGAGTTCTTGTGTGGTTTGTCATTAAATTAAGTAATTATGAGACGAATTTAGGATTTTCTCAAATGATCTTTGGTGAAACCTTGAACTAAGACTTGATAGCTTATAAGAGGCATATGTTCATGCTGATTTGATTGAATCGTAGGATTTTATACTTGAATAAGTTCTCTTGTTCTGAAAAGTGTCGATATTGCTCGTTTTGCAAAATGATACGAACTTTGCCGAAAATGATCTCCTAAGCTAATTACGTTGCAAATCTTTTGTGAATAGCTTTGTATGATTACAGGAAGATGTATGAATGATTGCTAGGTGTTGAAAATGATACTTATCTTAGTAGAATGTATTTCCTCCTTTGTTTGGACTATGAGGAATCGCATGATGTTGTTGAATGAAATGATGAAGCCGATGTTAATGAATGCATATAGTTTGAGTGATGATAATTTGTCCGTGATTGCTTATATGCTAATTGAATAATGGTAAAGTGATGGTGATTCTTATTTGATTTGTGACTTGTTGATTGTGTGGACGTAAATACTTGATAATGCAATTGTTGTTGAAGGTGATCAATATAAATGGAGATTATCCTTTATATTGTTGTTGAATATATATATATGAGGTGATTTTTCATTGTCGAGTCTTTGTTTGTATGTCCATGCATCATAGTCATGTCGAGTTGTTGATGTTGTAAAAGGGTGCACTCTTTTACTTCAGCGAAAATGTAAGAGGGGCGTGAAATCTTACATATGATGTTTTTGTTGCATCATAAGGTGACGACCTTGAGGCGATTCGGTACCATATGCATATATGTGTCGAGAATAGGCGCATATCATAATTGGCATGAGTCTTAATTGTTTACATGTGAATGATGATTGTTTGATGATAAGTCTGTTTGGTGTATACATACTTGGGACATTTGGAATTTTTATGTGAATGTGTATATTGAAGTTAAATGCTCATGTTAATTAATTGAAACTTGATTGATTCATTTATGTTCAAATTGTTTATGTCGATTATGATTGATGTGAAGCTAACCCCCATTGGTTTTGACCGCCTACCTGTTTGTATGAGTGGGTAGTCGAAGTGCAGGAGTAGTTTTGCTTTTGATGAGTTGCTCGAGGATAGCAGGAGCTTCCTCTATTTCCATGTCTCGATGTCTTAGATTAGGCTATGATCTAGGATGTCCGTTTATACGATTATTCTAGTTTGATTATTCTGGATATGTTATATTATGGAGAGTTTGTTCATATGTCGAGATTTGAGGATTTTATATGATGATGTACGATGATTTTATGACATGTATATTTTTGGAGATCTATGTTATATATCCACTGCGACTGTTGATGAATTTTATACATACATGTTGTTTGAAATCTATTGAAGACGTAACGTCTATTTCTTGAATATTTGTATTATTCGTGTGTTTTATCGCTTTAATAGAAGTAGAGCGTTACAAATTACACTCCTCTTTTCTCTTATGTTAAAATATACATTTCCCTCCCCTCTTATTAAAAACATATTAGAAAATATTTCACTCCTCACCCCTAAGAGAAGCTTGAATTACATTTCCCTCCCCTCTTATGTTAAAATTACACTTTACTCCCTCAATAATTTTTTAGCATTTCTAATAATCATGCAAAAATAAAAAATAATCTAATACACTTTGAAAAAAATTGTATTACCGGACCATTTTAATATAATCAAAATTTGAAAACATATTTTTTTTCCACAATTTCATTAACATATAGTTTTAAACCCTATTATAAAATATGAAACAACCCAAAATAAAATATAAAAATATAAAAAATATTTAAATTTAATTATCAATGACATTTAAATTATAAAGAAATGAATTTATTTTTCTTAAATGATGGTTCAAAATTAGTATATATCATAAAAATATTTATTTATGTTAAAATATATTAAGTTGTAGTGCATATTTTAAAAATATTTATTTATTAAGGGAGAGGGTTGTAATTCATGCATCTTATAGGGAAGGGTAGTATAAATTTTACTTTTTAAGGGAGGGGACTGTATATTTTAACATAAGAGGGGAGGGAAGTGTAATTCAAGCATCTCTTAGGGGAGTGTCTTGTTTGCTACATCTCCTCGTTGATGGCATGCTTTTGGCCCACGAGGGATTGACAAGGGATGAGGTCGTGGAGATGATGATCCGATATTTGGGGGCTAATCTAGGAGATGCTAATGAGGAGGTGAATGACAGCAGAGGTGCACATGCAAGGTTTAGCTACTTGAAGAGAATTTTTAAGGAGCGTCTTTTGCAGCAGTTGGAGGGTGATATGGAGGAGGAGGTGCAGAAGTTGCAGGCGCAGGCTATCCGCATATAATCACTGACAAGAGCGCGTACTGTGTGGATGTTGCCTATTTGAAGTACTTCAGAGACCTGGAGGTTGTTCCTGGTTATTCATAGGGAGCTGCTGCACTATCACACTTGTATAGGGAGCTTAACAATGCTTCTCATTACAACACCAAGCATCTGCCCGGATACTTGATTTTGTTACATATATAAATAAATAATTATGTTCATTTTTTCATCTGTAAGTGTTGATTGCTTGTATATTTATATGTGGTTGCGTTTGTTGCTGTCTTGGGGGTATCAACCTTACATGGGTATATGCAACAAGGATGCGTGGGGTCAGGGGCGGAGGCACATATAGCATAGTGGGTGCACATGCCTGCACTAAGTTTTTTGAAATTACTTAGCACGATATGTTTATATGTTGAAATTTTGACCAAGCAGCCCCACTCATCAATTATCCAATTGAAATGTTAGAAGCTTCACTATTCAACTCACATAGAACACGGTACATACACTTTCACAATTTCAATCAAACATTTATTTTTGTCTCACTTGTAGTTGTCTCACATCCATAATCAAATTTCATTAAAAGAAACACAAACACTACATATAACACAAACAAGAAACCTCACTCACTTGTTGATCTCTTAAAGGTTAAACCTTTGTTATAAATTTTAACTTTATATTTCCAATCTTATTAATTTATAATTTATTTATTAATGTAATGAGACGGAACATATTTTATTAATTCGTTGAGCTTAAATTTGTGTTAATGGTGAAATTTAAGATACTCGCTTCGTTCGGCATGTCTGGAAACCAGACTCTCATAAAAATTGTTGTGCACCGGTGTTGTTCGTTTAGCATGCCTGAAAACCAGACTCTATTGATAAAAAATATTGCTCACCAATGTTGTTTCGCTTCGATTCAGTGTGTTACACCCTCTAAAGCTGAAGTGTTAGAAACTCCAATTACATTTTCTTGCGAGTTCTTTTCTTTAATGTGATGTTTATTTATGTTTTTAATAATATATATATATATATATATATATATATATATATATTGGTGCCCCCACTATTCATATTATCTGGCTCCGCCACTGTGTGGGGTGGATATCGGGAACATCAGCATCCATGCGCCATGTTTTTTTTTTACCACGGGTGAGTTTGTCTGCACTAGACGAGTACATAGGGCATCTGGATAAGATGGATCTGGCGGGTGTTATCATGACACCATATGGACCGTGTTACATGTCCGTTTGAGCGGGTCAGCCTTTACTTTAGATGGCTCAGATACGGTAACTGCAAGGTGAGATATCTGCCGGAGTGGGTGCTTCGTCAGTTTGGGTACTGGCAGACCGTCCCCAGACATCCATATGAGAGTGCACCTCCCTAGATGAGCTTAGGGGATATCACCTGCCACTTTCATCACCATCTTGATCTTTCACGGACACCTCAGCAGTTGGGACACTGTGCACTGCAGGGTGTGGAGGCGGAAAAGGTATACATTAGATGATATTATAACACCTCACATCCACGCATGATTCTTCCACTAGAGGATGTTCAGGTCCCGAGACCACCAGAGTGGGAGGCCTGTGATCAGATTGCTGCTGAGGAGGATGAAGAGCATGGGTTCTTGGATCTGGACGGAAGATTGGGCCGTTTCAGAGACAATGTATATGAAGTTATGTCTAGTGGTGTGGTGCCACAAGGGTGTGATGCATGACAACATTTGGAGGAAGTCTTGAGAGAGGTTCATGGAGTGAAGGTTTATCGTCGTAGGCGTAATGTTGAGGGTGGCAGAGGTGACAGGGTTGTAATTATTGGATAATTTTAATTTTTGATTATGTTATGTTTGAATATTTGGTGATGTAACATTTGGATAATTTTAATTTTAATTTTTGATTAATGTCATATTTTGAAAATTATGTTGTGTTGTTAATTGCTGTTTTGAATTAAATTTTCTATTTGAACATATGGTCAAATGCATGATTATGTTGTTTAGACGCAATCTAATGCGCCAAATGCATGTTTCAGCCAAAACAGTGAAGACTGACTCTGTGCTGATGCAGTTTGGATTAGATAATCCAGAATGGTTTTACACTTTCCGAATTATATAATCCAGAAACCTCATTTTTCACCCCAAATGCTGACTTTTTGCGGGGTGTTTGACACATTTTGGATTATATAATCCTAAACAGTCTAAACCAGTCCGAATTATTTAATCCGAACCCAACCAATGCACTTTAGCATCAAGATCCTTCAGAGTCCTACAAGCTCCAAAAGGCTTGAAAAGTTTCAGATTATATAATCCAAAAGTAGTTCGGATTATATAATCCGGACGAGGGGTATTTTTTGAAAAAAAAATAGGGCGCACTAGAAACAAGCAGGGTGGGAAAAGTAAGTCATAAACAAAAAGGAAACATACAAAAAAGAAGGAGGTGACCAACCTAAAACCTTCCTAATGGTTGACAAATTTATAGTTGGGGATTCCAACCCTATTTTGAACAAAGTATCTTCAGATACAAGTGGGAATGATTGTTCAGACTGTGAAATAATTCATAGATAAGCCTAAATTAGATAAGACATCAGCACAATAGATAATCCGGAATGGTTTTACACATTCCAGATTATATAATCTGGAAACCTCCTTTTTCATCCCAAATGTTGACTTTTTATGGGGTGTTTGACACATTTCAGATTATATAATCCTAAACAGTCTAAACCAGTCTGGATTATATAATCCGAACCCAACCAATGCACTTTAGCATCAAGATCCTTCAGAGTGCTACAAGCTCCAAAAGGCTCGAAAAGTTTCGGATTATATAATCCAAAAGTAGTTCGGATTATATAATTCGGACAAGGGGTATTTTTGGAAAAAAATATGGCGCGTTAGAAACAAACAGGGTGGGAAAAATAATAGCCATAAACAAAAAGGAAACATACGAAAAAGAAGGAGGTGGCCAACCTAAAACCTTCCTAATGGTTGACAAATCTATAGTTGGGCATTTCCAACCTATTTTGAACAAAGTATCTTCTGATACAAGTGGGAATGACTGTTCAGAATGTGAGATGATTCATAGATAAGCCTGAATTAGCTAAGATATCAAGGTTAATCAAGCTCAAAGATAGAAAGACATATAGATATAAGATAGATAGACAAATGGATATACTCCATTCATCTTATATCAGGTGTCTCGTTTGAGTGCGATTATTAAGAAATTGATTAATAGTGTTGATTTTAATTGTAAAATATTTATTATTTGCCAAAACACCTTTATTAATTATAGTTAGCGGAATATTTGTAGAGGATTGAAATACAATAATTAATGGCATGTTAGTGGAAAAGATTAGTACATGTTCTATCAATATTATAAAATTCACAAATAATTTGAGACAAAAAAAAATTAAGAAAAAACTCTTAATTTTAGACGGAAGGAGTAACATAGAAGATAAATATTAATAAGATATTGATAAAAAATAATTCAAAGTGGTACTAAATCAATACAAGTGTCCTTACTCTGTCAAATTTAAAAGCGCATAAACACTCGCTATTAAAAAAAGGCCATTTTCGGATGGAATTTCAGACCTATTAGGGACGCAATGCGAACACATTTCCCACATATTTCGGACGAAAATATGATTCTATATATTCAAAGGATAAACCCAATAACAAATTAATCTGATAATCGTCAATAATAATCAACATATAACAAAAATTCAAAACAAAATATAAAATTAAAAACAAAAAACCCAATAACACTACAAATTAGCCCCTTTATCATACCAACAATAGTTCAATATCCTATAAAAAAACCTAAATCATTGTATCACCAATCATCTAAAACCTAATAAGTAAAAGAAAAGAAGGGTGTTGAAATTGATTCTAGAAAGAGAGAGTAAAACCCATACAAAAGAAGCGGATTAGAAATAGAGGTAAAGAAAATAAGATTTTTCTGTCCAAAGAGAGAAACCCATAAGAGAATGTTTATTTGGGGAAGATCTTCTTTCAGCATAATTGCATTGTCTCTCTCTCTCTCTCTCTCTCTCTCTCTCTCTCTCTCTCTCTCTTTATCTATCTATCTATCTATCTATCTATCTATCTCTATCTCTGTGTGTGTGTTTTATTTATCAACTACACTCAGACCCTGCAATAAGACTCTGACTGACTCTGACTCTGATTAGGCTAAACACTTCGAAAAGTTTGAAAAAGCCAACACCATTCAACTCTCCTTCTTGTGTTTTTTCTCACCTACAGTTGGTATGAGAGCAAGGTCTGTGCTCAACCCCTTAACTTTGTCACATAAAAGATTCTAAGGGAAAAACATGTCTAGTAAGTATGGTACTGGTGGTAGTGGCGTTGCTATTCAGTATGATTATGACAATAATCCTACCTCTGAAAAGAACAACTACGCTGTCAGACCTCCAACATTTAATGGAGATGGTACTCAGTTTTCATGGTGGAAAAACAAGATGTAGAGTCACATTGTAGGAATTGATGATGAGCTGTTGGACATCATTGAAGATGGTGTCACTTTTCCTGTTGATGCAAAAGGAATGATAATGGACAGAAAAATGTACAAAAAGCATCACAAAGTACGTGGTATTCTTGTGGAAGCTTTGCCTCATTCAGAATACACCGAGATTGTAAATAAGTTTACTACTAAAGCTATATTTGAGTCACTGTGTTGTACCTATGAAGGAAACAAACATGTAAAAGAAGCTAAGACTAACCAATTGATGCATCAATATGAGATTTTTAGAATGAAGGAACATGAAGATATTAAAACCATGTATTCAAGATTTAAAACTCTTGGAGTAGGCCTTCAAGTTCTGAATAAAAGCTATATTGTTCTTAACCATGTCAAAAAGATCATCAAAAGTTTTCCTACTAGGCTTAGACCTAAGGTTACTGCCGTTCAGGAAGCAAATGATTTGAACAAGATAAGCTTGAAGAATCTGATAAGTTCTATCAAAAGTCATGAGATTGAGCTTATTGGAGATGAACCAGCTAAGAAGTCCAAATCTATTGCTCTAAAATCTAGGGGAAAATCTTCTAAATCTCTTCAAGATGTTGAATCAAAAGAAGAGACTCCTAATGGAGGATCTGATGATGATTTAGATGTTGAAGAGATGACATATTTGACCAAAAGAATTCATTAACTAACCAAAAAGATCAAAAGGACCAGGTTCCAAGAACAAGAAAGTGATCAGAAGGGATGCTTCAACTACAAGAAACCTGATCACTTTATAACTGACTGCCCAGAGTATTAGAAGGACAAGTCAAAGAAAGAAAGCTCTAAGAAGGAAAGTTTAAAAAGCAAGTTTAAGAAAAGCCATATGGAAACATGGGACGAGCTTGAGAAAGAGTTATAATCTGACAAGAAGCAGTGAATCAAAAGGATCAGGTTCCAAGAACAAGAAAGGTGATTAGAAGGGATGCTTCAACTACAAGAAACCTGATCACTTTATAACTGACTGTCCAGAGTTGTAGAAAGACAAGTCAAAGAAAGAAAGCTCTAAGAAGGAAAGTTCAAAGAGCAAGTTTAAGAAAAGCCATATGGAAACATGGGACGAGCTTGATAAAGAGTTAGAATCTGACAAAGATGATGAAGCTAATTTTGCTCTTATGGCCACAATAGCTTCTGATGTAGAACCTGAAATAGATTCTGATGATGATGAGGTACTATCTAAACTTACTCAAGAGGAGTGGGTTGATATTGTCAAAGAACTTGTAAGTCGTTGCTTAAACAAATCAAAAGCTTCAATGACTTTACAATAAAGGTTTGATTTGTTGAGAAAGGAATCCAAGTTCATGGAACATCAAACTATAAACCTTTTAATAAAAATTGAAAATCTTTCAATAAGGAATGAAATTTTGAAAAAGTTCAGCTTTCATACACTCATAAAAAAGTTAATAGACCTCAGAATAAGTTGGAGAATTCTCTTGAGGAATTTATCATTGATGGTATTGACAGAAGCGAGTTAGCTTTAATGATTTATGGTGCCAACATAAATAAGGGAAAAGGAATAAGTTTCTCAAAAGAAGCACCTCTTGAGAGGATGCATACTCCTGTGAAATCAAAGAAACCTCCTTGTTATGAGTGTATAAAGAACGGTACATATTCCTTCTTTGTTCAAGAAGCTGGAAAAGCTAAGGATTTGAACAAGTCAAAATCTAGGAACTCAGAGTCCAAGGTTATGATCAAATCAAAGCCAAAGACTCAAGAGTCTAAAGTTTTTAAGAGTTCAAAACCTAAAGCTAAGATGAATTCAAGACCAAAAATGTTTAAACCAAAAGTCTTGAATGATTCTAAGCCACGTACCTTGAATCCTAAGGTTCTAAAGAAGTAAAAGTCATTTAGAACTAACCCCAGAGGACCCATGAAAACATGAGTACCTAAGTCTGAAATTTTCTATGTTACATGTATGCTTTATGGGAGAACCAAAGCTCCAATCATGGAACCTCGACAATGGATGCTCACGACAAATGACGGGAGAAAATCATATTTATAACATTGAAAGACGGAAAAACTATGGAATTTGAAGGAAACCAGTAAGACAAGATTATTGGAACAGAGACAATTGGTAATTCCTCTGTCTCAATTAATAATGTCTAGTTTGTTGATGGACTTAAGCATAACCTACTTAACATTCGTCAATTTTGTGATAGTGGTTATGAAGTGGTGTTTGATAAGAACACCTGCACAATCATCAATGATTCTGAGAAATCCATTGTATTATAAGGTAACAAGAAAAGCAATGTTTACAAAATAAATTTCTCTAAATTAGTTGATCACAAGGTAGTCTGTCTTCTGTCAGTGTGAGTGATGAAAAATGGCTCTGGCATAAACGTTTAAGACATGCTAACTGAAGATTAATCTCTAATATTAGCAAGTTAAAACTTGTCAAGGGACTACCAGAGTTAAACTATCACTCAGATGCTCTATGCGGAGCATGCCATAAAGGAAAAATTGATATAAACAACCTTTTAAAACCAAGAACATTGTCTCCACATTTAGACCTTTAGAACTACTTCACATTGATTTGTTTGAACCGGTAGGTATTACATCGATCAGTGGGAAGAAATATGGATTAGTCATAGTTAATGACTATAATAGGTGGACTTGAGTTAAATTCCTTAGAACTAAAGATGAAGCATATGATGTGTTTAGTATCTTCTGCACATAAGTACAAAATGAAAAGAAATTAAAAATTCTTAAAGTCATAAGCGATCATGGAGGTGAATTTGAAAATGAGGCATTTGAAAACTTTTGTTAAAAACATGGAATTGCCCATGAGTTATCTCCTCCTAGAATTCCACAAAAAAATGGGGTTGTAGGAAGAAAGAATAGATCTTTACAAGAAATGGCTAGAACCATGAGATTAAGATGGCTAAGTACTTTTGGGCAGAAGCTGTAAACACAACATGTTATGTTTAGAACAAAATTTATGTTAGACCCATTTTGAACAAAACATTGCTTACTTTCACCAGACATTGCTTACATTCACCATTTTGGATGTACATGTTCATTTTTTGTTGTTCTTTATCTTTGTAGCTTGTGTATTTTCGTAGCTTTCCTTTCTGGATCAAAACCTCAATGGCATCCTTTAGCTATAAGCAATAATTTCTCTCATGGCCAGAACACATGTAGAATCTGCAATATTTTCTTTTGTCCTCTCACATCTGGTCTCAGATCTTTCTGGGTTGCTCCACTCCCTCTTCATGGAACTCATCATTTGACATTGTTGTAGGATGGTATTGCAGTATTGAGAGGCTCCTACTCATGGAACTTATGGCGAGAGTGTTCTTTAGAAAAGTGTATTACAAATGCAAGGATATCCAAGAAACATGAGTCTTAACATCATCAAGTGCTAAGAAGAGCTTCATATTGATTATAAGAACTTCAGAATGAGATCAAAAGCATTTATTGGACACTACAAAAATGGAAGAACAAGATTGACCAAGGAATGTGAGATCAGAAGTTTATCCATGTTAATATTTGAAAGAAACTTCTTTAATAAAAAGATCATAAGAAGCGCATAATACTGTATATCATAAGCACTTTAGAAAGGGTAACATAGGAAGTTCAAAATTTGTTTTTATCAACTGATTCTCGTCTCATAAGTTATAATCAAAGCTTTTTAAAGACACTACAAGAAACTTGACTTTTAGTGACAACAAAAATTTGTAGGTGTCTTTTTACCGTCAATATGGCCCCAAATATCTATACCTACAACCATTTTTTCGTAATCGATAGTGGTGTGATGAGTCAAGAAATTAGTGTTTTTAATATATTATTTGAGTCCGTTTTATTTAGATTTGATTTCGTTTTATTTAATATTATTTCCTTTTTAGAATTATTTTACTTCAATTGCAAGTTATTATATTTCAGGAACAAATA
>Ga0228710_1009968_pt1 | contig 12922 bp, 8 predicted proteins | sample MedpolnodulmetaG_FD_177995 | JGI IMG/M metagenome (GOLD analysis project Ga0228710, IMG submission 177995) | Root nodule microbial communities from Medicago polymorpha collected in Santa Monica, California, United States - pink nodules | ecosystem: Host-associated > Plants > Roots > Nodule...
GGAAACATGGGAGGGGGAAGAGGAAACATGGGAGGGAGAGGAGGAGGAGGAAACATGGGAGGAGGAGAAAATGAAGTAGCTATGGGAGGAGAATATAGTGGTTATGGAGGAGAAAGAGGAGGAGGATGTGAAATGCCTCAGATGAGAGGAGGAGGGTATGAAGGCTATGGAAATCAAGGGTCCTGGGAATGTCCATAACAATTAGAGATATGAATGCGAGTGTTGCGTCCCATAAAGTATGTATAAGAAAAACATGCAATTTATCTTACTCCATGTCTAGTCTTTATTATTAGGATGAACTTTTTTCACTTAAATTAAAATATATTTTATTGATATTCTTAGAATGTACCATTTATATTATCACATATAAGAAGTGCCACCGTTTCATGTCACATTATTTGGTTCAATAGTGAAAAACATTGGATGTCTCGGAAGGGATGAAAAATGTTGAAAAACATAGTGCAATGTATCTTATACCAACAAGTTACAAACCAAAAGAAACACATTGAAACAAAATGCTACAAATTTAACCAAAAAGTGATTATGAAGATTCTAAACATACATAACCTTGTCGGCTACTTGATTCCTCCACGAACACCACACTAAATGCATATTTGAAGAGCTAAAAGTGATTATGAAGATTCTAAACATGATTTTCATACTCAAATTTATTGTCAAACTCACTTTTACTAACTTTTACGTCAAACATACTTTTTTTTTACAAAATTATTTTTAGCACGGTAGAAACAAGCACAAATAAACTGTTCAAGACAATGAGATATTCCTCCTCGCATTGCACAAAATGTTCAAAATTTTCAACAAACATTAAACATTAGGAAGAGCTCTAAAGAAAGAGATGTGAAGTACAATTTTAGAAGATAACTATATCTTATATTTCTTGAGGAACATGATAATTTGATTTGGTGATCCTCTCAACAAAAAAAAAAAAAATTGATTTGGTGATGTGATTTAGTTTATGGTTAACAATGTATCAAGGCATTTAAAGGGTATCAAGGCATTTAAAGGGTATGTGCATATTTAATAAAACATACGCCGATTAAGTTCATATGATGCAATCAATAAACTTGTCTCAAGCTGCTCAAAGTCCATACGCATATTTAAAAAAACATACACAACATTAACATGCCCTTTAATAAAAAACATTAGACATGCTTATCGTTAGGATATTATGAATGTGTGTCTAGCTTCTGTTTCTTCTTTTGATATTAATTGTCGATGTCATTTTGCTAGCCAGTAATGATATGTGTTTATTACGCATAATCAATAAATTCCTCATAAATACTCTCTCCATTCGTAAATACATTTCGCAATTTGACAATGAACATTATTCACATAATTTACTTTGATCATATTTTTTAATTAATATATAAATGCAAATTTTACATATAAGTTGTTCGATTTGTCTCAATGAATATTTTTAAAATATCAAATTTTTATAATTTTTTATATAGATAAATAAAATTATTTTATTTTAATAATTTACATATTTTGAGATCATTCTCGATGTATCATTGGTATGTTGCAAAAGAGCTATTTTTTTTTTGAAGAGAAGAAGCTTAAAACATTTCATTAATCAATATGTGTTCAATACAATTAAGTATTACATACAGAGAAATGCTAACAACACACCTTCTAACACACACTTTTCAACACACTCTCTTTGATTGGTTAAAATTCACATGAGACCCACAAAAAGTATATGGGACCCACATGATTTGGTGGGACCCATGTGAATTTTAACCAATCAAAAGGAGTGTGTTGAAAAGTGTGTGTTAGAAGGTATATTGCTAGCATTCCTCATTACATACAATAACTGGAAACTAGCTGACAATGTGCCTTAACTAAAGCGAGAGGTGTCTCATTTGCAAAAGAGCTATTTAATTCTCGATAGATGCAATCATGATATAAAATTGTCGCCAAAGGATAAAATTTAGTGTCACATAGTGCCCCTTGATGATGTTGAGAAAGAAGAAATGCAAAAATCTCCTTGTGCCTTGGTTGTGGGGAGTGGAATGTATACTCAAGTTTGTATTTGTCCTAGCATTTTATTTTACATTTGAGAAATAGTAAAGTGTGCAACATTGTAATTTGATGGAAACAAATAAGGGTCTTGTTAACAAGTGTTCTAAAGACACTTGTTAAGGATTCATAAAATAAAAACAATTGATAATTTTTATGTAGAAAAATTTACTTTTTGATGTTTTAATGTGTTGAATGTACAAATTTCAAGACAAAATTTCCATTTTAAACCTCTTATCAAGTGTCCTTAGGACACTTGTTAACATTTCTCAACAAATAATCTCATGCACAAGTTTCTACGACCATCTCTTTTAAGCCTAATTCAAGAGTTGAGACTATAAAGAAAGTAAGTCTAGTTTGGTCACAACCCCATATAAAAAAAAGGGAAGGGAAATGCTAACAAATGTTTTTGGGTCATTGTTTAAACAATCATTAGCACTAACTTTTGCATAGAAATATGTGTGATTATTCCTTTTTCATACTCCCTCCGTCTCGTTTTTAATGACCCAATTTAAAAATATATACTCCACTTGGTCTCAAATGTAAGAAACAAAAAAAAATGCACACATATTAAGAAAGTGGATTGGCCACATTTAAGTCATTATAAAAAATGATATTTTTCTAATTTTACCCTTGTCTTGAAGTATTAAAGACATTAATGAGGTGAGTTTAATGAGGGTAAACTTGAAATTGTAGCATTTAATAGGTTCATTTTACTATTTTTTTTCTTATATTTGAGACCACCAATTTTTATTTTTTGTTTCTTACATTTGAGACCGGAGGGAGTACTCTTCATATAACATGTTTTTACTCTATTTTTCTATTAATATATAAAAACAAAATATAGCATATAAGATGTTGTTGGATTCGTCTCGACGAATATTTTTTGAATATCAAATTTTCATAATTTTTTCTAATAGAATCTTAAAGATATTTAAGTTTAAAATTGTGCATTGATATACGTGACAAAGTCAACTAAGTCAGATAATATGGGACGGAGGGAGTATGTTTGACTTATGTTTTCAAGAGAATATTTCTATTTATGATTTCTTTAAACAATGCATTTAGGACACATGTTAGAAAAACCCTATAAAAAAATGTATTTGGTCATATATAAGGACGGTGTCCTAACATTTATTTTACATTTGAGAAATAGTACAGTGTGCAACATTGTAATTTGATGGATGGAAACAAGTAACAAGGGAGAGAAATATTTACACATAAATTTATAATAAAATGATAAATCAAACATGAGAAATGTTGACAAGTATTCTAAGAACATTTGTTAAGAATTATTTTTCTTTTTTGAGAATGATGCACTAAACATGTTGAAACTTTTATAAATTGACTTTTTTTTTACGTAACCCTCATCATTATTTCCACTTTTTGACTTATTAACAAGTGATCTTAGTTAATAAAAAAAAAGTGACCTAAGAACACATGTTAGTATGACCCATAAAATTATGTTTTGGAGAAATATCTTTATTTGCATACACTATTTCATGCACTATAATACATTTGCTATAATGTGTGTGTATCAAAGTGAGGGCCAAGGCTTACACGACTATGAATGTAGGTCCGTCCCCGGTCATATGCTTAAGTTGGTGCAACTCGCTACTATAATCGTTATACTTTGTTGCAACATTAAGATAGCTTACTTTATTTAATTAAGTAGTACTATGAACCTTCGTGTACCGAAGCTCTATACCCCCATACGTATTGAATTCTTCTCATGTCGCGTACCGCAAACCCGTACCATGTACCAACGCGAATTGCGAATTGTGTGACTATAGAATGGAAACAATGAAGAGTAGATGTGCGGTCATCGGTTGTTGATTGCCAGATTAATTCAAACGGATAAAGAGAAGAGTTGAGTGACATATATAGTTTAACTAGTTTCGGCATAAACTCACTCGTCTAAGATGGCCGACAATCATACCAAAACTCACGAAAAAAGTAAACTATCATAAAAGTATGTTGGTGGGGGTTAATATATCTGATTCTTGGTTACATGAGGTTGCTTTGGTTTTGCATTGTAAGCATGGTAGTTTGGATTAAATAGGATACTATTTGTTTGCAAAAAGAACAAGGTAGTTTGGTGGTTAAGAGGCTGACGAAGCTTAATTTAGCTTTGCTTGATAAATGGTTTTGGATGATACTGGGAGTTTATGGTATAAGGTGTTATGTGAGTGTTGCGGGCATGAAATGGGGTGGTTGAGTGTAGGGAGGGGAGGTGGGTCAGTGTGTTGGTAGACTGTGAATAATATTAGAGAGGGTGTTGGGATGATCGATTGAAGTTGGCTGTTTGATAATATTAGTTGTAAGGTTGGGGATGAGTCTTCTACTCTGTTTTGAATGGTAGATCTACCATCCTTGGTTGGATGGTAGATCTTTGAAAGATAGTTTTAGAACTTTGTTTGAGTTAGTTAATAACAAATTGACACCAGTAGCAGAGATGTTTGCTTTGGGTTTGGGAGTGAATGGTGAGGCTTGGAAGTGACGTATGAGGTTGTTTGCTTAGGAAGAGGAGTTGGTGGGGTGGGGGTTTAAGCGGCTAACATCAGTTGTTTTGAGGGTATTGGTGGGTGATAAGTAGGTTTGGAATTTACACAGATCTCATTGTTATATCGTTAGCAGTGGATATAATAAATACACAGCCGTTGAAGACAACATTCATTGGAATACTTCTCATCTCTTGTGGATAAAGGTTGTTCCTATCAAGGTTTCTATTTTTACGTGGCGACTGTTTCTAAATCGTGTTTTGACAAGGGATAACTTGGTTAATAGGCGTAGTTTAGCCATCAATAATCAGGGATGTCCTGCGAATTGTGGTTCGAACGAGGATAGAGACCACTTGTTTGTTAAATGTGATTTTTTGATAGAATTTGGTATCTTATTTCTAGTTGGTTTGGTTTCGCTTCGACTCTTCATGGCAGTTCATTGGATCATCTAAATCAATTTGGTGGGTTAGGGGGATTTTCTAAAAAAAAAGTTAGATTATGCCTTAATATCATTTGGCTATATGTTGTTTGAGTTATTTAAAAAGAGCGTAACATGCAGATTTTTCAGCGAAAGGAAGAAAACTTGTAGGCGCTTTGTGAAATGGTGAAGCTTCAATCTTTTGATTTCTAAGTCTCTACTTTCGGTCAAGAATTTCTCATGCAAGTGGACTTGAATGCTGTGCTTTAACACTTCACCTCGGTCCTTTCCAAAAGAGACATTATTCATGAAGGATCTCCTATCGACAATCATAGCCTAATTTCACAAGTTTACTAATCAACCGATTACTTCTATATACTCAAATTTATATGAGATTATTTATTTTAAATATTTTGTTTGGTTCAAAACTGAAATAATATATTAATGGTGAAATACCTCATGTGCTTCTTTAAGTTAGGTGTTTACAATAGGCTTAATTGCACTTTTGACCCCCTATCTTTTCAAAAGTTGCGATTTTGGCCCCCTAACTAATTAAAATACAAAACAGCCCCCTTAAGTGAGGTGGCCCCCAAGGCCACTTTTGACTTAGTCTTCGCTGACGTGGCACCCACATCCCTTAAGTGAGGTGCCACGTGTAATTAGTTAGGGGGTGCCACCTCAGCGAAGACTAAGTCAAAAGTGACCTTGGAGGTCAAAACTGCCAAAGATCCAATACATAAAGGGTTGTTTTGTATTTTAATCAGTTAGGGGCCAAAATCGCAACTTTTGAAAAGATAGGGGGCCAAAAGTGCAATTAAGCCTTTACAATAAATTGTTCATTTAAGTTTTATTTTTACAAATTGATTTTAAGTTTGTTTTTTTTACAAATCTATTTTTTAAGTCATATAATATTTACACTGTTATCCATTTTTTTCAATCAACTTCGTAAAAAAATGTTTATTGACCATTTAACATTGATGTGGTAGGTTCAAAATTGCTTATAGCATCAAACATGATTACTTACACTTATTTTCTTCTTGTTTTTGAATTCAAATATAATTTTACAGATAAATAGTTTATCAACAACGTTATTAATTAAGTAATCGATCAATTTTATTTCAAATCAAAACCGAATAATAAATCTATGAACTCTAGTTTTGAGAGCAATGAATTTAGAACCGCCAACTTAATATAAACGTCCACATAACATACTTTTTAGGCTTAAATGCTCTTTTGGTCCCTTAAGTATTTATTTGGTATCGCTTTGGTCCCTTAACTAATAAAAAGATTGTTTGAGGATTTTAAGTTTTTTTTTAGTCTCGTTTTGGTCCCTTCTGTTAGGTTTCCGTTAGGGTTTAAAAAAAAAGTTAACTCCTGAACACGTGTCACCTTGTCATTGGCTTTGAGATTTTTTTTTTTACAATTTTTTTTAAAAATATATATACTTTTTTTTTTATTAAAAAAATCCCACAGCCAATGACAAAGTGACACGTGTCCAAAGTTAACACGTGTCACCTTGTCATTGGTTCTGGAATATTTTTTTTTAAAAATAAAATATATATTATAAAAAAAAATATTAAAAAAAATTCCCAGAACCAATGACAAAGTGACACGTGTCCAAAGTTAACACGTGTCACCTTGTTATTGGTTCTGAGAATTTTTTTTAAAAATAAAATATATATTATAAAAAAAAATATTCAAAAAAAATAAAATCTCAGAGCCAATGACAAGGTGACACGTGTCCAAGAGTTAACTTTTTTTTTAAACCCTAACGGAAACCTAACAGAAGGGACCAAAACGAGACTAAAAAAAAATTTAAAATCCTCAAACAATCTTTTTTTTAGTTAAGGGATCAAAGCGATACCAACTAAATACTTAAGGGACCAAAAGAGCATTTAAGCCTACTTTTTAATTGATATTGACAAAAATATGATAATAATGTAGATATTTTATGATTGGAGATCACTATGTAACAAAAAAACTAAAAAACAAACTTGTTATAAATATCTCTATTGATCTAATAACATGAGTAGCAAAATAAAGAGTACAATTTCATATCAATATACAATGACTCAAAAAAACATTCTCACAATAACACAAATATTATATATTTTTTCTGGTCAAGATACAGATATCGTATTTACTAAAATGTTTAGAAAAGTATCTAAATTATCAAATATGATTGGATGTATTTTTTATTTTATTTTTTATAATTGAATGTATTTATAGTTTTATACTACATATAAAATAACCTTATTATATACCTAAAAATGTTATTTAATTGACTGATATTATTGTATACCATGTTTTTAATTAATTAGTTAGGATTTTTTCTATATTCAAATCTTACCCAGTTCAATGTTTCAACCAGAAAATGCATGAACAACAATTTGTAAAATCGGTAAGAACGCGTTTTCCATACAAACAAAATAACAAATTCTGTTTCCTTTTAACAACCCTTCTTGTTCCTTTGTAAATGTAACACAACACAACCTCTTCAGTTACAAAAATTTCATCTTTGTGTTTTTTTTGTTCCTGCTTCAAATTTTCCATCACCCTTTTCAATGGAATCGTTGATTTCTCTTAAGGGTAACTTTCATGTCTTCCCTTCATTCTCTTCCAATCCCAGAACCACTTTTCCTCCAACTCAAGTCAATACTTATAGAAAAAACTCAATTTTTACGTTTTCTGTTCGAGCACAGGTGAATTTTTTGTTTCAAATTTTCTACTTTTTTGTACTGTTTTGTTGTTTTTCATTGTATATTTATCTGGGTCTATCTCATTTATCTTTTTGGGGTGTTGGTTTAGTTGAATTTTGAATGATATACGTGTTCAATTGGACTGTATTATATGCTGTTTTGATTAAGGTGAAGCATAATGAAGGTTCTGATGCAATATCCACATGTAGTGAATTTAGTTTTTTTTAGCTGATATATGTTTTCAATTGGAGTGTGTGTTGATGCAATTTTTTGTGTTTAATTGTGAAGAGCCCTTTTTTTTCATCATGTTTTTGGGATTATTTGCTGTTTTGATTAGGTGGATCCTAATGAAGGTTCGGCTACAATAGCTACATCTGGTGAATCTGTGGTTGAAGCTCTCAAAGTTAAGGAATGGGAAGTAGGAATGTTTCATAATGAGGTTGCTGCTACCCAAGGTATAAAAATAAGGAGAAGACCACCAACTGGACCCCCTAACCATTATGTAGGACCTTTTCAATTCCGGTTGCAGAATGAGGGCAATACACCGCGTAACATCTTGGAAGAGATTGTGTGGAACAAGGACAAAGAAGTCGCACAAGTATTATTTTTGATTTGCTTTGTGCTTCTATTAAGTTTTTCATGAAATTGATAGCTTGTGCTAATGTGAACTATTTGGTTTTCAGCTCAAAGAAAGAAAACCCCTTCTTATGGTTAGGAAGGCCCTTGACAATGCACCTCCTGTTCGGGATTTTATTGGGGCTCTAAGGGCGGCTAATGAGCGAACTGGATTGCCGGGATTGATTGCTGAAGTGAAGAAGGCTTCACCAAGTAGAGGCATCTTGAGAGAAAATTTTGATCCAGTAAGTTTGTTTTGATTTCCACTACGAACTTTACGGATAGAACTGTTATCTTTCTACTTTATTTGTGTAATTCTGAAGTTATTACTGATATCATGTGGGAAATGTTTGTTTTGGCTCCAACTGGCTATATCTCATTCAGTGTTGTCAAATAACGGCTGTAGCACTATAGGGTAGTGGACATTTAACGTCTATTGTTACATGATACGCAGTTTAGTAGAGTGTTGTCAAATAGCGGTTGTAGTAGTGCTACAACTAGCATAGCGGAATTTAAACAAACCACTAGTTTCTGTGATCAGCAATCGACAACATAGACCCCTTTGAATCTCGTTGGTTAAAGTCATGCTAGACTATTTAACTATTCCTTTTATCTGTCTTTGCTAAATCTACTTGCTACACCACGAGTTTTTTATTTGAGTCATGTTTGCGGAGAGAGATCATAAATTATTATGTTGCATATCAAATTCTTGTTTTGTTCATCTAATGCAGGCGCACAGTTTGCTTTTTTACTATTATTGCATTTACAGAGTCAAATCTATAGTTTTGTAAAAACAAATCTGCTTTCATTAACCCCAGCTAATGTAAATATGAACTTATGAAGGTGATATTGCTTTTTTTTTTGTGTGTTATGCCACATGACTTAGCAAGCATCAACAAAATATGTACTAAAAACTTTAAATTATCAGTTGATATCAAGTACGGTATACCTATTTTTTGGAAGTTCATCTGTTTCTCAATAACTAGTACAGGTTCTTGGTTTTCAAAGAAGTATTGCTTCAAAATAAGGGCCTGTTCTGTTTTTTCTTTTTTAATTACAAAGATGTTATTAAGTCGATTATTTTGGTCTCCTTGTATTTTTGCATCACATCACCTACCAAACCCTTCAAGCAACTTATCAAACACCGTTGCCAGTTTTTATCTCTTCTCTTCACAGTGTGTGCCACTGTTTAGCGTGTTGTGTGTGCCTTAAAATTTCACAAAACAAACGTTGAAGTTTGAAAATTTTGGTGCAAAACTGGTCATTTCTGCAAGGCGTTACAGAGGGGCGCAAGACTGAATTGTTGATTCAGTTTTGGGATTTTTTTCCCTGCCAGAACCGCAAGGCGGCCTCACTGGGGTGCAAGGCGCCCAGTGGACCATTGGGCAGGGGTGCAAGGCGCAGGGACTAGGGGCTAGTCTCGATTTCAGCACCACTATTTAAGATTTCTTCTTCATTTTGTTGTGTAATCTTTTGAGACCAAAAGAGGGAACTTTTAGGAAACTTAGAGGCCAAGGGTTAAGTACTTTTGGGGTGAGAATCTTGGGTAAGGAAACAGTTTTCATTCACCTTGGGTGGTGAGATCTCATTAGAGGGAGGATCAAAGCTTTCTCTTAGGATCTCATTGTGGATTGAACGACTTGAAAAAGAGGTAGAAATTAGGGTTTGTTCTAGAAGAGCTTTTGGATGTAACTTCTTTGTATCATTCATTTCATAGTGGATTGGAGAGCTGCTCTCTCCATTAGACGTAGGTCATATTGGGCCAAACTGGGTAAACTAATATTGGTGTGTTGTTCCTTGTAATCTTGGATTATGTTTGTGGAGTTGATTTACACTTAGTTGCTTGATCTGGTGTTGTTGCTATGAGACTGTTTGGTTATTGGTTGCCTTTGATATCTATTCCACACATCTAAGTTCGTGGTGTGGTTTGAGGTTGAATTCACAACATAATGGATTCTCTCTTGCAGGTTGAAATTGCTCAATCTTATGAGAAAGGTGGAGCAGCATGTCTGAGTGTTCTAACAGATGAAAAGTATTTTAAGGTAAACTAACTTCAAAATTCGTTAAAAAATTCTTACAAATCAAGCACTGCTAAATGTTAATATTTGGTAGATTGAGCGTTATTATATTGCAGCTAAACGATAACTAACTCTAACTTGATTTTTGTTTTCTTTTCCAGGGAAGCTTTGAAAATTTGGAGTTAATAAGAAATGCTGGAGTAAAGGTTTGCTAAGTGAATTGCATATATCCTTGATATAAGATTTATTCTACCATCTAATGCTTTATGTAGACCATGCTTATAACACTAGAAAAAAATATATGCAGTGCCCTTTGTTGTGCAAAGAATTCATCATAGATGCTTGGCAGCTCTACTATGCTCGATCGAAAGGTGCAGATGCAGTCCTTCTAATTGCCGCTGTTTTACCTGATCTTGACATCAAATACATGGTTAAGATATGCAAATTACTTGGACTGGCAGCTCTTGTTGAGGTAAAGATCGCTACTTCATTCGTTTCCTTAATGTGCATGACGCCCGATTGGAATAACACATTCTTTAGCTATTATAGTGTAAACTTGGTCCTGAAGTGAGTTGATTGAATTTGAAATAGTTTAATTTAAACTGTGATTGGAAGCAAGCACTAAAGCCTATTTATTATATTTACAAGTATGAAATCTACTGATAGGCGAAATTTACTTCAGAACCGTAACGATACAAAATTAACTTCAATTTAAATTTTAAACCTTGAACTTTTATGATTGATTTGTCGAATGTGATACCTACACTGTAGCTGGTTCTCATTTACAGAAGTCGCTAATATGATTTTCTTAGATCTCTCGATCTGTATGTCATGTTTCTTATTTGTGCTGAATCTTTGATTTATATCTTTCTTATGGAAATTTTATGTTTTAATGTAGGTGCACGATGAGAGGGAATTCGACCGTGTTCTTGGAATAGAGGGCGTTGAGCTTATTGGCATCAACAACCGTAATCTTGGTATGTCATATCAACCGTAATTTTGTGTGTTTGTCTATGTCTGAATATTTATTCTTAAGGATTTGAGTCATCAACTGTGGCTTCTATTTTTTGTGTGGTTACAGAAACATTTGAGTTAGATATCAGCACCACGAAGAAGCTTCTTGAAGGAGAGCGAGGCAAAATAATCCGCGAGAGAAACATAATTGTATGTTTTCACAGAAATATTATTCCATTTTAACTTGATTTTTTATTTTTTTTTACTTAAACTGATGACTATATGGTTTTGTTTAGATGGTTGGGGAATCTGGTCTTTTCACACCTGAAGATATTGCTTATGTACAAGAAGCAGGAGTTAAAGCTGTAAGTATTGAAAATTTCATTTCTATGCTAATTAAAAATTTCTTTCAGACAACCATGACGAGGCTTTAGCTTATGTTAAAAGTAATCAAATTACTAATGTCAAAATTGAATAGCTTAGCAACTCCAATATCAATGTCCCTATGCAATTTAGATCTAATCCATCTACATTTTTTTATAGTCAGTCCATCATGATCGTCGGATCATTAAAAACATTTGGCTTTAATCTTAACTACTTCTCAAGTCACATATAATTGTTTCTGATTAGTTGACGGTATAAAACTTTTAAGTTTGTACTTTGACAGTGTATCGAAATTAAACTCTTGTCAATTTTTCACAGGTTTTGGTGGGAGAGTCTATTGTGAAACAAAGTGATCCTGGAAAGGGAATTAGCAATCTCTTTGGCAAAGATATATCTGTTTGAGTTGACTGATTTACATAGGAGATTAAATTAAGGTTCTTCATCTTGCTGTACCTTTTGTCTTTGCTTGTACTAAATTATCAAAGTCTTGTCATCAGCAAACATGTACCAAAACATCTTTTTGCGTTGACAGTTTTTCTTTACATATTATAATAAGATTTTTCATTTGATACTTTTTACATTTGCTTGTACTAAATTATCAAAATTTTGTCAGCAGCAAACATTTACCATAATATAGTATATTATGCATGTTTATTTTAACAATTAAATTATATCATTTTGTGAGACATAGATACGTTAGCAAAAGGCGGAGCATTTATAGCTTAGAGGTGAAAGTTGGCGATCTTATTATATCACAAATTATACAGTTCAAATATCTTTGTTACATAGTACAAAAAAGACGGAAAAATAGAAGAATATGTAAATCATCGAATTCAAGTCAAATTAGGTATTTGAAATGGAGCAGGGCCAGGGGCTGACCCAAGTATAGAACATGTTTTTTAAAACACTTTAATTTTCATACCACATATTGACTACACTCAAGTGAGGCTTCAGCTTCCTAGAATGTGGTTGGCTTACCAGTTTTGGAACTGCCTTCAGAACTGTGTCTGGCTCGACATTTCCTTTCACTACTACTTTCTGTTCCTTCAAATCAATGTCATACGATTCCACACCATCCAATTTTCTCAGAACTATCTTTACATCTCCAACACATCTTTCACATGACTTATGGGGATGATGATATAAGGAAGAGATAGAAGTCATAGGAGAAGGAAAAATATATAGGCATTTAACACTTTTTATGAACAAGTATAATATATATTATGAATGTCAGAGTTTTCAACGACTATTATCATTTTGTCTACATACAATATAACATACCTTTCTATCTTT
>Ga0228710_1009969_pt1 | contig 12920 bp, 7 predicted proteins | sample MedpolnodulmetaG_FD_177995 | JGI IMG/M metagenome (GOLD analysis project Ga0228710, IMG submission 177995) | Root nodule microbial communities from Medicago polymorpha collected in Santa Monica, California, United States - pink nodules | ecosystem: Host-associated > Plants > Roots > Nodule...
TTAATCTGTCGTTAAACTAGATAATCATTGCTTGAATTAGGAGTGCAAATTACCATAGGAGAGCTTCGGAGGATTCAAAGGTCTTAACCATACTTCTCTCTAATATTCTTAAAACCAACTTTTATTGCTTTATTTACGTTTACTTTATAAAAACCTATCCAACTGCCTAGGGCAACCATATATTTAATACATCCTTTTGATAATGAAATTGCTAAGTAGAAGTTAACAACAGTCCTCGTGGATACGAATTTATTTATTACTTCGATAGTTTTGGTTCACTTGTCAAATATCTATCAATATACTTATGCATTCAATGTTAAAGTTTAACTCTCACATGTCACATTAACATCTATCTTTTAAGTATGAGACTCCCTGTATCTATGTGGACCGTCATAATATTCCTAACCTCCCCACTAACCTTCGGAAGGACCCATATACCTCAGCAAAGGACTTAACGCCCTCTACAAGGACTCTAGAGATTCAAGGTGTGTCCTCGCTAGGACGCCGTCCTTGATTGCTTCTAGAAACCGCCCAAAATACTGAATTACCCCCGCTACTTACCTATCAAGTTGGAACGCAAACAAAGCCCATCCGAGGCTATATATAGAACCCTTGGAGACAAACTTAAGGCATCTGATAATCATTCTAAACCCTAGAACACAGAGAAAACCCTAGTTTTCCTTACCGTACTTTTTTGACAAGTACACTATGATATGGTGAAATAGCCAAATAAAGTGTCAAGAGGTACAACAAGGTAAAAATGTTGGTTGATACGGTTTTATAGACGAATTTTGTTGCTAATTTCTTTCACTAGAAGAGAGAAAGTAAATTAGAAAAATAAAGAAAATAAAAAAAATTGAACATGAAAAAAATTATAAGTAAAAAAAGTCAGTTATTGGTAATTTTATAAGTTTGTTGAAAGAGTTTGAGATTATTGAGTAATTATGCTACCAAAATATTAGACTCATTAAAAATGTCATATCAATTTAAAATTGCTAATAAGCATGTATTTGGTCAACCCAACCTAACATACCTATATTTTTTCTTTGTCAGATCCCACCGAAGACCAAAAGTGAGGAAATTTGAAATAATATAGGTTGAATAAAAAAAAAAATTGCCTTGACCCCAAAGAAATTGCATGAAATAGTGAATCACATTCAAAATCTAAAATTTAAGATAAAAATATTAACAAATGACATTCAAAAACTAACAAAAAAATCAACATAATGTTGAAACTTCAAGTGGAGTCTATATTGGGTTGTATTATCGCATTAGGTTAAGAGAAATCACACAAATAAGATTGAAACCTCATTTTCATCCAAAATCTTTAGGTACATGTTTTGTGTCATCTCACTTATATGTTATTCAACATATAAATCATATTTGACATTGACATCACTCTCAGAAGCTCTCTCACAAGCGTGCAACTCTCCGCAACTGTAAAAATGTGATATTGTCAAAATAAGATCAAATGAATACACAACATGGTCAAAAGGATGTGTTGGTGATAATTTAATGGATGAATGTTTATGTTCATTTCTTTCATGAGAAGAGAAAAGTAAGACTAAAAAAGAAAGACGAAAAATAAATTTGACATTGGGAGATATGTCTAATGAAAAAAAAAACTTTAGATTAAGAGATTAAATGAGTTGCTGGTAACTTTAGGATTTGCTGAAAGAGTTAGAGATTTTTGGGTGATTAATTTTTCAACAAATTAGACTTAATTAACAAATATGTCTCAACATATAAGAATGTGTAATAAGCACATATTTTGTCAACCCATCATTACGCATACACATTTTTATATGGTTAAATCCCAACAAGATCAAAAGTGAACGAATTTGGAATAATAGAGATTGATTAAGAAATGTTGCATGAAATCAAACGACATCCGAAAACTTAAATTTAATATAAAAAGTTAAACAAATGACATCCAAAAACTAACAAGACATTTCATCATAATGTTCAGAGTTCTAATGGAGCCAATAATATGTTGGATCATCACATTAGGCCAATAGCAACCACAAAAGTGAGATTGACTCCACATCATCACCCAAAATCTTACGACATTAGGTATATTGGTCATATCACCTATATGTTTCTCAACATGTATTCTTGCATTCAATGTCGAACTTTAAGTCACATTGGGACATTAACATATTTCCCATAAGTCAGAGACTCTCTACATTTGTGATATGATGACACAGATAAATAAGGTCAGACAAAGGCACAACATGTTTAAAAAGGTAAATTGATGATGGTTTTATGGGAGAAGCTTTATGTTTCTATATTTCTTGAAAAGAGAGAAAAAAATATAGAAAAAAAAAGAATATGAAAAATAAATTTGAACATGATAGAAATGATAAGGGGAAAAAATTAGTGGTTGTTTTGTCCAATGTAGTATTGGTAACAGAGAGTTAGAGGTAATTTTATGAGTTAGTTGAAAAAGTTGAAGATTTATGATTATTATTTCACACAAAAAAGACTCAATAAAAAACGCCAGATCATTTTAAAAAATCTAATAAACATGTACTTTCTCAATTCAACATAACACATCTGCATTTTTTCATCGTTAGACCCCACCAAAGACCATGAATGGTGGTATTTGAAAACAATAGAGGTTAGATAAAAAATATAACATGAATTTGAATGACATAAAAACAACTTATATTTAATATAAAAGAATTAAACGAATGACATCCAAAAACAAGAAAAAATTGTTCATCATAATGTTACGAGGGAGCCTACAATGAATTGGATCATCGCATTTGACTAAAAGAAACCCCAAAAGTGAGACTCACTGTATCTGTTATATAGTGAGACAAGCAAATAATGTCAGAGGTACAACATGGTAAAATATGTGGATTGATAACGGTTCATGGATGGATGTTTTGTTATTCCTTTCTTTCATGAGAACAAAGAAATTAAATTAAAAAAATATATGAAAAAAACTTGAAGATAAGAAAAAAAAATGGTAAAAACTAAGGAGTGTGCGATTTTATCCGTGAGAGTATTAGGAATATAGTTAGTTGTTGGTAATTTTATGGATTTATTGAAGGAGTTGGAGATTATTGGATAAGTATATGCTACCAAAATTTTAGACTCATTAAAAAAATGTCACATCAATTTAAAATGTCTAATAAACATGTATTTTGTAAACTTAGCAAAACACATAAATTTTTCCATTGTTAAATCCCACCAAAAATAAAAAATGAAGGAATCTGAAATAATAGAGGTTGAAATGATTTTTTTTCTTCATGAAAGTGAATGAGATCCAAAAACTCAAATTTAAGATAAAAAAATCAAACAAACGATGCCCAACAACTAACAAAACAAATTATCATAATGTTGAGACTTCTGTTTGAGCATACATTGGGTTGTATAATCATATTATGCTAAGATTAACCACACAAGTGAGATTGACGACACATCTTCACCTAAAGTCTTAAGACATTAGGTATATGAGTCATCTTACTTATATGTGGCTAAATATCGACTCTTACAATGTAAATTTTAACTCACTTGATACATTAACATCTATCTATGAAGTGTCAGACTCTGTGTGTCCGTGATCCACCGCCAAGAACTACCCCCCACACACACCACACACACACAATGTTAAACTAGGATATCACCGTTAGACCTTTTGGAAGAGTCAACACTGGTGTGGATCGATACTTTTGAGAAATAGCAACCACACTAGTCAGAATGATACCACACCTTCATCCAAAATTTAAAAGCTTAAACCCATGAGTTTTTTCACTTATTCGTTGCTTAACCTACACTCTTTTATGTAATCTTTGATATTAATTGACATTTGATACATCACAATATTCTCTCATTCAACGTATAACGAAATTCTAACCCATACTTGACACAGGTGTTCATACTAGTATAATGTATTTCCTTAACTACTCTTACACATTTTCATTAAATTTGCACGGGAACCTGTTTTTAAAAAAATGTTGTTATTGGAAAAAAAAATTAAAGTTCCACATAGAAAATATAGGTTTAGTGTTTAGTGTTTTTTCACTTAAACTAGAAAAATGTTCCACATAGAAATTTTTTTAGGTTTAGTGGTATGATAGATTTTTTCACTAAATGTTGTTATTGGTATGATAGATTTTTTCACTTAAACTATAATTTTTTAGGTTTAGTGTTTTGTTAAAATTTTGATTTTTTTTGCAAGAAATTATAGAATGTTACATGCAAATGACTTATTGTGCTTAATTGTTATGATGTTTAGATGTTTGCATGATTATGTTAGATTTTTTACACTTAGATTAGATTTTTTTAGATTTAGGGTTTGTTTAAATTTTGACTTTTTTTGCAAGATATGATACAATGTTACATGCAAATGATTTATATTGCTTAATTGTTTAGATGTTTGCATGTTTATGTTGTAGTTATCATTTTTAGGGTTTATGTATAATTTGCACTCCAAGTGTTTGATGAAATGTTTGAATGAGTTTTTCATTGATTATTTTTAATTTCTTTTTGTGTAGATTTGAAGCAATAATGGCTGGGTGGATTGACGTTCATGCAGAATTCAACGGCGGAGAACCTTAGAGGTTGAAGGTTCGGTGCCTTGGTGTAACGTTAAGAGGTCTCAAGGATCAACTTAATGAATTCAACCAAGGAGTCAACCCCAGAGACACAAGGAGGGTGAAATACGTTCGGTATAAACGTTCAACGCTCGACGAAGGAAGAGTATCGTTCACTTGGGTGGAATTAACGAACGACGAAAATGTGAAGAGCATGTTTTGGGAGCACAACATGTTCCAGTGGATCGATATGCGGATAACGTTTCTGAGATCAAATGAAGATATAATCAGCTGTCTGATTCCGCCAGAAGATCGTGATTAGGTAGGGAATGCACCTTCCAACTACAACAATTATCTTCCTCTGGATGGGGTAATTAAAACTTGTTAAACGACAGTTCCCAAGCATTCACCCGGAAGTTTTATTGTTTCATTTAAAAGATTAAATTCTTGTTAGTTTGGTTTAAATGAACGTATATAAGTGTCAAGGATTGGACCTCATTCTTTTGGCACTTGAATACCATCATCTAAACCAAACTAACAAGAATTTAATCTTTTGAATGAAACAATAAAACTTCCGGATGAATGCTTGAGAGCTGTTGTTTAGCAAGTTTGAATTTACCCCATTCAGTGGTAAGATAATTGTTGTAGTTGGAAGGAACAACTATTTACGCTGAATTTATTCAATACGCAATTTTTATTCAAATTTACGCTGAATTCCCGAATGTAATATAATATAACTTTTATTCGAATTTATTGAATACGCAATTTTTATTCGAATTAACGCTGAATTTATTCTAATTTATTTATTTACTTTATTGCAATTTATTAATTAAATACACAATTATAAGACAAATGCAAAAATTAACAAAAGTGTGTGACAACCGGCCACAGTAGCGTGACTTAACTCAAGCCAAGGTTAACACTAGCGTGACTTAATTCACGCCAAGGTTAACACTAGCGTGACTTAACTCATGCCAAGGTTAACACTAGCGTGAGTTAACTCATGTCAGTTTGGCCGGTGGTCACAACTCAGGAACACGTTTTTTGGACTTTGGTCGGTTATTCAACCTTGGTTTTATTGAGTTTTACACGTTTTTTTTACTGTTTTTTGACTGCATTTAGTGCATATAAAACCTATGCAACCATTTCCCCCTATAAATACCCCCTTAAACCTTCACCATTTCCTCACATTCTCTCATTCTTCTCCTCACTCTTTCACCTTCATAGTTTTAGTTTTTAAAGCTTTTTTGGGGGCCAACTTAGTGGTAAAAAAGGTCAAGGAAGGGGTAAAATAGACCAACCGACTTGGGGCACAAAGAGGTCAACCCTCGGGATAAATGTAAATTTGCTTCTTTTTACCCCAACGTCTTTTTACCGTGGGTAAAAAGACTCTTTTTTGGGGTATAAAAAGAACCACATTTACACTTACCCCGAAGGAATGATGTCTTTTTGCTCCAAGAAGGCTGGTCTCTTTTGCCACCGACCTTGATCCTTTGTTACCCCTAAGTTGGTATATTTTTACCTCAAAGAAGCATATTTACTTTATTCCAATAAAATGCATCAAATTATGAATTATGTAATTGTATCAAAGTATTAATAAAATGAGGTTTTATTATGTAATTTTTGAGAATTTATATTATTAGCATTGATATTATTTATATTACCATTTGAATAATTATTTAATTTCGAAATTTTTTGCATATTATGTAGCGTGAGTTAACTCACGGTCCAGTATTTGTAAATTAACACTGGCGTGAGTTAACTCACGTAGTGTAGTTTAACTCACGTAAATTATACACTAGCGTGACTTAAGTCACGTAAGGGCATTTTGGACATTTACTTTGGGAATGAGCAGAAACGTTTGGGTAAAGAGCAGAACTCATTCTATTTCCCTATAAAATAGAGCTCTTTTATAACATTTTCATGTACACCAGAGAATAATAATACTTCTCTCTCTATTCTTTCTTCCTCTTGTTCTCTCTATTATTGTTTCTATTTACTTAGTTTTATAACACGTTATCATCACGCTCTAATCAACTAAGAAGGTAAATTCTTCTTAATCTATTATAATAAGTTGTAATTTTGTATTGATGATTATAGGTTATTGTTGCAATTCCATCAATTTGAAATTATATACTTGTTTGTTTATTTTTAATTAAACATTCATGCATCATTGAAGGATTGCATAAAAGATTGATCACATCTATAATATAGTTCTCAAAAAACTATATTAAAAAAGGAATGCATCCTTGAAGGATTGCTTAAAAACTCAAATTGTTTTCCAATGAATTCCTGATGAATTCAAAGGTGTGCATCCCTAAAGGGTTGCTGAAAAACTCAAATTGTTTTCCAATGAATTCCTCACGAATTCAATGGTGTGGCATCCCTGAAGGATTGCTTAAAAAAAAATTTGTACTGAATTCCTGATGAATATGCATCCCTGAAGAATTGTACAAATAAATTTATTAGATTTACTATATTTTTGATCAAAATTAGATTTATTATATAGTTCCGGAAGAACTCAAAAAGAATTCAATAAGTATTTTAATATCCCTAAAGGATTGCAAAACAAGAACAATTTTCATTATTTTGTATCGTAAATTTACTCGGTTTTAGTATGACCATCTTTAGTGTTTATTTTAATCCCTTGATGAATAATATCTTAATGTGCAAGAGTAGTAGCTTTTTTTTCTTTAATGTGAATTTTATTGTATTTTATTATTGTAATCAATAGTATTTTAATATGCATGAATAATTACCATATTAAAATGTTATGTCATTAGGTTGTGTTAATCTCTAAAGGATTTCTTAGAGAATTGATTTAATTGTTTAAATATATTGCATAGTTCTTGAAGAACTTAAAAACTCAGTTTTATTTTCTATGAATTCCTTAAGAATTCGGTAATGATACATCCTAGAATGATCCTACAATTAACTGATTGGATTGGTTATATAGTTCTTGAAGAACTTAAAAACATAATTTTATTGAATTTCACAAGAATTCAAAAGTCTAAGTTTATTCTCTATGAGTTTCAGAAGAACTCAAAAGTCTCAAATTTTGTTTAAATTTGTTGGTTTCTGAAAATTTAAAAGGTCAATTTTTATTCTCAATGAATTCTTGAAAAATTCAATAGTGATGCATCCTTGAAGGATTACTTGAAGAATAATTTTCAAAGATTATTGGTTATGAACATTTGTGATATATTTCTTGAATAACTAAAATAAACATATTATTGAAAGGATCCATGAAGAACTACTTAAGGAATGAATTATCTCACTCATTGTTCATGAAGATTTGTGGCATACTTCCTGAAGAACTAATACTTTAATATCAAACACCCTTGTGGGCCATAAAAAAGGTGATTTTTCATGGTCACCGTTTATGTAAAATTTGATGTTGAGTTCTTGAAGAACTACACATTTAAAGCATAACTGAACACAAATTTATAAGATCTATTTGATCATGAAAAAAAAGAAGAGGAAAATATGAGACAATAGATGTTTTTATACCACTCGAATATGCTCATGAAGTAGCAAAAGAAGTGAATATCTTCAAGAATATTTTTGAAAGATTACTCACATTTGTAATTGAATAATGAGTGGTTTTTGATCAAAATGGTGAAAGGTCACATTGAACTGAAGGTGAGAAAAACACAAGAGGGGGGGTGGTGGGTTGCACTTCCAAGGAGAGTTCACTAAAAATGTAATCTCAAATTACAAGTACTCAAGCACACAAGAAAGAGATTTCCTATGCTCAAGCACACAAGCAAGATACTTTCCTATGCTCTAGTACAACTACAAGAGACTTACAAATGCTCAAGCACACAAGCAAGAGACTTACAATCAAACAAACTTACAGGAAAATATGTTTGAGTTTGAACACTTGATATATAATCAGTGGTGTTCACAATAGAAAACAGAAACAGACTCTTAAGACTCTTAATACTGTAAAATTTCTAAAATGTGAGCTTTGCTAAGAAATTCTAAGTAACAATGAAAACAGAACAATAACAGAGTATGAACTTTGAATTGTTGAGAGTCTAGCTTTTCGTGTCTATATACGTTATGGATTCTTGTATTGCTTGTATATCAGTTGTAATGTGTTTTCCAACTGGTAGGTCTTCACTCCTTTATATAGAGGTGTCAAAAGATACGTTGGAACTTGACAGCAACACAAAAAAGTCGTTTGAAGCTTGTTAATAATCATCAATGATCCTTTGCCTGATATGGTTATTGTCCTATAAAGGATCAATTTCTAATCCATTCCTTGTATGAAGGAACATTTCTGCAGGCAGAGTTGTTATCCTTGTCTTGTTGCAAAGCACGACCAAAGTAGTGGAGAAGGTGGTTGTACAGTTCGTACATTTGTCCTTTTTCAACGCTCTTGATAGAATAAGCATCCATTGCCTTCAAATTTCATTTCAAGACCGTTGTTACACTTCTTTCCGTCTTTAGCAACTCTTAGGCATGATTAAATGAGATTCCAGCTTTTGAAGCTTTAAGTTCTTCAGCTCCTAATGAACTTCAGCTTCTGGTGATCTTGCTTCTGATGAGGTGCTTCTGATGAACTGGCTTCTGATGACGTCATCACTTCAGGAGCGCTTTGAACTTCAGGAGCACTTTTCTTCAGGAGCTCCAAGCTTCCTTTTTGTTGATTCTTTTGCTCACTTTTGTTCTTTCAGAACCTTATAAAGATATAACAATTTGTCTATGGTCCTGTACACTTGAACAATTATTAGAATATCTAATTGACAATTTTTAATACCTTGTTATCATCAAAACTCTAAGGGTAACTAATTGTTTAAACATTATTCGTTTCACCAATCTCCCCCACTCGAAGGGTAATGTTTGTAAAACGTATTTTGTTCCAACAATCTCCCCCTTTTTGATGATGACAAACATTAGTATTTAAAAATGTTCAATTGTTGTCAATCTAATTAACACGTTGACTATATGGGTTTGAGGTTTGTAAGCTCCCCCTGAGTCCAATAGTACTTTAAGGTGAGGTTTGTAAGCTCCCCCTGAGTTCTATTCATGTTAATTAAATATATCATTAAAGCGTAATAATCACTAAGAATAATCTCACATAACGAGTTAAGAGATAAGAAGATGGTCCTATTAATTTAAGATGTTTAGAAATAAATTAATGGGGCTCAGCGCTTGTAATACTATACTCTACTCCCCCTTTTGTCATCAGCAAAAAATAAAAAAATAAAGACAAAAGAAAGAGATGAGAAAAAAAATTAGATAAACAAAAAACAAATATAAAGCTCAGAAGCAATGAGTTGGTCAGAAGCAATAATATTGATACTAGAAGCAATAAGTTCAGAAGCATAAGTTCAGCAAGAAAAAAAATAGGTTTAGAAGCAAAAAGACAACATATATAAATAAGTTCATAAACAAGCTAAGGTGTGAAACTAAGGCTGGGCTTGTTTCTGAAACATCTCCATCATTTGCTTCATCATTTTGTTGGTCTCTTCAGATTGCTGCTTCATTTCTCTTTTGAAGTCTTCATTGCTTTGGATCAGTTTCTCTTCTCTGACTCTTGCTTCTTCTAGCTTGGCTTCAGTAGAGGACTTGTACTCTATCAGAAGCAGCTTCTGCTCAAGAAGTTCTTTCTTCAGCTGTCTGTTCTCACTTTCAAGTTCAGCATTTCTTTGCAGCACAACTAGACCAGGTGATGCTTGTTTAACATTTATCCTTGTCAACCAGTTCACATTAAGCTCCCTTGGGTGAATTCCAGCTGGAATGAAATCAGTTTCATTCATTTTCCTTAAGCAGAGAGGATGCTTCACCTAAGTCTTCAGGACTCTAACTTCTTCTAGATTGCTGGTAACTCCCTTCAGCCAATCTTTGAGCTTCTGATGAGCATTGTCTTGATCATCCATGCACGTTCTTTGAAGAGCATTCAAGACATTCTCAGTTCTTTCTTTCAGTCTCTTCAAGGACTGCTCATAGCTTTGCTCATGAATAAGGTCATGTCTGGTTTGAGTCAGCTTATTGAGCTCCTGAAAGATGTTTTCACAAACATCTGCTAAGAGAGATGAATCCAGATACATGGTTGGTGGAAATGGAATTTTGTCTGGTTTAGGAGGAGTGATGGGTTGAATGGCTAGATGAGATGATGAATGTTGGTTATTTGTAGGGATGATTGGGATTGTTGTTGGGATATTGGTCTCTGACATGTCATCAAAAGCAGAAGTGGAGAAGGAGTTTGTGATATCAATCTCCATTTCAGTAGCTTCTGGTTCACTGACCTCTTCAGTACATGAAGTAGAGTCAATGTGTTCAGGGATGATTTGGATTTTGGTTAAGGCTGTTTGTGGTTCAGCTTGTTGTTGGGGGCTTTCTGAAGCAACTTCATCAGAAGCTACCTTAGAGGATTTCTGAAGTTCAGATTCAACTTCAGGCAGTTCACCAAAATAGTGACTGACCAGTTGATCTAATACATTTGGTCCAGGTTGTTTTGTGGGTGATTTTGGTTGGGAGTTAGATGGTTCACATGTTTCAGTGTGGGTTTGGGTTTGGGCAAAGTTTAGTGGTTTTACTAGTGTGGGTTGGTTAGATTTGGATGATGTGGTAGTAGTTGCAGAGGTTGATCCAGCTGGTTCATAAGAACCTTCTGCATCAGCAGGTGCAATGTTTAGGGGTTCAACCATTGGAGGTTGAAAGGGATGGTTAGCTGGGAGTTTGTTGCATATGTCAACCCTCATTTGAGACATTTTCCCTATGCTTTTAAGAACAGCTGGGTACACTGGCTCAAATGGTTTAGTGTTACTTTCTGCTTTTGTTTGGTGGATGGTGAGATGTTTTTGTAGAGTAAGCTAAGGGTGACATCATCTAAGTTAGATGAGTCTGGGGAGGAGATTAAGGTTTCAGATCCGGATTCAACTTCTATTATTTTAGCAGAGTGTGAGACATCAAGATTACCTCTTGAAGCAGCAGCTTCTGAAGTTGCAGCTTCTGATCCAGTAGCTTTCTCCTCAGAATCCTTTAGTAGCTCACCAGACACCACTAGCTGTTGCAAGTCTTCAGTGAGCTCAATCCCACCTTGAGTAGCTTCAATGGAAGCTTCTTGCATCAATACATCTGATGGCACTGAGATTTGAGCAGCAATCTCTAGTGCTTTCTTCAAAGTTGCTTCCTCAGCTCTTTTCTTCAATACTTCTCTTGTCACAAGAGAGGTAGCAACTTCTTCCTCTTCCTCTACATCCAGGCTTGCTTGCCTCAAATTCTTGATAGCCATCTTCCTCTTCTTCTTAAGAATAGATGACTGAGGTGCATCAGCTGATTTCTAGCTTCTGGTTCTCTTGTCCAGAACCTCAGAAGCATCTAGCTCTTGTGCTTCTTGTTGGATAGAAAGCACTTCAGGACCAGTCAATACTTCTTGAGGAGTAGCCTTAGACTTCTTGGCTTTCTTTAAAGCTGGTTCAGGAGCATCTTCAACATACTCAGCTTCAGTCATGGCTCTCTTCTTTGACTTCCTGCTGTTAGCAATAGGCAGGGTGTTGGAACAAAGGGTGTTTCGCAAAATCACCTCTTGAGTTTTGATGATAACAAGGTATTAAAAATTATCAATTGGATATGCTAAACATTTGTTCAAAGTGTACATGATCCTAATCAAAGTACTATTCATAAAGATTCTAATTGAACAAGTCAAAGAGCAAAGGAATTTTATTGAAGCTTAGAGCGTCTGAAAGATATGCGTCTGAAGAAATGCGTCTGAAGAAATGCGTCTGAAGAAACGAGTCTGAAGAAAGCACTCTTGAAGACACGTCATCAGAAGCAAGGTTATCAGAAGCATCTCATCAGAAGCCACTTCACCAGAGTTGACAAAGTACAGTGTACGAAGTGTACAACCACTAACTCTGCGCATGCCTCTGCAATCACCATCTCTGCAACTTGTCTCCACATCAAGACAAGAATAACAGTAATATTGTTGCAGACATTGTTCCGTTTCAAATGGAATGGATTTGAAATCAGTTCTTCATAGGACAATTATCAAACCAGGCAAAAGATCAATGGTGAAGAATCAAACCTTCAAGCAAGACAAGTTGATGTAACGGCTAATTCTCAACGTCTCTCAAATCCTTTATATATAGGGATAAAGACTTGAAGAAAAAATACAACAACAAGAACAACAAGAACCAAAGGCCAATACTCTCTGTGAAAAACGTCCTAAACTTAAACACATCAACAACTTAGAGAATTCTTACAATAGTTCATATCTTAGAATTCTCAAGTGTCTAGAAAAACAGAGTCTGTTCTGTTCGTATTGTTTTGTGAATACCTCTTATTGTATATCAAGTATTCAAAATCTTATTCAATTATTTGTAATTGTTAAGAGAAGTCTCTTTCAGTTGTGATTGAGCAAAG
>Ga0228710_1009972_pt1 | contig 12915 bp, 11 predicted proteins | sample MedpolnodulmetaG_FD_177995 | JGI IMG/M metagenome (GOLD analysis project Ga0228710, IMG submission 177995) | Root nodule microbial communities from Medicago polymorpha collected in Santa Monica, California, United States - pink nodules | ecosystem: Host-associated > Plants > Roots > Nodule...
CCCCCCCTCTCTTGTGTTTTTCTCACCTTCATTATAGATCAAAGCACATGTTATATGATTTCATTAAATAAAATAATGACGGAAGGAAACTTCCGTCGCCACTTTCTAAGTGTCCCGCAACTAGAGATCCTCGTCCTGAGTGTTTGTACCCCACGAGTACAAACGCCACAAATACAAAACAACAAGAAAGGGGTGAGAATATACTTCATAACATATAGTTGGAACATATGAATAATACATAAATAGAACTAACGTCAATAGTCAGCATTTACAAGCATCTTCATAATTTCTCATCAAGTCATACGTCAATCATCTACACACACTTTACATAATCACATACACAAAGAATAAAATATCACCACTTATATGCAAATGTACTCCTATCATCTATATGTATGTCGGATGTCGGTACCGGTTTCTACTCGTTATTTTATTATGTGTCAGTGTTGTGTTACTGAACATACAATCGTCATTTGTCATTTTCCTAGATATGATATGATGCATGAAGAAAGACTCACTAAATACCATATATTATCACATCATCAATACATTACACTTACAACATAATTCATTTCATCATTTACTCGTCATTATAAACAAGATACATCATCGTCATTATTTGTCATTTTGTAACATCATTCATCATCTGTCATACAATAATCATTATCTCACCATTAATCAACATCATATAGGTTTATATATATATATATTTCATCTCTTCGCTATTCATCGTCACGTTTAGAACTCACACTCAACGTTAGTTTTCTCTCATTTACTACACGTTGTACTTTAATGGCATACCTTATTCTTCGTTTCATTGTGTTTTATAGTGCCTTTTATTTCTTCGTCTAGTTCATTGTGTTTTAAGTCATTATCTTCACTTATTTAATCTTCTTTGATATCATCATTTTATTGTAAGTCATTATCACTATATTCTTGATTTACGTAGTTTACATCCTTCTAATCTATTTATAATGTTAGACTCTTCATTACCCTAAGGAATAACTTTTGGCATTGTCATTTATTCTTGAACCATCCCTCTATACCCCTCTTGACTTCACCTTAGGCTCCCTTAACTCACATTTTAGACTCGTTATATTTTTAAGAATGTTACTTCTAAAGACACCAATATGTATCCCCTCAATTAGGTACATAGGTTCAGGACCCTAACTCTCACTTTAAGAACTCAAATGGGGAGAAAAAGTTGGGTTTTCTAAGCTTGAGAAGTGTGCACGTGCATGCTCTTTAGGGGCACGGTCATGCATTCCCTAAAACGCAAAACTAAAGCATAGGGACAACAAGTAACGCATGGGTTGTGCGCCTGGGTGGCACGACCGTGCGCTTTTGTCTGTGACAACAAATTGAAGTTCTAATGCAATTTTGCCTAGGAGAACATTTTTCGACTCCGTTTTCAACCCTAAACTCATCAAACTCGTCCCTAATCATCACCCTAATGTCACCCTATTATTCAAACACTAATTTCCTCTTAATATACCCAATTACAAACTCTTTTCATGGTTAAATTTCCAATTCTTTTACCCTAGTTTTGGTTTCTTCAATCCTAATCTTTCAACAAACAACATTAACCCTCTTCATATATGTTCATCATCATTCTTTCACCATAATTTTCATCATAACAACACTTACATTCATAAAATTAAACAGCCCCACTATTACAACAAAGACACCCTACGATGAAAGGATTACCCCCCTTACCTTGAATTCTCCGGAAACACAGTTTTGACTCTCTTATCTTTAGTTAGGGTTTTCTTCTTCTCCTCTCTTATTTTCTCCGGTTTTAACGTTCAACAAAAGTGTTTATTTTGATTTCTAAATTTCTATTTATACCAGGGGATTTGAGCCATTCACCTATTATTATTTTTCTCTCCTCCACTTACCAAAATTTTACTTACTCATCCCCCACTTATTTACTACTTCTATCTCACACCTCCCACCTCTTTATTATTTTATTTAATTCTTCTCCCCATGATATTAACCCTCATATCAAGTCAATAATCATCAACTCTATTTTCTCATAAATAATATAATACTCAAGCAAAATGCATTAACATCACAACAATAATCAAGACTCCACCTATTTAACCTCATAAAACTAATTAAATAGAAATTTAGGGTGTTACAACTCTCCCTCACTTAAAGAATTTTCGTCCTCGAAAATTACCTGAAGAAAATAACCTCGGATAAGATTCCCTTATTCGAATCTCCAGCTCCCATGTTACGCTTCCTCCAGCAGGTCCTCTCCATGTCACTTTCACTAATGCAATCTCTTTGCCTCTCAAATTCTTCACTTCTCGGTCTTCAATCCTTAAAGATAAAGCTTCAACAGTCAAGTTGTCTCTCACTTGCACTTCATCCTTTTGAATTATGTGAGATGGATCAGGAACATACTTTCGAAGTTCAATCACATGAAATATACTATGAAGGTTTGAGAGTGACGACGGTAAATCAACTTGGTAGGCTACTTCTCTTACTCTCTTGATAATTTGATATGGACCAATGAAACGTGGTGTAAATTTATTAGACTTCAAATCACGACTAACACCCATCAACAAAGTAGCTCTCAGAAACATATGATCCCCTTCTTGAAATTCCAATGACTTCCTCCGCTTATCATGATAACTCTTCTGCATGCTCTGCAATGCTTTCATCCATTCCTGACTCATCTTAACCTTCTCAGTAATCCGTTGAACAATCTCTGGTTGAAGTACCGCACTCTCACTGGATTCATACCAACACAAAGGCGTTTACCATCTCATACAATACAATGCTTTGAAAGGTGCCATCCCAATACTAGAGTGAAAAATGTTGTTATAAGTAAATTCAATCAATGGAAAGTAAGTATCCCAACTCCCTCCTTGCTCCAGTACGCATGCTCTCAACAAATCTTCTAATGACTGAACAGTCTAACCATCAGTTTCAGGGTGATATGCAGAACTCAACCTCAGTTTGGTTCCCAAATCCCCTTGCAAACTTTCCCAAAACCTTGATGTGAATCTCGGATCTCTATCCGAAACAATACTCAAAGGAACACCATACAACTTAACTATCTGCCAAATGTAAATTTCACCTAACTTCTGCAATGGATAATTTATTCTTATGGGTATAAAATGAGCCGATTTAGTCAACTTATCCACAATCCCTCAAATTGAATCACTCCCTTTCGCAGTCTTTGGGAAACCCACAACAAAGTCCATAGCAATATTGTCCACTTCCACTCCAAAATAGTCAAAGGTTGAATCAATCCAGACGACTTCTGTTGTTCTACTTTTGACTTTTGGCAGACTAAACAAGCATAAACAAACACATATATATCTTTCTTGATACAACTTAGTGGCCTCGAATGTATACACAAACTACTCATGTGACCTTCCTCTAAAATTCTACGTTTCAGTTCCAACATATCTGGCACATAAACTCTATCCTAAAATCTTATAATTCCATTCTTATTTATTCTGAAATCTACTTCTTTTTCTTGGTTAATCAATGTTAAGCGATCAACTAATTCCAAATATGTTTTTTGTCCTTCTTTAATCTCTTCTAACATTTGACTCGTCAACTTCAGCATACCCAATTTCACAATACCAGGCGTCACCTCACAAACGAAACTAATGTCTCTGAATTGTTTGATTAATTCCAACTCTTTGACCATAGGTGCCGACATGTGCAAGGACATCCTATTTCATACTCAAGGCATCTGCTACTACATTGACCTTTCCCGGATGATAACTCAACTCAAAATCATAATCGTTTAAAAACTCCAACCATATCTTCTGCCTCATATTCAACTCCTTTTGATCAAACAAATACTTCAGACTATTATGGTCACTGAACACCTCAAACCTCGACCCATATATACAAGTAATGCCTCCACACCTTAAGTACAAATACTACAGCTGCTAACTCTAAATCATGCGTCAGATAACTCTTCTCATGAATCTTCAGTTGTCTCGAAGCATAAGCTACAACATGCCCGTTCTGCGTAAGCACACCACCCAACCCTCTATTAGATGCATCACAATAAACTGCAAACGACTCACCTGGGTTTGGCAAAATATGAATTGGTATCGATGTTAGCTTCTTCTTGAGCTCTTGAAAACTCTCTTCGCATTGCATATCCCACACATACGCATATCCCTTCTGAGTTAATTGTGTCCAAGACAACACCAACTTTGAAAATTCTTTTATGAACCTTCTATAACACCCTGCCAAACCTAAGAAACTTCTTATTTCTGTAAGTGACTTAGGAGCCTCCCATTACATCATTGCGTCTACTTTAAAAGGATGAACCATTATTCCACTACTAGAAATTACATGGCCCAATAAACTCACTTTTTCAACCAAAATTCACACTTGAACATTTTAGAATACAACTTCTTTTCTTTTAAAGTCTACAATACTATCTGCAAATGTTCCACATGTTCCTCATCTGACTTAGAGTATACCAAAATATCATCAATGAACACTACGATAAACTGTCTAAATATAGATGAAAAATCATGTTCATATATTCCATAAACACTCCTACTTCATTGGACACACCAAACGACATCACTCGATATTCATAATGTCCATATCGGGGTCTCGAAGCAGTCTTCGACACATCTTCTGACTTCACTTGAATCTGATGATATCTTGATCTCAAATCTATTTTCTAAACACACAAGCACTAATCAACTGATCCATCAGATCGTCGATTCTAGGTAAAAGGATATTTATTCTTGATAGTAACTTTATTCAACTGACGATAATCCACACACAACCTCATACCACCATCTTTCTTTTTAACAAGTTTATACTGGTTCCTCCCACAACACAAAAGTAGTTTATATTGGTTCCTCCCACAACACAAAAGTAGTCCAGTCCCCTTGCACTTCCAATGGATTTCATTATGATCTAACATATTACAATTGCTCAAGGATACTTCTAAGAGACTTCTAAATGCTCAAGCACACTTGCAAGAGACTTCTAATGTTCAAGGTCACTACCAAGAGACTTCCACTGCTCAAGCACAACTGCAAGAGACTTCCAATGCTCAAAGACAACTCCAAGAGACTTCTAATGCTCAAGCACGCAGGCAAGAGACTTTCAATTCTCAAGGTTAACTCCAAGAGACTTATATTGCTCAATCACAACTGAAAGAGACTTATGATGCCCAAGCTTCATAAGTAGAGACTTCTATTTGTTTACAAGTAAACAAAATTGTTCTTACACTTAATATACAATGGTAGTGTAAATTGAACATTGTTGAATAAACTCTTTAAGACTTTAGGATTTCTAAGATACAAAAGTTGATAAGAAATTCCTAAGTGTTTTTGTGCTATTTCATTTTGACAGAGTAATGAAACGATAAAATAGCAGAGTTTTGTTAATCTTATTAAGGTCTTCAACTCCTTTTATTGGCAGGGATTTGACAGAAGTTGGAGAAGAGTGCCAGGATATTAAGAGTCATTTAGAAGCTTCAGATTAAGGAATTTGGGCCAGTGTCTGATATGGATAATTCTGTTGGATAGTCATTCGAAACTCCTTTATGAAATTGGAAGTATCCATTCATTCTCTTTGTCGTTGAAGTTCTTTGTCCGTTTCTACATGTGGTCAGAAGAAGACAAAACTGTACTTAGATCCTCGATGGAGACAGCTATAGAAGACGACAAATCTGACGTGGAGTCTGGGTCCCTCAAGATCATTTGAGTCTGGGGGTCTTCCAAGTCTGATGGGGTCTTCTGAGTTTGATGATCTTTATAGAGTCTGATGAGGTTAATCTTCAGCTTCTGAGAGGCGTCCTTTTCTTCTGATCCAAGATGTTGACTTTTGGTTGACCTTTCTTTAGATCTTTTACCATAGTCTTTTATGCTTTTCTTGTGTTTCTGATACTATAATACATGTTCAATACTTTGATGGATATATTCTTTGATCCTGCACTCTTGAACAAAAATTAGTATGGTTCTATCGACATATGCCTAGTCCCAAGTACCAAGTCAATAGCAAACTCGACCTTTCTCTCCGGTGGCAAATCACTAATGTCGTCTCGAAACACATCTGGAAACTCACACACCACTGATTGATTGGTAACTTTAGGCTCACCCTCTACCTTCAGAGAAGCGAACATAACAAACACTTGGGCCTCCTCCTTCAAAGACGTCATCACTTATCTGATGGTCATAAACTGTGAGCCCATATCCTCCCCGAGTTTAGGAAACAACATAGTCTTAGCAAAGCAGTTAATATAGACACAATTGAATATTCTTCATAAGCATCTGATAAGTGCCCAATTTTTGTTATTTTACACAACACTCATTAACTTATTTTAAAAGTAATATCAAGAAACCCTCGAAAATATGTAAATATAAATTCCTTTTAAAACAATATAAAAAATCGTCTCAAAAAGTTATGTAAAATTGAACTATCATAAAAAATCATGATTAAAGATTTGTTGAAATAACAATTGATTTCCAGTATGAATAAGAATAAAACACATTACCTACTCGTAAAATAAAATAAAATAATGAAACACATTACGTTGAGATTCAAAACACTTACACATCACATCAACCACTTGCACCGACATCATTCAAGTGACATCACTCAAGTGTTAATGAATTCTTATAATCTAATCGAACTCTGGATAAAACAATATTTTTTTTCCTTCTTTTTTGACTCTAGGGAATAAATACAAGTATTAGTGCCCATTGTTTTTTCAATCTATTATTATTAACTTTAAAATAATAAAAGAGAGAAAATAATAATAATTTGATAATAATATTTATAAAGTAAAGTGAAAAGAAAATAATATATTATTTTAAGTAGAGTTAGTAAAATTAATGAGATCCATCTATTTATCCACACACCCTATTATATAAATTTGCTTTACAGTCTTCTTTCCCTCTCATTTTCATCTTCATCTTCTTCTTCTTCTTCAGCTGCTGCTTCTGCAGCAAATCCAAATCTCTCTCTCTCTCTCTCTCTCTTCATTCTTCTTTCTCTTTACTCTTTTGAATACCCATTTTTTGAAGAAAGAGAAAAAGGGTCATGGAACTTGCTGGTGATGGAACTCCGTTTGACCCACGTACCGTTGAAGCTGTTTTCCGTGACTTCAAGGGCCGTAGAGCTGGTTTGATTAAAGCTCTCACCACTGGTTTCTCTCTTTCTCTCTCTAAAGCTTAGTTCTCTTTCTCTCTTTTTCTTTTTATTTTTTTTTAATTTTGAGTTTTGTTTTTTTAATTGTGTTTTTTTTTTGTTATTATTGCAGATGTTGAAGATTTTTACCAGCAGTGTGACCCTGGTTAGGGTTTTTATCCTTTGATCTTTACTCGTGTTTTAAGATTGTTTCATTTTGTGTTTTTGTGTGTGTCGGTCTCAATTTATGTGTTTTTTATTTTGTTTTTAATTTTGATGCTAATTTGTATACTTATTTAGTGTGTTGTTTGTGGATTTGTGTTTGAACGATGAATTTTTTATTTTTTTGAGAAAAATGAAATTTAGTGGAGTGAGTTCGATTTTACTGTTTTTTTTTATAATTTTGCTGATTGTGATTATGTGAACTTATGAATTTTTTTTGCTAATAAACTTATGAACATTGTGATGTGAATTGGGAAATTGAGATATTTTGAAAACAGCCCTTTTGCTGTGTGTGTAACTGTGTTATGATGTTTCACTGTCAATATTGTTAGATCCGGACCGGAGATAGAACCAGTGAGTTCAATTGGTTTAACCACAGTTGAAAATCACATGACTATTAAATTTAAAATATTTTTATTTTAAAAAATGAACTGGCTGGTTTGATCTGGTTCGCAGTTGAACCAGCCAGTCCGATTTGGTTTTGACAATGTTGTCATTAGGACCAACCTTTTTTGCCTCCTTTGTGATCTATGCAAGTAGTTTTCTCACAAACTCCGAAATCAGTTTGAATTGAAAAATGCTATGCTTCTTCTGACCTACAATTTTTGCTATATTCTATATTCTGGTTGTTTTGAATTGTTCTGATGAACTTATCTGAGCATTGTCTGCACTAATGCTGCATATGTCTGTTTTGGGTTTATTTTTCGTTTGTAAGAAGTTGAATCTAATGAAAATTTGCCCTATGGGAAAGCCTAAGAACAGCTCAGATTGTATATGTTTCAAAATGGTTTTTGACTGAATTAATGTTAATGAATCTCCAAAATCCTATGTGTAATTGATTTTGGATTCACATTGGTTAGAAAGGAATGAGTATGCTTGTGAGTAACGTATTTCATTGAATGCCATAACATTCTTATGATTGTACGATATTATTTCAATGCTGTCTAAATTGTGATTTAACACGTATAATTGTATGATTATGTGTTTTTGAACCATTGCAATGATCCCAAATCCAGTAGAAATATCCATTTAGATTTGGTAGGATTCTGAGGTCTTACCTATCTCAAACCGATACACCGAATCTAGTAACAACCGTAGCCCAAATCCAGGAAAAAAATAATTGAATACACCCTTGATTTACTCTGCAGTGCTATGAAACTAATCCAGAAAACCTTTTCTGTTGGCCAGTGATATATCAAATATTTGCTTACTTTTCTCTTTTTCTCGTATGTTTGATTTATTTAATTATGTTAATTATCTGTAGTGCAGAAAAATGAATCGATGTAGGCTACATTATGAAATTTGTTGATGTGTTTTGTTTAACATGCTGTACATCAGAAAAGGAGAATCTTTCTCTGTATGGATATCCTGGCGAATTATGGGAAGTCACTTTACCTGCTGAAGAAGTTCCTCCTGAACTTCCAGAACCTGCATTGGGCATCAACTTTGCTAGGGATGGGATGCAAGAAAAGGACTGGCTATCTTTAGTTGCTGTTCACAGTGATACATGGCTTCTCTCTGTGGCTTTCTACTTCGGCGCAAGATTTGGCTTTGATAAAGCCGACAGGTATGATAATTCTTTTTCTCAAATCCTTTATTATGTTATCGTATGTTTGGAACCGCGTCTCCGTTAGATTTCTTGTGTCCCAAAGCCTTTTTGCTGTGTTTTTTTTTTCTTTCCGAAGCTACAAGTTGTAGCTTGAGCCTAAACGTGCGTTCAACACTTACTCACCACATATACAAACATATACTTATTCTTTCACTTTTCAGTATTCATTTTCTGTGTTGAATGAAAACGTATTTGAATGCATGTCATTTTGTTTTACTGTTGAACTTATGTTTCTTATGTAGCAAGATTGATTTGATTTAATTTGTCAAATGAATTCAACATAAAATATAGAGGACTTTCTTGCTTAAATTTTCAAAAGAAATAGTGTTCAGATCAAGACTTTGAGATTGTTCTGCAGCTATGTGTATCTATGCAATATATTTAACAGATTCTGCTTATTTATGATGCATGGGAAGATTTGAAGTAAAGACAAACTTTCATGATGTTGACGAGATTGCATTTAGTTTTATGTTATGCAATAGCAAATGGAAAAATACTTTGTAAAAAAAAACAAGGCACTATTCTTATGCCAGTGTCTTTCCTTATTTTCCTTATCATATACTGGATCAAAATGTTTTTTTGCAGTTGAACAATTCTTTAGCGGTTCACTGACTGCTTTCTTTGTTAGTCACATCAAACGTGCTTATCAGCAAGGAATGATCTCTCACCAAGAATTTCAATTTGAGATTCTAAGCTTCTCTCTCTTTATGCAAAATAGGGAGTTTGACACTTAGCATTGTTTTCATGGATCTACATGACAATCTGTTAGGAATAAAATTTTCACGCGCATTTGTATGTTTGATGCTTAGCATTGTTTACATGGGTTTACATGACATGTTATTAGCAATATGATTTGTGTGCCCAAGTGCATTGGTCTTACATGAGACAAGCTGTTAGCAATAAATTTTTCCGTGTGGGTTTGATGCCATTGGCATACCAAACATGTGTTGATGAATGTCAAGAAGATTAGAAAAATAGTTCATTTAAATCAAGTATACTGGCTACTTATATCCTGGTCTGTGATACAATGTAATTATTCATGTAGGAAACGCCTTTTCACTTTGATTAATGATCTGCCAACAATATTTGAGGTTGTGACTGGATCTGCTAAGAAACAGACCAAGGAAAAACCATCTGTCTCTAGTCACAACAGCAACAAGTCAAAGTCAGGCTCAAAAGCGGTAAATAATTCTTCAACCTTCTCTCTTCCTTGTATATTATCATTTTTATTTCTTCTTCTACCTTTTTAGTATCATAATTGCATTATTCATTGTTTTGTACTCTAGTGACGCATCAACACTAGCTCTGTATTGTAGATTCGTATATTTTGCTTGAATAGATGTAGGAAATGTCTTATAATAATCCTGAATGGAGTTGTCGGTAGTTATTTCCTTACTAATATGTGTCGTTCATGATTGTTTCCTCATGCAGCGTGGATCTGAACTGGCAAAGTATTCAAAGCCGCCAGCAAAAGAAGATGATGAGGGAGTGGATGACGAAGAGGAGGATCAAGGGGAATGCGCTGCATGCGGTGAAAGCTATGTATCTGCATCAGATGAGTTCTGGATCTGCTGTGACGTATGTGAGAAGTGGTATCATGGAAAATGTGTGAAGATCACTCCTGCCCGGGCTGAGCACATCAAGCAGTACAAGTGTCCTGCATGTAACAATAAGAGAGTCCGGCCTTGAATACCATAGGGAAGTGAGTTACTTCTTCTCGCTGCTATAACTCCATGCTGGACAGCTAACTAGTTAGTTGCTTAGACATTCTGTGTTGTACCATTTTCGTGCGTTTCAGTCCCGTCAACTTATTTTGTGGATATTATTTATTAAATATTTGATAGTTGACTGGTTTTGAACATGTCTCCTACCTTTTCCCTGTATATTGGGATATTTATATGTTCTTAGCGCCTGGAAAAATAATTGTTTGTGCAGAGAACAATTTCTGCTACATGTTCTCAGTTTCTTCTATGTTCGCAAGCATGCTGCATTGGATTTTCCAGGTTTATGATCTGCCACATATTGGCGGAATCAGAGTGTCACAATGATTTTGACAGAGCTTTAACAAAATCACAGTATCACCGTGATTTTGTATATCAAACATATCAAGGACTACTTGTTATGGATTATAAAAAAGGGATTTTGATATCCAATTATTTAGAGATTAATTTTTTTTAAAAAAAGTAGAAACTGTTGTCTTTGTTTGTCATAATGAAAATCATTTAAAAAAAATCAGTTATCAAAACTAATTTTGTGGAAAAGCTATTCAAAATAGTTTCTGATTTGTAGTTTTTAATTATTTTTTTCTTCATATTCTCATTTTTTTCCTTCAGAAATCTATATATAACTTCAAAAGTGATTAGTTTGTTCAAGAAAAAGTAGTTTTCTTTTACGAAAAATGCTGAAAAAAATGGGCTCAGTATTTGAGTTGTTAAGTGTATTCTCATATAACTAAAAAAAAAAAGTGTATTTTCATATAAATTTTCATCTAGACTACTTTTGTTGAAACCCCTCAACTTTGGTTGAAAAAAGTTTATCTTATTTTTCTTTTGATTATGGGAGATAACTTTGATTTTAAAATAGAAACAACTATTTATAGCTTGTGTTGGGTTTGGGTTAATTACGACGTTTTTTTACTTTTTTTTTCGCATTTTTTTTGTTGAAAGATTTTTTTATATGAATTTTAACCACTAAACCCCTCAATTGGGTTTTGAAAATTGTTTTTCTAACGTCAGAAGTTTCTTAGAAACTCATAGAAATAACCAAAAAATCTAGCGGTAGAACTAACTACAACTGGTTTTCTCTTTTGAAGTCATGTGTAGTTAACTACCATTAAAGTTTTTTTTAGTAATTTCCATATGTTTTTAAACAAGTTGTTATATGAGAACATCGACTTTCTTAGATTTTAGTGTTTCTTTGGTTCTAATGGATGAATCCCTGCTCTTTGAAATCAATATTAAGTTGAGGGTTTGAAGCAACTATTGATAGCTTTTATGTTAATTTTAGACTAGAATTAGTTCAATTTTTTCCATCTTTTTTAGACATGCACTAAACTTTATTTTAATAATACATCAAAAATAATTTAAAATTAAATTATCCCAACAACATGAATTTTAAGTAGACCACACATTAAAGTTAGTACCATGTTGTATGTGGGATATTGAGATTGAGCTTATTTCTTTATAAGAATCTCATGTGTAATAAGGCGTGGTAACATAATCGCCAGAATCCATCTGAATCTGCCCTGACTTTGACATGGAAATCTTACTTTGATTAAGTGCGGGTGCAAGTTTGGATTTTCTTTGATGTACAAAGTCAGGGGGCGAGAATGTTGATATCCTCCAACACATTAGTTACAAATTCGTACATCCACGGATCTCATTACGGTTAGACTTTATAATTGTTTGAAGTCTTACCAAAATTGCTAACAAATGCATTCACATACGTCTAAAAATTAGAAAAATAGAAGCAATGATATTGTTCAGTGTCCCATTAAATAGAGTATAGAGTCGAATACAAAAAATTTACATTATCGCCGACTGTGGGGATCGAACCCACGACCACGTGGTTAAAAGCCACGCGCTCTACCACTGAGCTAAGTCGGCCTAATTTGTTCCTTGATGATCTTCTTACTTATTTTGTGTAGTAATGTAATATATTTCTTTATCGTTGACCATAAGCTATTAAAATGAAATCATTATTAACTACAAATATATGCAGATTGATTTGCAGCACACATAACATGGTTTGTAAACAAAACTCTAACATAATTTCTTTTAATTATCCCCCCCCCCCAACCACAAATCAATTGATGCTTACGATAAGTCTTCAAACTCATTTTTATTTTTGTACTTTCTTTTTGACAATCTCTTTTAATCGATGTACAACTGAATTTGGTTTTTAACAGTAATGTAACTCTCTCTCTCTCTCTCTCTCTCTCTCTCTCTCTC
>Ga0228710_1009974_pt1 | contig 12911 bp, 3 predicted proteins | sample MedpolnodulmetaG_FD_177995 | JGI IMG/M metagenome (GOLD analysis project Ga0228710, IMG submission 177995) | Root nodule microbial communities from Medicago polymorpha collected in Santa Monica, California, United States - pink nodules | ecosystem: Host-associated > Plants > Roots > Nodule...
CTTTATATAAAAATATATATATATATATATATATATATATATATATATATATATATGTTACATAACAATTTCATTAAGTAGTTTCTTAATCATGTTCGAAGAGCTAAATGAAAAAAATTGGAAAAGAGGTTGGACAAAATTGGCATAGGAAAAATAAAATAAAAAACACAATAATATAACACGGAAATGCTAAAATCAAGGAAAAAATCATGATTAATGTCTAATTACAACCAAAGAATAATAATATATACAATTTTTTACGACATATAGATTACTCTGAAAGACTCACGCCCCTACTACACGTACATCCTCCAAGGCAAATACATAACTACATCTCGCAACACTTTAAGAAGAATATAAGACAAAAGCAAAAGTCAAATACAAATTTAAAGTGTTTCAGACTGGTGCATCTTGTAATGAAGAATTAATCTTGATCTCACTCTTCCTTTACAAAGCAATGTGTGACTTCTTCAATGTGTATATTTTTAACCAACACCAATAATCTTCACCTTGATTGAAAATGATTTACGTGTTTCCATTGTCACCGATAATCATAGTTCAAAGAACTATCATACTCCATTGTAAAGATTATAGTTACTTAAAGCTAAACCACTACAAGAATTTTAACACTGACTTCATTGTAAGAGTACACTTCACTTGAAGTTAAACCACTCCAGAATTTCCACATATTGAAAATGATGTTGAAAACTTAAGGAGCAACTTCCATGCTGACATGAACCTCTTCAACCATTGACATAATTCACAACACAAATTGCATCAATGTTAATCAATGCTCGTGTACTAATCAATGTGTAATCCCGATTGTATATATCAAAACATCCTTGACATGAAAATTCCATAAGGCAAAAACGGATCTTCATCAATTTCCTATAGACGAAACTTCACAACAAAAATTGTGATTATAGCACTTTCACATTACAACCTTTCTTTTATCATGTGGAACATCGGACAATGTTGCGGCCATAAAACATACTAAATTTCCTATTCTTAGACCGAACCAAAAAAGCTCTTCAAAAGTTTCGATGTTAGTTGTTTGGAAAAACCGGCATAGAGAAAAATAAAAGAACATAATAGGAACACAAAAATATAATATGAAAACTTCAAAATCAGATAATAAACCACGACTATTATCTAATGATGACAACCAAAGAATAATACTATATGCAAATTTTTACAACTTAGAGACTGTTTTCAAACACTCACGACTCTGGTACGCCCATATCTTCCAAATCAAATATCTAATTATATCTCACACCACTCTATGTAGAATATAAGACAAAAGAAAAAGTCCAAGCTAAAAGTGTTTTCGATTGATACATATGGTAACGAAAAACTAAAATCTATATATTGTCACGGTCTCTGTATTCCTTTATAATTTTAAGGAATGTGACACTTCTTCGATATGTATGTTTTTAACCAATACCAACAAAACATTTATCGATTAGTATAACATTTAATGTAAAAATCTCTCGGTCTATATTTAGTGAGTAGTGACACAAGTTATTTCACATAGATGAAAAAAGTTACATAATTAAATAAAATGATTTTATAAAATCACCTTTACTAATTATTTAGTATTAGTCATTGTCACAAACATATAGTGTAATACAATGAACTTGAGAATAACATATACGTATCATTAATCTGTGCTAAAAATTAAATATAAATAATTGATATGATTTACTTTTTTAACGAGCACCACGACTAGTTTGCCATGGCAGAGGGAGCCAATGTGGAGTATTTGGAAGTATCTCAAACTTTGGGGGAGGGCAACCTGATGAAAACTTTGGGGGAGAGCTTTTGATTTCTTGAACAATTACCTTTGAATCTATCTATAATGTGAGGTCTTCTCATATATTCATCTTGATAGCGATCCAAACCCTCACCATATATGGTGTAAACTGTTGCCCAACTTTGTAAAGCGTAACATGGACTTTGCTACTTTTGTTGGGGAGTCTAATTAAAATCAAAATTATTGAGATTGTGTTCCATTTGAGTTAATACTTAATAGGATGGCTCATAGCCCTATCAAAGTATCTATATTAGAAATTAACCCGTATTAAAGTTGTTTCTAGTTTAATTATAGTTTTATATTGTTCTGGTTTTGAGACTCTTCGTTGTATAAATGTGTTTGGATGATTTTTTTTTATCGTGCCATACTTTTTTTCTTTTCAAACACTTCTAATTTTATATGTTGAGCACCCTTATACTTTGAGCTAATATTAGAAATCGTGGTTGGACCTAACAACAACTCCACAAAAATGGTGGGTTTGGTTCGTGGACATAAATGGTGGGTGATTCGATAACGAAAACCTGATAGCCACAAAAATGGTGGGCTTGGTTTGTGGACATAAATGGTGGGTGACCCGATAACGAAAACTTGATAGCAGGTGACCCAATGGATCTTGGAGAGGCTCTGATATCATCTTAGGAATCGTGGTCGGACCTAACACAACCTACAAAACCGGGTTGTGAGGTTATGAGTGCCTCATTTATAAACACTTACTCATGTCATTTGTCATCCGATGTAGGACATTTTAACAACTAGCTTTTGAGATGAGATTCAAAGCAATTTTATATGGTATCAGATCTGGGTTAAGGATTGTAATGTGAGAATATATGTCCCAAGACCACATTAGATATACACATTGTTCATGTTTCCGAGTTGTTCAATGTATAAACATGTTTGAACATCCTCACTTTTGAGCTAATTTTTAGGATGAGATTTAGACCTATTTAATAACCCTCATAATTTTTTTTTGAAGGAAATAACCCTCACAATTATTAAACTATTCTTGTATGTATGTATTGAATTTTTGTTTGACAAATTTTTGAAGGAAATAACCCTCACAATTATTAAACTATTCTTGTATGTATGTATTGAATTTTTGTTTGACAAAGTATGTATTGATATTTTTTTGTGGAACGAGTATGTATTGACTTTTTAATCTATAATGAAATGAAATTACCCGCTTTTTTGTTTTGCCTCAAAAAAAGTTGTTCATGCTTTAAAGTGCTTGTGAGCTTTGTTTACTATTATTTTTATTTTTTAAAGTTTTTAACAAACACCCAATCATATTTTATAGATACTTGCGTTGATATTTTTAACAATAATAATACATTTACACCGTGCCAAAATATGATCATATCCATGTATAATTCATAAGCTCTACTTTATATATCAAACAAATTTTGAATAAAAGAGTTAAATTTATATTTTACTTGTTTTTTCTAAAAAGGATTTAATCACAACAATTCTAATATTACACCTCTAAATCCATTTAGTTCAATCCTTAAGAAAATTGTTCCCCAAAAAATCCTTAATGTTGAAATTTTGCGAAGTTTTCCGATATGCGACTTTGTTTATCTATGTTTGCAAAATGTTATCGTTAATTCTTTTTAACAATTCAGTTCTTTTTTGTGTGTTAACCGTCCGATTATGAAGAAAAAAGTTCAACTTGAACGTCAACAACTTTTTTATCCAAAAACCGAACTTAAATTCTCTATAACAATTTATCATTTGATAGATTAGTGATTAACATTTTTAATGGAACTTTACTTTAATTGGATATCTCATTTTCACATTTTCATTGATCCAAAATTCTCAATTTCAATTTTCCTTACCTAATTTTCTACTCAAACAAATCAAACCATAAATGGTTGGTTTACATAGCTTAATTCCATTTAGATGAAATTGGAACATATGCAGCTGAGCTCATATATACTCATAAAGATTCAACGCAATTTTGATTGCAAATTAGTTAAGTCACATGGGTAATTGCTGTTGAAATCATAAACGTGTCTAACACCATAAATTAATGAAATTCAAACTCATTTAACATAATATCAAAGCTGGGTTTTGTAGAGCATACGGGAACGTGAAATTGGTCTAAGGCATATATTAGGTGTTGATGAATATTGAAGTTGTATTTGAATCTCGTTAAAGTTGCTTTTGAGAATGTGAGATTTAAGCCATATATAACAATAACAATAATTTTTTTTTTCACTAGTTAATTATAAACTAAAAATAATTTTAAGAAGAACAGGATCAAAAGTATTATATATGAACATGAAATTGCTTATATATTTCAAAAGCACAAGACCAAACTATGGCTCTGATTGACAAGGTCAAAAAGTTAACTTATAGTTTATAGCAGACAACTTATAAGTTCGTCTGACAAAATAAACTTGTTTGATAACAGTCTTTTTACAACGAGCTTATAACTTATTTTCTAGACGCTATTAACTTATAAGCTATCAACTGACTTATCACATAAACCTTACCACAGAAACTCAAGGCCCATTTTTGACAAAACTCAAAGAAGAAAACTAATGTCTTAAGTTCATATAAAAGGCATCCAGAATCAATTAGATAGCAAATATACATGAATTCTTTAACTTCTATTTGTAGTATCAGCTAGCAATCATGGATCTGCATCCTACCTGCTCTTGAAACTTATGAAATAAGTGCTTTTCAATTTCCCACCCCGTTTGGTTTCTACATATCTTTTCCATATGTTCCTTATTCTTCTTCAGTTCTATGCAAAGTAACATTATGCTTCAATTATCTCCCTCCTTAGACAATCCTTCTAAGAATCCATCTCCATGCTTCATCTTCTATCTAACATCTTCTACCTCTTCAAACCAAATGGACCATAATTTTATTTTTTACCAAAATGTCATAACAAAACAAGATAGACATGCATTGTCATGTCCTATTATTGGTTACAACCAAGGATGAATATTGCATTGCACCATTGTTGAGGGAAAGAAAGAGACTATTGGTGATGAACCTGAAAGGGTCCAATGGAAGGATCCATGAGACATGACATTGGTGAAAAGGGTGTATTCAATCTTTCATTGCAAAAGACATCACACTGTCCTTGTTTGTATTTGTACAATGACATAACTATAACTCACCAAAAATGTCATATAATTATTTGGTTGTCGGTGTTCAAATATTTAAGAAACTACTGTATAATGTGTTTATGTTCAGATTGGATCAGAACATAATTATTATGTCAAAATAACATGTCATATTTCAATTTACATCATAGTAATAAATTATTGCAATTTATATATTTCATTACATAATTTCATTTACTAGTTTTGATCATGTAATAAAATTTTAAAGACAATATTTCTATGTCTTATTTTATTTTTTTGCTGAAGCAGCACCACCAGTAACTAGTTCTGAATAACTAACTATGCCCAAATGTTCATGCAAAATCAGATAACTCACCGGACTTTTCTAAATTAGAGATATCCTAATATCAATTGTGTTGGTGACCGACACCAACACAACATCAACACATAATTACATTGAATTATGCAACTTTTTTAAATTTAAAGATATCATGATATTAAACATGTGTCGGTGTCTAACATCAACACAACATCGACACATAATTACATTAAATTATATAATTTTTCTAAATTATTATCCATATCGACGTATCATAGTCTGAGCCGCTTGCCCAATATGTGGGTCTCAAGTAGTACTATGTAAGTTCAGCACTAGAGTGAAATCCAGTGTGCAGGGCAAAAAACACAGTATTTGTCCAAAACAACGACATTTGAACACATGCATATGAATATAAGGATTGGTTGAGAGAATCTACTCTCATTATTTACCACACTACCACCAATATATTATGATTTTACTTGAACGCCTCTAATTTTTCAATACACAATTAACACTTTATATTTTTTTTTTATACCTCTCTTTTCTTATTACATCACTAACCTATAAAGTCAAGGTATTTCAAACACGGAGACATACCATATCAGATACATATCAATTTTGATATTTCATGGATACATAAAAACGAAGTATCAAAATTAATTATTATTTTATTAGATACTTATTTTCTTCAAGTATTTTTTTATAGATATAAGTTTTAGTATAAACATTTTGTTAACGTATCTTAATCGTATCATATTCTAAATTTTAAAAATTTCACATATCCACTTATCCAGACTTCATAGTTAATAACATATCACATTATTCTCTCATGATATTAAATGTAAGGTAAAATTACACTTTTAATCCCTTAAATTAATTTTAGGTAACAGTTTGGTCCTTTATCTTTTTTTTCATTTCAATTTGGTCCTCTTTGTCCATTTTCATATGAATTTTAAAGTTTAAAATTCATGATTTTATTTTCTTATGGTCTTTCAGTCTTCAAATATATGATCATCGTCTATGTTTTCATAAGAATATTAGATTTGAAGCTTGAAAATATATATGAAAATGGACAAAAAGAACCAAATTAAAATGATAAAAAGATAAAGGACCAAACTGTTATCTGAAATTAAGTTAAGAAACTAAAATTGTAATTTTGCCTAAATGTAAATTGACCATTTTCCTATCCTAAAATATAAAATGGGTTCATCTTCATCACGGAGCAAGAAAAGTGGGAAGATACCCATACCATACGACTTAAAATGCAAAGGATGATGCATACAAAGTGTCTAACTACTTTAGGAGCACTACTACTACTAGAGCTAGCTTGGTGTGTATCTATCTGACACATGAGAGAGAAAACTCTAGAGTGTGAGCTCCAGCTATAAGAAGGAGAGTGAGGACAAAAGCACTGAAATGAAGCAGAGGGAGGGTGGAAGAGAAAGTTAGAATTGGACAGCACATAAGAGAGAGACCCTACATAGAGAGAGAAAAATGCTAAAGCTGCAGCAAAACAGACTCATACGTTGGTTTCAGCGCTCAAAATGCTACCCTCTTTCTTTACATTCTCCCCCACCTTTACCCATCAATTCTCAAATCTAGTATCACCACACAAAAGACAAATACTTTCTCCCTATGTTTATTTTTTGGTCTTGCTAACCACTGCTTTCAGGACAATGGTTAAAGAATCTACAAATAGAAATTTTATGTTGGAAATATAAGATTTTACTTTTGATCAAGTAATGATTACACAATTTTTTTACAAAAACTTACTTGTTTTGGATGCTTAACCAATGTCTTTGAGACACTGCTTAACATTCTCCTTATTTTTTTAGATGAGAATAATAAATTTGAGGTATTTTTTTTAAAGATTTTTAAATAATAAATTGTTATAGAATTTATGTATTTAATTTGTTTGATGTTTTTTAATTATTTTTGAAAAGGTTTTAAAGATGAAAGCCAAATGGCAAAGAGAAAAATTTGTTTGGTGTTTTTTAGTTTTAGGAAAAAAAGTTTAAATATGATTAAATGCATTAAAGTTTGTATTAAAGAAAATTAAATGAAAAAGTCTCTTGATAAGAATCAAGATTTTTTTAGAAAAGAATTATTTTTTGTGAAATTTTTGATTATTTGAATGCTTTTTGTTTTTGTCTATTTATTATTTACAGCCTAAAATTAACGTGACGATAAAGTAAGCGCGAGAGAATTTCGTAATGACGTTGGATCAAAATGAAACCCCTTTCCCTTGGATAATAAACTAAAACTAATTTTTTTGTATTTTTTTGATATATGAGAAATAAATAAATAATAAACAAGACATTGCATATTTTTGTTATTTTTTGACACTACTAACCCTAAGACACAATATGAGCATAAAACAATAAACCGAATAGGGCCTATGTTCTTAAGATCATTCTTAATTTAGAAGGGACATTATAAACCGAAGGGACTATGACATTAAGAACACTCTTTAAAACCGAAGGGACAGAAAAAGAGGGAGAAGAAAAGAATAACTCGTCAACACAAGCTAAAGGAGGGAGAAGAGAGAAAAGTTCTTTGACAACTCAAGAGAACTTTTGGTGTGTGTATAAGTGAGGAATGAGAACTCTATTTATAGGTTCAAAGGTTGATGAAAATGAAAAATTGGTTTAATGGATTTTGATGGGGATTGAATGATGAATTTTGAAAGAGTAATGTGAAAGTTGACACTTGAAACTTGGCCACAAATGATGGCGTGACAGAAATTTTTTTGGACCCCTTTGGACACTTTTTCTTTTAGAGTTTTTGGACCTATCAAAATGACTAATTAAAATAAAAATAAAATAAAAGGTAAAAATAAAATAAATAAAAACTAAAAATAAAATTAAAAGTAAAACAAATAAAAAGACTAAAAATAAAATAAAAAGTGGGTCCGAAAACGAACCAAAATGAGTTATTTTAAAATAGCTCTCCGTCGAAATTTTCTTTGAAAAGTCAAAGAATATTCTGGGTCAAAGAGCGTGTGAGAGTGAGATTTTAGGTCAAAAATTAGGGTATGACAAGAATATTTAAGGAATATTCGTAAACAAAATTCTTTTTAGAATATCAGGTAAATATCCATATTATTGCAAGAGTTTGTTATAAATATCGTTATAATAATCTATTTAGTTTGAGCCACCGATGTATACTTGAGATCTTGAACTATGTTCCGTTCAAGTATTTAATTTTGATTTTCCCGATATTAATTTTGATGGATTAGTCCATACAAAATTTTGTTCTACTTAAAATGAGTCCTCTGCAAGACTTTCTTGCAAGTGAAGATGTATTATACCTCTCCAATTAGTCAATCCATACGACGTTGAATACTGAATTTTTAAAAAATAGAAAAAAAAAACAAACATCGTTCTAATGTTAATTAATAGTAAAATAATAAAATGAATAATGCAATTAATTATTAAAAAATTGTAATATTTTTTTGATACGATTGAAATTAAACATCATAAGTAGTATAATATATCCCTAAAAAAAAGTAGTATAATATATATTTTTTATTGATCGATTAAATACTTTTGATGTATGAGAATGACATAGTTGTCTTCATGACGATTTTTTTTTTTAAGAAATTATGATTTAGTTTTAAATATGTGCACCAATTTTTTAGTTTTTGGAAATTTGAGATGGATTCAATTTTGTAGTTTAAATATTTTCTCAATTTTCTCATGTATTTTTAATATCTACCAAAGACAAATACTTGTCTCATACTTTATTTTTTAATATCTACCAAAGACAAATACTTGTCTCATACTTTATTTTATATTTATGCGTAATTTTTCTCGTGTTTTTTATTTATATTATAATAGATAACAAATATTTGTCCTTTTTTTTTGTTAGGTAGTCTAGTGATTAGCTCACACACTCAATGGCGGAGCCCCTTATGGGTTCGGGTGGGCCACGACTAATCCCACCTAAAAAAAATTGTTTTATAGGATAAATCACTAAAATATCCTTGAATTTTAAGTAAAATTGCATTGCGGTCCACCATCTTCTCCATCTCTGTATGCTTTACTATCAAACTTTCAAGTCGCTTGATAATTATTTTGAATTTTCAAGGTATGTAATTTACTTTTTTATGGTCAACTTTGTACTTAATCCTTATTAAAACATAAATTTTGTGTATATATTTTATAGTTTATTTTAGTGGCCGACAAGAACATTTTTTTCTAACCCCGCCACTGCACACACTATAAGTAAGTGGAAAATTTGAAGTTCAATCTTCAACTCTATGCATATCAATGTCCATAGAGCTACCAACTAAACTATACTTATAAGACTATCATTTATTTTTTGTATTAATTTTTTTTGTTACAATTTTTTATGTATCATTAATAACAAACACATGTCTCTTGTTTTTTAATATATTTATCAGGGAATAATGTGTTCTGTCTTTTTCTTTGATTCACTGGCAAATATTTGTATAGTCTTTTTTTTATATTAATAATGGAAAAATATTTGTCTCACTTTTTTAGGTATTAGTAATAAATGTGTCATGTGTTTTTTTTATACTTATTTGTAATAAATATTTGCCACATTATTTTAATTTCGTAATTTTTTTTCTCCATTTCAATTTTTTTTATCAATCCATAACCTTGACTATTCAATTTAACTTCTAGTCTCTTATCTCATTTCAATTGGTATTCTTTCAGATTTATGTATGCTTGGTCACAACTTAATTTAACTTCTTATTTTTTAGGATGCACAACAATTAATTAAGAACTTTGTTTTTCATGTTAGGTCACCTAATATATTGTCATGTCACCAAAATGTATACCTACAATAATGGGGTAGCTAAAATTTCTGAGATGAAGACGAAAATTGTGCGGTTAAAAACCGAGACTTGAATATAATCATACTAGTCATATTTGTAGGCATATGTACTTTGCCGTTTTATGTTATTAATATGGATGCTGTGAGTTTGTTCACAGATTCATCCTTTTTGTTTTTAGCGAATTTGGATTTGTATTGTATCAATGTACTCTATCAATTTGAATGAATGAATATTGTTTATTTTTGTCAAAAATAAAATAAAATTGAGAACCAAAACTGCAGTTTTATCAAAATATGAGACCAAAGTTACTCTTAACTCAAGTCATTTAAATATTTGAACACTTTTATTTTTACTATTATTATAGGAGCAGTCTAGGTCAAATCAAGAACTTGATCGTGCATGAGTGAGTGGCTATCGGTACTTTATTGATATACATGTGCAAGGATTTCATACTCATGTAGCTGTTTCCTCAATTGTTTGTCTTTGTTGGATTTAATATCCAATTCTCAAGTTTCAGGATAGCTATAGGAAGCAAGACGTTGAGCCTTATAAAGAAGACACAAGGTAAGTATCATATTATTCAATTTTATAGTATCATATCTAAACCGTTTAGAAGAGACGACACTAATTTCTTGTAACTTACCCAACGTCCCGAATTTAAACATGCAACATCTTTAGTTTGCCATCCATTTGAGTTCTGCAAGGCTCAAGAATTAGTTCTCGCACCTTAGCACGACCAGTTTACACCAAACAAAAATCTCTCGTCATAATATTATTAAATTAACACTTTGATTGTCTGAGTATTCACCGTGCCGCATTCAGACATTACTCTTCAGCTGCTAAACAGGTTTTCCTTTCTTATCATCAAATCAAACTCCCCATACTCTACAGAAAATACAAAGCTCTACTTTTCTAAATATGCAATGCAGACGATGACAGTCTGAGATGCTCTGAACTCCGCACTCGACGAGGAAATGCAGGTGGATCGTAGACTCGTCGTGACATATGAACACGTAAGGTCATCCAACAATGTTATATAAACAAAAATTTTCAAAATTCTCTTTATTGTTTGGAAGGATTTCAATCAATTTGCATACTTATGTGTTTCTGATTGCTGCTGTTATTTCTCGGGTTTCTGTGGTACCTATCAACCTTCTTTGTTCTTGTATCTAGATGCATGAGAAAACCAAGGGACTGCAGTTGAAGTATGGCACCAAGAGGGTTTTTCCAGCTGAGGTAATTTTTCTTACTAGTTGTCTTATTTGAACACTTAAGTATGCACATTTCAGAGTGGCCGTGACCCCAAAGCTAGCACTGTGGGGTGCATGCCAGGTAGTCAATCCCCTATAGTGGCGTTAAACCGCCGACTCCAAAAGTGGGATAGCATGTAGTGGTATGACAGGTATTTAATAATTTTTGGGCAAATTACATGAATCTATAAGCATATTATATAAACATATATTTAATGTATGAAACATTAAAATCAACAAGTCTTAATCAAAACATACATTTCAATACCAACAAAAGTCAAGGAAATAAAGCATATGACATTCAAAATCTAATTCTTCTTCATCACTTCCACTATTACTAGATTGCGCTCACACCCCATTGAACTATGCAATTGTAAATTTGGTGTATCTGTTCCACACCTCTTCTACCACTCCGCTGCAACACAACTTTTATTTGCATTATAAAAGTTGAGAGCATTGCTTGATAGATGTAATACATTAAGAGCCTTTTTTTCATTATCAACAAGCTAATGAGTGGTTCATTTTTGTATAACCTTTTTAACATTAGGTATCTTTTCGATATCTCCTAGCAACACGTCTAGACACTATGCAACACATGGAGTCCAAAATTTGTTGTCTCTCGACTGTTAGAAGTTTGGTTATAAATCACAATCAATACACAATTACTTCCATTGTCGATAATTAGCTGCTCAACAAGTCTCCTCAACAAAGCTAACCAAAAGCATAAATAACTTCTCTTCAGTTCCATTTATGAAGAACCATCGACACTTTTAATATCGTTCCCAATACCCAATTATCATCGGGTATTTTGGAGCAACGACCTACATATCTTCGTATTCTCATTTGATGTTTTTTAGCCATAGTAATTCCTCCTGATGTATTTTTACTACAGAAATCACATGTAACCTTCTTCCAATCTCTCAGGAGGAAGAAGGTTATTGAAATAATAACAATTTTGATCTCAATCTCTTCCTCTCCAACAATCCGGCGCTAGTTTTCTTTCTCTAGGTTTTCTCTTACAGTTTCTTCATTGAGGGGTGGTTTTGGATCAATTTTTGACCTGAAATCACCCCTCTTCACCTTTTTCTCTGTATTCCAATCTAAATAAGTGATTTTCACATAGATCTAGGTTTTTTTCCTGTGATTTCATCATCTAAGTGTGGTGAGTTGTTGTTCGTCGTCTTGTGCGGTGTTGTTTGGTTCCCCGTCTTCGTGCGGTGTTCATTTGATTCATATTAAAAGATTGATTATTCAATCAAAGATTTGAGCGTCAACGTTGCAGATCCGGAGGCCATGGATATTCCGGTCACTTTAATTTTATCATATATTTTTGTAGGCATTATACCATTATATGCTATTAACTTGGATGCTGTGAGTTTATTCGCAGATTCATCCTTTACGTTTTTAGCGGTGTTGAATGATGTAATCTCTTGATTTGAATGAATGAATATCATTTTGTTTTTGTCAAAAAAAGTTACGCTGCGTGACTTAAGTCACGCATAGTAACTTAACTCACTTTTTTTAACTTTATTCTAATTTACTTATTTTCTAATTTATTTGTTCACTTTATTCTAATTTATTTATTTTGCTAAATTATTTGTTCATTTTATTATAATTTATTTACTTTATTAAAATTAATTTATTTACGTAT